>Ga0308411_10000199_pt1 | contig 36868 bp, 34 predicted proteins | sample HotsprottomLayer_2_FD_203530 | JGI IMG/M metagenome (GOLD analysis project Ga0308411, IMG submission 203530) | Hot spring phototrophic mat microbial communities from Octopus Spring, Yellowstone National Park, Wyoming, United States -... | ecosystem: Environmental > Aquatic > Thermal springs >... | reverse complement strand
AGGCGTGCGGGCCACGCCGCCAGTCTTGGCGGCGGTTGGCGTATCCAACTCCCCTACAGCTGCGGAACGTGTTGCTCTGCCGGCGTGACCGCCGGCATGGCAAGCCTGGCGGCTTGCTCCACAAGAATTGCCGGTGTGGCACGCAAGACTGCGTGCTCCACGGAGAGGCCGGCATGGCAAGCCTGGCGGCCTGCTCCACACGAATTGCCGATGTGGCAAGCCTGGCGGCTTGCTCCACGCAGGGGGAGTGTGTGCTGTGGCCGCAGGCCGGAGGCCGAGGCGACGGGAAATCAGACGTAGACTCTGGGGACGCGGGCGCTGATGCCGCACAGCACAACGTAGGAGATGGTCCCGGCCCAACGGGCGATTTGCTGAGCGTTGATCTCAAATCCATTTTCACGGCCCAGCAGGGTGACCGTGTCGCCGGGCTTGAGCCAGGGCGTCTCGGTGATGTCGATCGTGGTGAGGTCCATGGAGACCGCGCCGATGACCGGCGCAGGTCTTCCGCCCGCAAGCACCTTTCCGCGGTTGGACAGCCGGTGCGGGACGCCGTCAGCGTAGCCAGCCGACAAGACCGCGATGCGCGAGGGGCGGCTGGTCTGGAATGTGCCCCCATAGCCGACTCTGGCGCCCTTGGGAAGATCCTTCACCGAGAGGATGGACGCCTTCCAGGTAAGGACCGGCTGAACCGCAAGAGCCTGAGGCGGCGCTTCGCCCTTGGCCGGCGAGACGTAGCCATAGAGGGCGTGCCCCACGCGCACCATATTGCCGAACGCTTGCCGCCTGCCATACGCAACGGGGTTGCTGCTCGCCAGGTGGATCCAGCGGGGGGAGAGGCCATCTCGGCGGAGCTGCGCCAGAACCTGCTCAAAAAGCTCGATCTGACGGTCTGTTTGAGGGCTCGAATAGTCTGCCGAGGAGGCGAAATGGGTCATGAGGCCTTCCATCTCGGTGTGGCGGCATCCGGCCAGTGCGCGGGCGATCTCCGCGGCCGCCGCCTGAACTCCGAGACGGCCCATTCCGGTGTCCACCTTGAGATGAAAAAAGACGACCGGGATGCCCCAAGCGGCGGCCCGGCGGTCAAGCTCGGCGAGATCCTCGAGCGAGTGCACCGTGGGGGTAAGAGCGTAGTCCTGGATCAGGGCCGGCGAGTAGGGCAAAATGTCCGCCATGATGAGAATCCGCGCCTGGATGCCCGCCTTGCGCAGCGTGACGCCCTCTTCCCAATTGCTCACGCCGAGCCAGTTGGCGCCCTCCGCGGTGAGCAGCCGCGAGACCTCCACCGCTCCGTGGCCGTAAGCGTCGGCCTTAACGACAGCGAGCACCTCGACGTCGGGGCCGGCGGCAGCGCGAACGGCGCGGTAATTCTCTACCAGGCGCGCGCGTGAGATTTCAGCCCAGTTTCGGGGCTGCGGCCGGGCCAGGCAAGCGTCAACGGCGGTGGGCGAGGGACACGAGGAGCTGCTCGTAAGCATCGGTAACCTGTTCCCAATTGTAATGCTTGCGCACATGCTCCATGGCGCGCGCCTGATAAGCGGCCCTCTCCGCATCGGACATGGCGAGCACGAGGCGCAGCTTTTGTTCGAGATCCTGTTTCTTAAAAGGGATGGCCACCGCTCCGGCGACCTCGGCGTTCTCGGGAGTGTTGAGGAACAGGGTGAGGCAGCCGCGGCCCAAAGCTTCGACCAAAGCCGGATGCGTTCCGCCGACCTCGGTGGCGTGGATATAGGCCAGGCAGTGGGAGAGCAGCTCGTGATAACCCTGGCCGTAAATTGCGCCCGGCAGCAGAACCCGCGGGTCCTTGGTGTTGCGCACCTGAGCCAAGTAGGACGACGCGTAGGGAGCGTCGCCTACCAGCGCCAGTTTCACCTCGGCATCCAGGCGCTCGAACGCTTCCCGCACCAGCAGCGCATTGTTCTCCGGCTCCATGCGGCTGACATAGAGGAAGTAGCGCCCGGGCTCCAGGCCGAGGCGGTCCAGGGCGCCCGTGGTCGCCAGCTTGCCGGTTTCGGCGCCGTAGGGGATGAGATGGGTCGGCTTGCGATAGCGTTCCAGGTAGTAACGCTGGATGACGGCGGCGTCGCTGACCACCGCGTTCGGAAACCAGGCGGCGAAACGCTCCGAGATGGCATACCAAGCGCGCCCCAGCCGGTTCCATTTGCGGCGCTTGCGTTCCAATCCGTCCACGTTCAGGGCGACGGGGATGCCGGCCAGGCGGGGGGCGAGAGTGAAGACGGCGTTGGCGGCATTGCAAAACAGCGCCGCATCTTGACGGCGCATCAACAGGTGGAGCGTGGACAGGAAGGTATGCGCGACCGTGTCGAGGTACTTATGGCGAATGGTGGGCAGGTAGACGAGTTGGACGCCGCGGTACGAGGGCGCGGAGTGCCTTTTGCGGCAGTAAACGGTGACGCGGTGGCCGCGCGCCGCCAGGCGCGTGGAGAGTTCTTCGGCGAAGGTCTCGAAACCGCCGTAAGAGGCTGGAATCCCGCGGGTGCCCAGGATGGCGAACTTCATTAGCCCTGCGCGGCTTGGCTGCGCTGACGGGGCCGGGAGGCGATCTTGGGCGCGGGGTGGCTCACTGGGGAGTAGCGGAACCAGCTTGCGATGTACTCGTCGTTGACCCGGCGCTTGCTCATGATGATCTTCCGCTTGCGCCAGACGCGCTTCCACTGCCGGGCCAGGTGCCAGAACGCCTTGAGCGAAGTTTGCTCGCGCAGCAGGCAGCAGCCGATCACGACGATATCCCGGCCCAGAATGGAGAAGAAATTCCGGCGGTACAGGTCCCAGGTCATGTTCTTGATGCGCATCAAGAACCGGTTCTTGACCGAGTGCATGTTGATGACCGGGGGCAGCGCGCGGCGGTTGCCGGGCAGCACCTTGCGGACATGGTAGCCGCGGGCATGCGGCGTATAGATGCAGCGCCAGCCCAGCAACTGGGCGCGCCAGGCTACGTCTGCATCCTCGCGGTAGACGAAGAAGTCCGTGTCGAAGAACTCTCCCTCGATGGAGATGTCCTCGATCATGGCGCGGCGGTAAAGCGCGGCGGCGGCGCTGGCGCCGAAGACGTACTCGTACCGGCGGAAGTGTCCGTTGTCGACCTGCTGGCTGCCCCGGTCCAAATGGCGGAGCATCGGCGTAAAGTAGATGCCGGTCGAATCCACCAGCGGCCGTTCGGGGATGACGAATGTCGAGGGGATGGTGAGGAGCTTGCCGCAAACGGATCCGACCCGCGGGTGGATATTGCCCGCTTCCACCATCGCCTCAATAAAGCCCCCCAGCAATATGACGTCCGGATTGAGCGTCAGAATCCAGTCGCCCTGGGCGAGAGCAATCGCCTGATTCTGCGCAGCGGCGAAACCGACGTTCTCCTCGTTGTAGATGATCTGACAGCGGTCCTCGAACTGCTCGAGGATGTCGATGGTGCCGTCGGTGGACGCGTTGTCGACGACGATGACCTCGAAGTTCGGATAGCGTTGCGAAAGCACCGTTTCGAGGCAGCGTTTAATGAAGCGGCCGCTATTGTAGGTCACGATCGTGACCGAAACGAATTCATTTCGTGCCATGCGCCTGAACCAGATCTCTCCCCGCAGTTTGACTGCTGTGTTGCCGCACCACCTCGCTCACCAAGCCCGCTTCCCTGTACCGGCGGCTCACCAGCCAGAGGCACGCGAACACAAACACTTTACCATAAGCCCGAATGCCGTCTCTTCGCCCAGCCAAGGCAGCGGCCGCCATCCGTCCCAGCGCGCCCGCCGAAACCGCCGAACCAGCCGCGATTCTGCCCGCACTCGAAAAGTGCTTCTGAACGTACCTTAAGAAATTACCATACCAGCACACGATGCGCCAACCTTCGGGCATCCTGCCCACCGAATGAGCGCCCTGGTGGCGCGCCACGGCGCCAGGGCAGTATAAGACCCGGAAGCCCGCCGCCCGTAAACGCTTGAGAAAATCCACGTCTTCAAACCACACCGGCCAGAAATCTTCATCGAAGCCGCCCACGGCGGCCCAGGCCTCTTTCCGGAACATCAAAAAGGCGCCCGCAGGCTGTTCCGCCTCCCCAGGCAGCTCCAGATCGACGTCCAGGCAGCGGTAGCGGCGGTTCACCGGGTTGGACGGCCAGACCCGGTTGATCCCAAGAGCCTCGAAGGCGAGCGCGGCGGGAGTAGGAAACCGCCGCAAGGTGAATCCCGACTGGGGCATTCCGCCCGGGTTGACCAGCCGCCCGGATGCAGCGCCCACCCCAGACGCCAGGCAAGCGTCGCGAAGCAGATGCAGCCCGGAGATGACCACCGTATCTGGATTCAGAAGCAGTACGAGCGGGCTGGTCAGGGCTCGAACCCCCTGGTTCACCGCGGCGGCAAAGCCCAAGTTGGCCGCATTGGCGAGCAGCTCCACGCCAGGTCTTAGGCGGGCTTGGGCAGCCGTGCCGTCGCCGGAGGCGTTGTCGACGACCACAATCTCGGAGACCAGACCCTTCAGGGCGTCCAGACAGGGGCCGATTTCCTGCTCCGAGTTGTGAGTGACGATCACGGCTCCGATGGAATTCATGTCAATGAGAAATACAGCTTCCAGTACCAGTCAAAGCCGGTTTGCCGCTGCAACCGCAACAATTCGCTCTCGCTCTCCTCCAACAGCCCAACGAGGCGTGCCGTCTGCGGCGCGGGCCAAGGCCGGCGCAAGGAGCGATAGCGCCGGATCCCCTCCCACTTTCCGGCCAGCCACGCCCAGGCCGCGCCGTGGCGCAGGGCGAGCACGCCCCAGAGCGCCTGCCCAACAAGCACCGCCCACCCATACCGGCCTGCCCAGCCGGGCGGCCAGTGCTTGGCCAGCAGAAACACCTGATTCCGCGAGATCCGGCGGACCGTTTCGGGATGCCACCGTCCGAGCGTCGCGCTGCCCACATGATAGGCCGCGGCATTTGGTACATAGATGCCGCAAAAGCCCCGCAGGGCGCAGCGCAGGCCAAAGTCCACGTCCTCGAGGTACGACTCAAAGTGTTCGTCCAGAAGGCCGACCTCATCGAACAACTGTTTGCGCAGCAGGGTGGCCGTCAATGGGGGCAAATGGACCCTGCGAGGCTGCCGCCAGAGCGGACCGTCCGCTTTGCCGTTGCCCGCACGCCAAACGCAGGCGGCGCGGCTGATCAGGTCGAAGGCGCCGTCCACTTGGTTCGGCCGGGATTCCTCCAGCAGCAGGCCGCAGGCAAACCAAGCTCCTTCCTTTTCCGCCGCCTCCAGCAGCCGCTCCAGCCAATCTGGTTGAGGCGTCACATCGTTGTTCACAATCGCCACCCAAGGGCAATGAGCCGCGCGGATTCCCGCATTGACCAGCGCGGCGAACCCCGGATTGCCGCCCATCCGCACTACCCGCACTCCCCTCCGTTCCGCCGCATCGGCCGACCCATCCTCGGAACCTGCATCCACCACGATGACTTCCTCCGGCGGCGCGCTCTGACCCTCCAGGTGCTTCAGCAGCCGGAGCAAAAGCTCCCGCCGATTCCAATGAGGGAGCACAACGCTCACCGGGGCGTACACAGACAGAGCCTCACACTGGTCAGGGGATGGAAACGCGGCGGGTGAAAGTTCATGCTATCACCTTCGAGGGCCCCGTGCCAAGCGCTTTTTTACCAAGAACAGCAAGTTCTGGACGCCGTCCCGCCAGGGGTTCAGCTTAACTTCGCCCAGCCGCGATGAATAAAGGATGGAAATCTCGCCAAAGCGGATCCGGGGGTTGCGGATGGCTTCCACCTTGATCTCCTCGGAGAAGGCCATGCCGTCGGATTCCAAGTTCATGTGCTCCAGGATCGAGCGCCGGAAGACCCACATGCCGGACTGCGAATCCCGCACCCAGCGGAAAAAAAGCAGGCTCATGGCGAACGACAGGATCAAGTTGCCGATCTTGTGCTTGAAGCTCATCGCCCGCGGGTCGCGCACAGGGAAGCGGGAGGCGTTCAAGAAGTCGACGTCAAGATGGAGGAAGGCTTCCATGAGGTAGGAGATCGCGTCCACCGGATAGCTATGGTCGCCGTCCAGAGTGATGATCACGTCGCCGGAGGCGTGGGCGAAGCCGCGCTTATAGCTGCGGCCGTAGCCGCGGACCTCCTCCCGGATGACGGTGGCGCCGAAGCGCCGGGCGACCTCGCCGGTGCGGTCGGTGGAGCCGTTATCGACCACGATCACCTCGTCCACGAAAGCGGGCATCTTTTCCAAAACTCGCTCAATGCCCTGTTCTTCGTTCAAGCAGGGGATGATGACCGTGAGCTTGAGACCCTTGTACATGCAGTATGATGGTGGCTGAGATGAAATCCGCCGCCCTACTATTATGCTGTATTCCGTTTTTCGTGGCTCCGCGCGCGCAAGCCGCGGATGCCTCCGGCGTACAGACGGTCTACCTGCTGCCGATGGCCAACGGCCTGGACCAGTATCTGGCCAGCCGGCTGGTGTCGAGCGGCGTGTTTCACGTGACGACGGACCCTCAGAAAGCGGATGCGGTGTTCACCGATCGCCTCGGTGAGGCCTTCGAGCGGCGGCTGGAGGAGCTGCTGCCGGCGCCGGCGGAGACGGCCGCCGGGCAGGCCAACCGCGAGGAGGGCGCGGTGCGGATTTCCTCGATCTCCCGAGCCAAAGGCACGGTCTTCCTCGTCGATGTGCACAGCCGGGCCGTGCTCTGGTCCGCTTACGAGCGTCCACGCAACTCCACGCCGGCCGAGCTCGACCGGACAGCGCGGCGGATCGTCGATGCCTTGAAGAAGCCCGCTAGGAAGTAGCGCCGCTGCGCTTGGCGCGGAGAACTTCCCCATAGGAATCCACAAGACGCCGGGTCAGGACGCCGATATCCCAGTGCTGCTCGACGTGAGCGCGGGCGCGCCGCGCCAACTGCGATGCCAGCTCCGGATCCTGGAAGAGGCGAATAATGCGGGCGGCGAACTCCTCCGGCGTGCCGGCCAAAGCGCAGATTTCGCCATCCTGGGAGGTGAGCCCCTCGGCCCCCAGCGGCGTGGACACGGCCGGGATCCCGCAGGCGAAGGCCTCCAGGAGCTTCACGCGGACGCCCGAACCGCTGAGCACCGGGCAGACAAAGACCGCGTACCGGCCCAAGACGCTGCGTATGTCGTCCACCGCTCCCAAGAGTTCAATTCCCTCCAGACTGGGAAAGGCGTGAGGCGGGGGTGGGTCGGAGCCGGCGATGATGAGGCGGGCGGAAGGCTCGGCCGAGCGGACGGCGGGAAGGACTTCGCCGGTGAACCACCGCAGCGCGGCCTGATTGGGCAGGTGCCGGAAACTGCCCACGAACAGCATCGTCAAGGGCTCGCGGCCGCCGTCTCGGAAGGGGTAGCTGGCGACGTCAATCCCCGCCCGGAGGCCAGCCTGAATCCTGGGAGCAATCGAAGGAACGTAAGCAGCCAGGAATTCGCGGTTCGCCTCGGTGCAGACCTGAACCTGATCGAAGCGCCCGAGCACGCGGGTTTCGTAATACAAGGCGCGCAGGTACTCCCAGGCGGCTTGCAGTTTGGCGGTCAAGCCCAGCAGATGCGGGATGCTGCGGGCTACGGATTGGAAATAAACGTCGTGCTCAAACAGGACGCAAGCGAGCTGCCGGAACTGGCAGGCATAGTGGGCAAGCGGCGTGTACTCCAGCTGAACCAAGTCGATCTGGCGAGTGTAGATCTGCCGGTGAATCAGCCACTCCAGATCCGGGTGCGCGAACTCCCGGACCGCATGAGGCACGATGGAGGCCGGCGCACGGCGGCGCGGATTTGCCTTCAGCGGAAATTCGGCGGAGGCGCACAGCGAGCGCAGCTCCTCATGCGGCGGCCGTTCGTGCGGGTAGTGCATCAAGGCGATGAGATGGACTTCGCACAGCCGCGCGAGTTCCCGCAGAGTCTGAAGCATGAACACCGCGCCGCCGTGGACGGGCGGCAGGATGGGGTAAGGGGAGACGAACAGGACCCGCAGCGGCTTGGGATCGGCAGGCGCGGGCGTAAACCGGTCCCGGAAGTAGCCGCCCAGGGGACGCCGGAAGGCTTCCGTATCATCCACCACCGCCAGCGAACGCGCCCGCATGCGGGACCGCATGACCCCCGGCAACTGGAGGGAAGCGCGCCATAGGCCGCGCAAGGTGGGCCGCTGGGGCGCTTCGCCGAGAATTTCGCTGAGCCAGCCTCCGGTCAGCGTGTAGAAGAAGTGCCCGACCAGCCGCGGCCATTCGTGAATGTTCTTCCAAGTCCAAAGCAGGAAGTTCTTCGCAAGAACGTCGCGGATCTGCTGCTCGGAAAAGCGCCGGCCGATGGTGCCGCGGTGCTCATGATAGACGATGCTCTTGGGTTGATACAGGACTTTCCAGCCCCGCTTCCAGGCGAGAAAGCCGAGGTCCGTGTCCTCCAGGTAGAACGGCGCCAGCAAAGGGTCGAAACCGCCGAGCTGGAGAAACTTCCGCCGGTCGTAGGCGGTGGAGCCGCCCCCGCCGTAAAAACAGGGATAGAGATCTCGGATTTCCTCGTCGATCCGGTGGCCCACGCGCAGGCCCCCGTTTTCCCACCAGCCTTGGGACAAGCCGGTTTCTTCACGGCGCTTGGACGGATCCGAGAAGAAGATCTGGCACGAGACGGAGAAGACCTTCTCATCGGTGAAGCCATCCAACAGCGGCGCCAGGAAGTCCGGCTCGACGCGCATGTCGTTATTTAGGAGCACCACGATGTCATTCCGCGCCTGCCGGAAACCGGCGTTGGAGCCGCCTCCGAAACCGAGATTGACCGGCAGTTCAAGGACTTGGACCGAGGGGAAACGCCGCCGGACGAATTCCGCCGTTCCATCGGAGGAGGCGTTGTCCACCACGATGATCTCGTTGGCGGGATTGACGGAGAGGGCCTCGACGACGCTGGGCAGGTACTGCTCCAGCAAATGGCGGCCATTCCAAGTGGGGATGACGACCGAGGCGGCGCGGGTGTCGGGCCGCGAGTCGGGCGGAAGCGGACGGCGGCGGCGCAGCAGCGACAGCAGGTCGGCTGCGGCCAGCGCCATTGCGGCAAGCAGAATGAGAACCGGCGCGGCTAGAACGAGCGGCAAAGCGCGGCAGAAGCGCAACAGGCGGGTCATCCTATTCGTCTTGGAGCCGGGGACCGACACCCAATTTGGTTCCCAGCTTGATCCAACGCGAGGTGCGAACGGCGTTCAATACGCCTTCCAAGTGTTGTAGTCGTGCGTCGAGGTCCTGCGCCCACCGGGTACGCTCGGCCAGCAGACGTTCCGTTTCGTGTAAGACCTCGACGGCGTGAGCCAGCTCGTGCACTTTCGCCTCGAGTTCGGCGCTGGTGCGTTGCGCCCAATCCGCCTTTTGGCGGCAATCCGCTTCCAGCTCGGCTAGGCGCTCTTCATAGATCGCGGCTTGCCTGGCGATTTCGGCTTGCAGAGTGGCGATTTGGTTTTCGTAGCCGGAGGCGTGGCGGGCCATCTCCTGCTGAAGCTGCCGGATCTGCTCTTCGTAGCCGGAGGCTGTTTGGGCCAGCCGGGATTGCAGCTCCGCGATTTGGCTCTCGTAGCCGGAGGCGTGGCGGGCCATCTCCTGCTGAAGCTGCCGGATCTGCTCTTCGTAGCCGGAGGCTGTTTGGGCCAGCCGGGATTGCAGCTCCGCGATCTGACTCTCATAGCCGGAGGCTTGCGCTTCCATCTCGGCCTTCTGAGCCTGGGAGATTTCGATGAGGCGGTCGCGTTCAGAGGTGCGTTCGGCCAGTTGGGCTTCGAGGCTGGCGATGTGTTTATCGCGTTCCCGGAGGACATTGCCGGCCTCGGGAATATAAAGAAACGCAGGCGCTCCTGTTTGTTTGCCCAGCGCGCAGACCGCAACAAAGAAGTGGGCTTCTCCGGGGCGGGGGGCGGCGTCCGCCAGGCGGGCTTCGACCCCGGAAGGGTTCTGCACAGGCACAAACACAAACCCGTCGGCGTGATTTTGCAGATACAGCGCCACCTGCGGGAATACCGCCTGCAACTCCTCGCGGAATTCTTCAAAGTCGAACTCGTGGCGATGAAAGGGATTGGGCCCGGTAAGAGCTCGGGTTTCGGCGTAGGTGTGGCGGTTGGGAGTGGAGATGACGCACTGCCCGGCAGGGCTCAGGACCCGGCGCAGTTCGCACAGGAAAGAACGCCAGTCGTCAAGATGCTCGATGAGTTCGAAGGATACGGCCAGGTCAAACGCCCCATCGCGGAAAGGGAGCCGGGCGCAATCGGCTTGAACGAACTCCAAATTCGGCGCTCCGTACCGGCGGCGCGCGTATGCCACCGCTTCGGCGGATAAATCGGTTCCCACCACCTGGACCGCGGCCCGGGCCAGTTCAGCGGCGCCGTAGCCGGATCCGCAGCCCGCATCGAGAACCCGCCGCCGCCGCGCGAGCCGGCTGGCAAAAACATACCGGCTGAAATGCTCGTTCCAGAGGTCCGGATCCACTTGACCGGGCACGACCCGTTCGCCGGTGAACTCCATCATCGGGCCGCTCCGTTTGGCTGCCGGGCGGCGAGGCGCCCATTCAGCTCGACCCAGGCGTCGAAGTGCAGGAATCCGTAGACGGATTCCCGGCTGCGGGCCATTTCCAGCACAAGGGCGTTGTCAATCCAGTCGCACATGCGGTAGTCGGCGAGCGTCCCGTCGGCGATGGCCGGCGAGAAGGAGAAGGAACCAGGATACAACTCCGGCAATTGGACGTGGAAATCGGCGGTGTAGACATCGCCCGGGTTCATCGCAGGCACCGTAACGCCCAGGCGGGCGGTATTGGTGCCGGACAGATCCATCCCCAGGTGGTTCCGCATCATGAAGCCGATGATCGGGGAGGCTACCCGCTCATGGGCGCGGACGCTGATGCGGACCACGATGGACGAGAGAGGCTCCAGCATCGGCAGGGGACGTCCCTGAGCATCCTGCACGGTGATGCCGATGACCTCGGCCCGGCCGTCGCCGTAGCGGTGATCGATGTTCGGAATGTGCTCCACCACCTCCGGGGCGCGCACCGCTTGAGAGGAAGGCGCGGCCGCCGGAACCCTGTGCTGATGAACATAGGCCGAGTCCTTTTCCGACATGGCCGCCATGAACCGCTCCACCACCTCATCCGTCCGCCCCAACTCCCGGACCCGGCCCTGATCGAGCCACAGGGTGCGGTCGCCTAGAGCTTTCACGTCTGGGATCGAGTGCGAGACGAAAAGAATTGTGACGCCGCGCGAGCGCAATTCGTGGACCTTGCGCATGCAGCGCTGGCGGAAGTAAATGTCGCCAACCGCCAGCGCCTCGTCGACCAGCAGAATTTCGGGGTCGACGTGAATGGCGACGGCAAAGGCCAGGCGCACGGCCATGCCGCTGGAGTAGGTCTTGACCGGCTGGTCCATGAAGCTGCCGATCTCGGCGAAGTCGGCGATGTCGCGGAAACGGCGGTCGATCTCGGCCTTTGAGAAACCGAGGATGGCGGCGTTCAGGTAGACGTTGTCGCGGCCGGTAAACTCGGGGTTGAATCCGGAACCGAGCTCGAGCAGAGCCGAGACCCGGCCGTTCACCTGCACTTGGCCGGAAGTGGGGGCGAGGATGCCGGCCACGATTTGCAGCAGCGTGCTCTTGCCGGAGCCATTTTCCCCGATGATGCAGAAAGTCTCTCCCCGCCGCACTTCGAAGCTCACGTCGCGCAGCGCCCAGAAATCCCGCCGGTATTGGCGGCGGTTCAGGGTGAGGAGCTCCTTCAGCCTGTCCCCAGGCGAGTCATAGATGGGATAGCTTTTGGAAACTCCTTGGAACTCGACGGAATGCACGCGGCTGCCTGTTCAATAGACCAGAAACACTTCGAATGTAATCAACGGGTGGGGGGAGTGTCAAACGCAGGGGCAAGAATTGCGAAGGGCGGCCGCTGGACCTCTCTGCCGTCCCTGTCGCGCCGGTCTCACTCCCGCTCGCGAGGGCTCTCGGCTGTCTTGCTTTTCTTCGCGGTGCTTCTGCCGCCACGCCTGCGGCCCCAGCGGGCCGGTCCTCGGCGCGTCAAGCTTCCAGCCTGGCAATCAGAGGGTCCAGTAGCCGCCCTGTCATGTGGACGTTCTCTATGGACTTCCTCCTTATAAGTTTGCTATCTCCCACAACCTCGGGAGACTCGCTCATGACCCCTCCTTGTCGGAGGAGCCGGAAACCATGTTTCCAACCATAATATGAATCCGAGCTGCGAATTTGTCAAGAGAAGAATTTGCCCTATTTCTCTCTAGGGTGAAGCACACGCCGGCAGTTCAGCGGCGGACCGCATTGCGGCGCAAAGGCTCTGCGGCGGGATACACTGAAAAGTGATCCGCACGATTATCTTTGACCTCGGAAAAGTCCTCATCCCCTTTGACTGGCAGCGGGGTTATCAGGCGCTGGCGGCGCACAGCCCCTATCCACCCGAAGAGATCCGGGCGCGCATCAAAGCGACTGACCTCTTTGAGAGCTTTGAGCGGGGGAAAATCCAGCCGGAGGAAGTGGCCGAAAAGATCACGGAATTGCTTCATTTAAACGGATTGAGCTTTGCGCAGTTCCGGGAAGTTTGGAGCAGCATCTTCTTGCCCGAGACCATCCTTCCCGATGAGATGCTCGGCGCCTTGCATCAAAAGCACCGGCTTCTGCTGCTTTCCAATACGGACGCGATCCACTACGGTTGGGTCGCCGAGAAGTATCCCATCCTGCGCCATTTCGAAGGAGCTGTGCTCTCTTTCGAGGTGGGGAGCCGCAAGCCCGAGCCGGCCATTTATCAGGCGGCCATCGAGCAGGCGGGGTGCGCCCCCGAGGAGATTTTCTTCACCGACGATCTGGAGGTGAACGTCGAAGGAGCGCGGCGCATGGGCATCGACGCTGTGACCTTTCAGAGCCGCGAACAATTGGAGCAGGAGCTGCGGGCGCGCGGCGTTCGATGGTGAAGACCAGTTCGTCCGGCGCTTACAGCAGGCTGGTATCCAGGCCATTCGGTGGGGCTTCGTCAGACGCCGCGCTTCCGGTCTCTGGCTCTTGCTGAAGGAAGATCAGGAGCTTCTCGGGCGAGCCATCGAAAAGCGTGTCCACCAAGTCCTTGACCGCCAAAGAACGCACCGTGTCTTGCCCCAGCAGGGGCGAGTACAGGAACATGCGGCCTTTCTTGCGGCGGGCGGCGCCGCCTTTGCGGACCAAGCGGTCCAACAAGGTCATCACCGTCGTATACGCCAGCGGCTTGGCCGGCGCTAGGTCGTCCTGCACCTGTTTGACGCTGGCTTCTCCCAGCCGCCACAGGGATTTCAGACACTCCAACTCCAGGGGCGGCGGAACCGGCCGGGGAGGCGCCGGGCGGCGCATTAGCCCTCCGGGGCCGGCTCAGGGCCGTGTAAGGCGCTCAGGAGCTTTTCGCCGAACGCCGTGGTTCGTTTCGGCGGGCTCGCCGGAGCGGCCTTCGCTTTGGGTGGAGCTTGGGGCGCCGGAGGTTCCGATCGCCCATTTTCCAGATAACGGTCCATCTTGAGCACACTGCGCTCCAGGGGAGCGCTAAAGCCCGTCCATTCTCCCTCCACGTGATTGTCCCGCGCAACCAGCGAATGCATGCAGCCCATCTTGGCGTCCAGGTCGTCCAGAGCGTGCAGCACCAGCGCCTCAGGGAACATCGGCTCCTTCGGGGAGCCGAATTCCAAATGCCCGTGATGGCTCAGGATCATGTGTTCCAGCAGGGTGCGCAGCTTGGGGGGAAAATCCGGGAGGGAGCGGAGCTTTTCGTCCAGCATCCGCAGGCCGAGCACGATGTGGCCCAGAAGCTGGCCCTCGGTGGTGTAGCTGACGCTGCGGCTGTAGTCGAGCTCGTAGATCTTGCCGATGTCATGCAACAAAGCGCCCGCCAGCAGCAGGTCCAGGTCGAGGTCCTTGTAGTGGGACGCGGCGAAGCGGCATAAAGCGCACAGCGAAAGGGTGTGTTCCAAGAGCCCGCCGAGATAAGCATGGTGCACGCTCTTGGCTGCGGGCGCCTTGCGGTACAGCGCGGCGATCTGCTCATCTCCAAAGACCGACTCAAGCAGGGCGCGCAAATGGCGGTTTTGCATGCCGGCGACGATGCCGCGCAGCTCGGCGAACATCTCCTCGGGATCCCGGGCCGAGACCGGGAAAAAATCTTCCAGCTCCACGTCCGACTCGCTCAGCCGCTGGACCTTGTGGATGGTGAACTGAGGCCGGTTTTGATAAACAATGAGCTGTCCTTTGACCCGCACGAAATCGTCGCGGTCGAAGGTGTCCATGACCTCGGCCACGTTCTCCCACATCTTGGCGTCCAGCTCGCCGGTGCGGTCCCCCAGCACCAGCGAAAGGTACGGTTCGCCGCTTTTCTTCTGGCGCACCTCTTTGGAGTGCACCAGGAAAGTGGCGGTGACGGGCTGATTCAGAGGCAGATCGCTGGCGTAGAGAGATTTCATTCCTTTGGAGAGATTTTAGCGAGAAGCGCTGGTGGATGTGTCGCTGGTTTTGGTTCCGGGCATGGGTACGAGCCAAAGCAGGCGCTTGCGCCGAACCTGAGCCGCCACTTCCTCGCGGGTGACCGTCTCGGGCTTCAGTTGAGCCGGATCCATCCAGCGGGTGTCCTTCCCCGGCGCGGCCCCCGTGTCCACATATCCGTCGCGGATCTCCAGAAACGCGGCAAGGCGCAGATTCGTGAGATATGGCCGGGCTGCGGCTTGGAACCGCGGCTCCCAAAGCCGGGCGTTGATCTCATTCTCGACCTCCTCGAAGGAAGCCAGCCCGGCCCGGTGTTTCTCGTCAATCCGTAAAATCTGTATGGCTCCGGGAATCCGAATTGGGTCGGACACGTAGCCCCGGTCGTGCTGCTTCACCATTTCAGCGATGTCCGCGCGAAGCTCGGAGATCCGCAAAGAGGGCAAGCGGCCCTGGTTCTCGGCCGCCTGGGGATCTTCCGAGGTCTCCTTCACCAGATCGCTGAATCTCTCTCCCTGGCGGGCGCGCTCGACGATGGAGCGGGCCTTCTTTTCGAGCGCCTCGATTTCCTGCTCGCTCTTGCCGGCGGTGGAGAACAAGATCTGGCTCAGGAATACCCGGTCCTCGCGGATGAACTCGTCCTTGTGTTCCTCGTAGTACTTCTGCGCCTCCGCGCGCGAGATGACGATCTTGGAGCCGATCTCTTGCTGCATCAGCCGCTGGGTCATCAGGTATTCGCGCATCTGCTGGCGGAAGTCCTCATAGGGCATGCCCGTTTCGCGGGCCACCAGAGCCTGAAACTCCTCGGGATTTAGGATCTTCGCCTGCCGCTGCATCTCCGCCAGTTGTTTGGTGAGCTCGCTTTCGACGCTGATGCCGGCTTCCTTGGCTTTTTGCACCATCAGCAGATGGTCGATGCGGTCGCGCAGCAAGTGCGGGACTCGCTCGGCCATCGCCTGCTCCAGTTGCGCCCCGCTCAAGCCCTGTTGGCGCAGATTCGCCTCCAGCTCCCGGCGGCTGACCTCCAGATCTCCGCGGGTGACGATGTCGCCGTTGACCTTGGCGATGATCTGCTCCACGATGCGGACGTCGGCCGCCGACGCCGCCCAAGCGAACCAGGCCAGGCAAAAGATGCTAACCCGCACGTTCATATTTTTATTGTATCGAGCGGACCGCTCGCCCTGCCCGCCGCCTGCTTCAAGCCGCCTTCAGCCGTTCCAGGCACACCCTGAGGCTCGCCATCACCTGCGGCGCGCCGCTGCCGTCCACAGGCAGCCGCAAGACCCCGGACGGGGTGAATTGAGCCCCGGGGGTACGGCGGAGGAGATCCATCAAGACGCCGGGAGAGACCGGCGCGCCCGGGTGAAACTTCAGGTTTAGGAAACCCTGCCGCCGCTCCACCGACTCGATGCCCAGCGATTCGGCGGCGGTCTTCAGCAAACTGAATTCGGCCAGGTCCCGCACAGCTTGCGGCGGTGGACCGTAGCGGTCCTCCAATTCGGCCAGGATCTGCTCGGCCTGCTCCCGCGTCGAGGCCTCCGCCAGGCGGCGGTAAACCCGCAGGCGCTGGTGCTCTTCGGAAATGTAGTCCGCCGGGATCCTCAAATCCAATCCAAGGTTGAGACTGGCTCGGACTTCCGGACGGATGGGCTCGCCCCGGAGCTCCTGCACCGTCTCCTCGAGCAACTTCACATACATGTCAAAGCCCACCGCATTGATGTGGCCGTGCTGTTCTCCTCCCAACAGGTTGCCCGCTCCTCTTAGCTCCAAGTCCATCGCGGCAATCTTAAAACCCGCGCCTAATTCACTGAACTCCTTTAGAGCCGCCAGGCGCTTCCGGGCAGTCTCGCTCAGCTCTGTGTCGGCGGGAACCAGCAGGTAAGCATAGGCGCGCCGGTTGGATCTTCCGACTCGCCCGCGCAGTTGGTAAAGCTCTGAGAGGCCGTAGTTTTGCGCGTTTTCTATAATTATCGTATTAGCCAGCGGTATATCCAGCCCATTTTCGATAATCGTAGTACATAGCAATAGGTCGCATTCATGCCGCATAAAGGCGAGCATGACCCGCTCCAGTTCGGCTTCACCCATTTGGCCGTGGCCGACGCGGATCCGGCACTGGGGAACGAGCTGCTGGATTTCGGCGGCGCGGCTCCAGATCGTATCCACCCGGTTGTGAACGAAGTAGACTTGCCCGCCCCGGCTCAGTTCCTGCTCGATGGCGGCGCGAATCAGGGCTGGATCGAAGCGCGCCACGACGGTGTGAATCGCCAGCCGGTCCTTGGGGGGCGTCTCGATAACCGACATGTCGCGCAGCCCCGCCAGGGACATGTGGAGCGTGCGCGGGATGGGGGTGGCGGTCATGGTGAGCACGTCCACGTTTTTTTTGAGCTGCTTGAGACGCTCTTTGTGGGAGACGCCGAACCGCTGCTCTTCATCCACGATCAGCAAGCCGAGGTCGGCGAACTGAACGTCCTTCGATAGCAGCCGGTGCGTGCCGATCAGGATGTCGACCTTGCCGGCGGATAAATCCTCCAGGATGGCGGCGCGTTGCTTGGCCGGCACGAAGCGGCTCAGCATCTCGACTCGGACCGGGAAGGGGGCGAAGCGGCGGCGGAACGTCTCGAAGTGCTGGAAAGCGAGGACCGTGGTCGGGGCCAGCACCGCGACCTGTCGGCCGTCGCCCAGGGCTTTGAAGGCGGCGCGCATGGCGACTTCGGTCTTGCCGAAGCCGACGTCCCCGCATAGCAGGCGGTCCATGGGCTGATCGCTCTCCATGTCGCGCTTAATGTCGCGGATGGCGTTGAGCTGGTCCGGCGTTTCGGTAAACTCGAACGCGTCTTCGAACTCCCGCTGCCAGTTGCTGTCGGGGGAGAAGCGGAATCCCTGAGCGAGCTTCCTTTCCGCGTAGAGCTTCAGAAGCTCCTCGGCCATGTCCCGCATCCGGGCCTTGACGCGTTTCTTCGTACGCTCCCAGGTCACGCCGCCCAGCTTGTCCAGGGGCGGCGCCCCGTCGCCAGACCCGCGGAACCGCTGAACCAAGTCCATCCGGGTGAGCGGGACGTAAAGCTTCGCGCCACCGGCGTACTCGAGCAGCAGGTACTCGCCTGCGCCCTCCCCCTGAGCGATCTCCCGCAGGCCGAGGAAGCGGCCGATGCCGTGTTGGGAATGAACCACCAGGTCACCCGGCTTCAAGTCCGCGAGGTCGGCGGAAAAGGCGCCTAGCGGACGCTCCGCCGGACGAGCCACGAACTCGGAGGCCTCGAAAAGGTCTTCCCAACCGAAGATGGCCAGCGCCGGATCGGACAGAACCGTGCCGTGCCGGATCCGGCCTTTGGCCAGGAAAACCCCTGCGGGACCGCCTCCCTGCCAGGCGCGGCTGGCCAAATACCCGGACGAAGTTCCCTCTCCCTCGGAGCCGATTTGGAACGGAATGGAATACTCCTGGAAAATGTCGGCCAGCCTCTCCAGCTCCCCGCGCGCCGGGGCAAAAAACACGGCCCGCCCTCCGCCCTCGATGAAGTTCCTCACTTCCGCTGCGGCCACGCGCATGTTGCCGCGGAAGCGCATCGTGGGCCGGGTCGAGATCTCCAAAGACTCCGCCGGCGCGTCCAACGCCAATTCGGCCAAGAAGATCTGCGGGGCGTGCTCGAATTCCCGTTGCAACTCATCCCAGCGGAGGAACAAGCGTTCGGGGGGACACACCTGGGCGGCGCCTTCCTGCTCCAACCGCTCCCACAACTTGTAGGCGGCTGTAACCAGGCGCTGCGGCTCAAGCCACAAGGTGATGGCGGACTTTTGGAACGACGCCAGCGAGGCGGTGCGGGGCCGCACCATAGGCGTCCAGAACTCCCAGCCGGGAAACTCCGCCTCCTCTCCCACAGCCGCCGGGCGAGCGGCCAGTTCCCGGATTTCGGCAAGCAAAGCCGGCGTCTTTGGGAACTCCAGCATGGGCAGCAGCGTGCATTGATCGGTCTTGACCACAGAGCGCTGGGTGGAGACGTCGAACAGACGGATCGACTCCACCAAGTCGCCCAGAAACTCGATCCGCACAGGCCGTGGCGATTCGGGGCTGAAGACATCCAAGATGCCGCCGCGGACGCAGTATTCCCCCACCATCTCCACCGGGTCGCGGCGCTGGTAGCCGATGGAGGCCAAATGCCGCGCCACCTCCTTGAAGGGGACCTCTTCGCCCACCTGAAGAGAGAGAGCCAGTTGCCGGTAATAGTCCGGCTCCTCGGTCCGAACCATCGCGGCCCGGATGGGAACGATGGTGAGCGGCGCCTGGGATGCGGCCAGACGCCAAAACGCTACGGCGCGCTGCTGGCTGACGGCGGAGTGCGGCGACAGCCCCTGGTGGGGAAGAACGTCCCACTCCGGCAGCAGTTGCGGCCGGTCCGCGCCCGTGGCGCTCACCAGCACGTTGAAGAAAGCGGCGGCGCTCTCCAGCAGCGGCTCCGCCTCCGCCTGGCTGGCCGCCAATACATACAGCGGCCTGCCGGTGTACTGGTGGAGGAGAACGGCGTACAGCGCGGCGGCCGTGGGAGTCAGTCCCACCAGCCAGAGTTGGGGCGCGGATTCGCTCTCGATGCGGCGCAGCAGGCGCTGAAAAGAGGGATGGCGGGCGGCGGCCGCCAGCAAGTCGCGAAACTCCGGATGGGTCAAGGCGAAACCGTTTCCGCGGGGCGCCGCAGGATCTCCTCTACGATTCCCGTTGTCGAATAACCGGGTTCCAGCGGCAGCGCCAGCACCTGGCCTCCGGCGGCCTCCACCTCCTCGCGTCCGGCGATGAAATGGGCCCAGTCCGCGCCCTTGATGAGCACGTCGGGCAGCACGGCCGCGATGAGTTCGCGCGGGGTGTCCTCGTCGAAGAGCGTGACGGCGTCCACGGCCTCCAGGGCCATGGCCTGCGCCACGCGCTCCTGTTGGGAAAGCAGCGGGCGGGACGGCCCTTTCAGGCGCTGAACGCTGGCGTCCGTGTTCAGGGCCAGGATCAGCACGTCGCCCATCGAGCGTGCCCGCTGGAGCAGACGCACATGGCCGGGGTGAAGCAGGTCATAGCAGCCGTTGGTGAACACAACCCGCTTGCCCTGCCGTTTCCAGCCGCTGCGCGCGGCCACGAGTTCCTCGCGGCTGTAGAACCGAGCCCTGGAGAGCCCCACTCCTTCATTTTAGAGCAGGGGGCCGGCCGGCTGAGATGGGAAAGGGGCGAGCTTGGTCTTGGGGCATGGCAGAGCCGCTTATGGCGCGCCCGGCCAGACCTACCTTCGGCGTCTGGGCAGAGAAAAAACGGGGCCCGGCGGGTGTGGAAGAGCCGTCCGGGCCCCGGCGGCCGGAGTTGAGCAGTCCGGTCCCGTCTTCATTCCATCATGAGCGTGATCTGGACCAAGCCGCCAATAACCAGGATGCCGGCAAATAAACCGGCCGCCCAGACGAAAAACCGCTCTTTGTTGTTTGTGGACTGTTTCCTGTGATCTTCTAAGGAGCTAAACATGGCTCTGCCTCCTTTCCGCGGCTTGCTTCAAGCCGCCCGGCGGCGCTCCGGGCGTTCGCAGCCGCCAGTTGGGACCGCCACAATGGGACAGTCGACAGCGCGCATAACGTCTTCCGCAAGGCTTCCGAAAAAGAACCTGCGGATGCCGGGCCGTGCGGGCATGCCCATGACCAACAGGTCCGCCTGCAAGACCGCGGCTAGTTCCGGGATCGACTCGCCGGCCTCCCCCTTCTGGAGATGAACCACCACGTCGAGCCCGCTCAGATTACATTGATCCATCAAGGCGCGGAGCGCGGTTCGGGCCTGCCGGCGCTCGCGCAACAGCATCTGAAGATAGCGGCGGCGGGGCAGCCCGCCTCTGCTGGTCAACAGCTCTTCGCCCGCCAGATTCCAGCAATACAAGACGTGCAGTTGGGCGCCTTCGGCCCACGCCAGATCGGCGGCCCAATCGACAACCGCGCGGCTCAAAGAAGCCCCGGAGCAACTTGAGGCGGCGGCGTTGACCGCCGCCAGGATTCGGCCGGCCCGGGGCCGGTCTCCGCCACGGAAGCCCATGACGGGCACAGGGCAGGCGCGCATCAGCGACAAGGGCACATCTTTGGAAAACCAATTTCGAAAAACGCCTCGGCGAGGCGCGTTCACCACAACCAGCCCGTAGCCGCCTTCCTCGACTTCCCCAAGCAGCCGCTCCGGCATGCGTCCTTCGAGCACTTTGATTTGCGCCAGGCGCGGGGGGCAACCTAATTGGGCTATGGCGCGCAGAATCCTCTCGCGCATCTCTCCGGCGGCCAGTTCGGCCAACCGGGAGATGCCCTGCGATGGCGCCAGGCGCAACAGCTCCTTCGGCAGCTTGTCCAGCACGCCCGCCACCGTCAGCGCGGCGCCGCAGTTGCGAGCCAGCGTCCATGCCCGTTGCAGTCCGGCGCTCGCGGCCGGCCCGCCGTCCCAGTAATACAGAATGTTCCTCATGCGGATCCCCCGTTGCTCTCCGGATCAGGCAGACATCTTCGCCGCCCACTGCTCCGCCGCCAGATAGCGAAGCAGGCAGCCGACCCCGCCGATGTGCGCAAGGGCCCCAGGCTCAGCCACGATTTCCACCTCGCAGCCGGTGACGACGGCGTTTCGCGCGATCTCCTCTTTTAGGTCGATGCTCCGCAGCGGGCGGCGGCACGAAGGGCACACCGCGGCTTCGCTCTCCAGCGCAGCCAGCCAGCCGCAAGCCGAACACTCCCAAGCCCTGCCAAGCTGGCAATCCTTGGCCATCACCACCGCCTGGGCCTGCTTGCGCCGGATGGCCATGAGGGTGGCCAGCGGACCGGCGGCTCCGTGCCCGCCGGTCTCCAATTCGCGCCTCAGTTTCTCCACCATGCTGCGGGATTCTTGCTCTTCGTAATCGCGGAAGACCGGCAAGGCCAGTGCGGCCAGCGCGGCGGCGGCGTCCTCTCCCGTGTAAGGAATGGCCGCCAGCAGCATCGACTCCAGCGGTTTGGTCAGGCTCTTACGAACTTCCGCCATCGCCCGCGGCTCGCCGGTGAGGACAAACCTGCGATAGCCGTTGGCGGACATCTCCGAGGCCAGCTCCCTCACCGCGCTCTTGATGAACTGCCGGATCCTTTCCCGGCGATAGCGAAGGAAATGCTGTTTGGTCCATTCGCGGCCCTCGCGCCGCCGCAGCGCCGGCCTGGTCTTAAGAGTCACTTCGACGGCGGCGCCCAGATCGACCTCCAGGATCTTGACCCGGCTGTCGGTAGCGTGCATCACCACGAAGTGATCGTAGTTGTCGCGAATCTCAACCAGAGGATAGACGTGGGGGCGCCAGTCGGAGACCACCCGAGTGGGCAGGGGAGCCCGCAGGCGGAGGCCGAGGAAAAGTGGCTCTTGGCCGGCCCGCGCGAAAACCGCCAGCCCCTCGTGTTTGTTCGGAGGATCGGCCAGCACGAAAGCGCGAATCTGGTTCAACGCCTCCTCGAGAGGCGCGCGCCAAGCCTCGGGCGCTTCGGCTCTCAATCCACGCGCCTGCTCCTCGAAGGCCAGCGCGCCGGCGCCGGCATTCAGATAGCAGCTCACGAGCGGCTCGGCTGATTCTTTTAGCGTCGCCAGACGCGCTAAGCGCAGTTGCAGTTCCCGCAATTTCATGACGCCAAATGACTCCTTCGGGCAGGCCTGTCTGCGGCCACTGCGACAGGAGCAAGCACGATGCCAACCCGGCGGAGTGCGCGGCAAAGCCCACAAGTCTTTGAAATCCTGTGCACCAGGCCGCGGGAATCCCAAACAGGGTGCTCCCCTTGGGACAGCTCGGCCGCGCTGGCTGTACGCTTTGGTACAGTGGGCGCGGAGATGAAGTTACGGCCAGATCAGGGCGCAGTTGCGCCGGCCTCTGCTTCTTCCCGGCGAATGCCGTGCTTTTCCATGCGATAGATGAGCGTCCGGCGGCTGATGTCGAGGTACCGGGCGGCTTGCGTCTGATTCCAGTCGAATCTCTTTAGCGCCCGCAGAATCAACTCCCTCTCGACGCTTTCCAAGCTGATGCCCTCTGGAGGCAGATCCAGGTGCAGGGATTCGGGAGCACTGGGCTCGCGAAGCAGAAACTCCGGCAAGTCCTGGCGGCGGATCTCTTCGCCTTCCGCCAAGACCACGAGCCGCTCGATCACGTTCTCCAACTCGCGGACATTGCCGGGCCAGGAGTAGGAGGAAAAGGCGGGCAGCAGGGCCGCGGGCAGCTTGAGCGACGGCCGGCCGTGTTTCTCTTTGGCCTTGGCGAACAGAAACTCCACCAATTCGGGAATGTCCCCGGTCCGCTCCCGCAGAGGAGGCAGGTGCAACAGGATGACCGCCAAACGGTAATAGAGGTCCTCGCGGAAGGCGCCGTCCTCGATCCGGGCCAAAAGGTTGCGGTTGGTCGCTGCCAGGATGCGGACATCGACTTGGCCGGTTGCGCCTCCGACCTTCTCGACCTCCCCGTGCTGAATGAGCCGGAGAAGTTTGACCTGAAGCTCGAGCGGCAGCTCCCCGATCTCGTCCAGGAACAAGGTGCCGCCGTCGGCCAGTTCAGCCTTGCCGCGGCGGTTGGCCACAGCCCCCGTGAATGAACCTTTCACGTGGCCGAACAGCTCCGATTCGAGCAATTCCCGGGGGATGGCGCCGCAGTTGACCGTAACAAAGGGACGGCTGGAGCGCGGGCTGTTTTGATGAATGGCCCGGGCGACAAGCTCCTTGCCGGTGCCGGTCTCTCCCGTGATCAGCACGGTGGCGTCGGTGCGTGCGGCGCGGGCCGCCAGTTCCAGGGCGCGCATTAGGGCGGGAGACCGCCCGATGATGTTCTCGAAGCCGTACTTGGCGTTTAAGTTGCTGCGCAGGACCTGGACCTCTTCCAGCAGCCGCTGGCGCTCCAGCGCCCGCTCCACAACCAACAGCAGATTTTCGTAGTCAATCGGCTTGGTCAGGTAATCATAGGCCCCGGCCTTCATGGCCTGGACTGCGGTTTGGATCGAGCCAAAGGCGGTGATGATGATGACCGTAAGGTCGGGCTGCGAAGAGCGCAGCTTTTTGAGAAGCTCCAGGCCGTCCATGCCGGGCATTTTGAGATCTGTGATGACCAGCGAGGGCTTGCACTCTTCCAGCACCGCCAGGGCCTGTTGCCCGTCGGCGGCCGTCGTGACCGCATAGCCGGCCTCCTCCAACTGGATCTGCATGACGCGGCGCAGGCCCGGATCATCGTCGGCGATCAGAATGCGGTTGACTGGCATGAACCTTCAGGCCTCCAGAGGATGCATGGGCAGACTGATGACGAAAGTCATTCCGCCTTCGGGATTGCGGGCGGCGCTGAGCATGCCGCCCAGTTGGGCCACGATCTGATGGGCCACCGAAAGCCCGAGGCCGGTGCCATCCTGCTTGGTGGTAAAGAAGGGGTCGAAGATTCTTTCCAGGTTCTCCGGATCCACCCCGCAACCTTGATCCCGGACCGCGAGTACGGCATTGCCGCCGCTGCGACGGGCGGAAACCACGATTTCACCGCCCTGGGGCATCGCCTGCACCGCATTTAGAACCAGATTGAGCAGCGCCTGCTTGAGCTGTTCCGGATCGGAGCGAAGCACAGGCAGCTCCGGATCGGTCAGCTTGCGCAAGGTGATCGACTTGCCGTCGATAGCGTGAGAACTCAGGTCGAGGACGGATTCGACGAGCAGGTTCAGATCCGTAGGCAGCAGACGGGGCGGGCGGGGCCGCGCGAAGTCCAAAAAGCCGGTGAGGAGGCGGTTTAGCCGCTGGCACTCGGAGCTGATGATTTCCAGGCACTCGGCCTGCTTGTCCTCGCTGACCCGCTTCCGCCGGAGGACCCCCAATGCGCCGTCGATGCTGGCCAAAGGGTTGCGGATCTCATGGGCCAGGCCGGCCGCCATCTGGCCGAGCGCCGAGAGCCGCTCGGACCGCTTCATCTGTTCGAGATTCCTCTGCAATTCGGCGTACACGCGGCTCAACTCTTCCGTCTTTAGTTGCAGGTCCGCGCGCTGGCGGCGTTCCCGGTCCGCCAGAAAACCCGTCAGAATTCCCGCCAGGCAGAAGACGATCACCTCCAGGTATTGGCTGAGGGAGTAGTAGGGCAGATTCTGCCATGCGCCGGCGAAGGGCGGCGAGTAGAAGATCCAGGCGGCGATGGCCGTCGCCAAACCGCCCCGCCAGCCGAAATAAAGGGCGGCGTAGATCACCGGCAAATAGAACAGGCGCTGAAAAATGTAATGCCAGTAGTCGAGTTCGGGCGGAGTGAGGTAGTGCAGCGCGGCGATAGCCAGGATCGCGCACAACACGATTGCGGCACGCACTGCATCGGATTGCTTCCAGCGCGCCATGGCCCCGCTTCCATTCTAACAGCCGGTTCTGGCGATGCCGCCCGCGATTCGCAGCTGTACCAAAAGGGACAGCTTGTACGTTTTGGGCCGCCGGACGCAGGCGCGCGCGGCCGAACCGTGATGGAAACTGGTTCGTTTCGCAGTATGGACAGGTTGGCCCCTGGCTTGCTTTGGCATTTGGCGTACTGACCCGCCCCAGCGGCCAGCCCCAGAGAGCAGCACCGCGAGGCTCTCGCGGGCGCGGCCGCCGGCCGGCACACAGGAGCGCCCATGCCCAACACCAAAACGAAAAACAAAACTCATCAGCCCACGGCCTTCCGGGACGCACGCCTCAAGCTTTTGGCCAAGAAGATTGAGCTTCTGCGCCAACTGAGGCCCGATCCAGGAGGACCGGAACGGGCCGGAGATGACGACCAGGCGCGGGTTCTGCACGATCAATTCGTAACGGCCCGCGTTCAGCGGATCGCCTATGAGCAATTGAAGCTGGTCGAGGCAGCGCTAGCGCGAATGGACTCTGGGGATTACGGGTTATGCGTGGATTGCGAGAACGCCATTCAGCCCCGGCGGCTGGCCGCGATCCCCTGGGCCAACCGCTGTTTGGAGTGCCAGGAGAGGGCCATGGAGCAGCCGGAGGACTCGGAGGGGACCCAATGGGCGGCATGAAGGTTGCCGGGGCGGGCCGGGCGGGAGGAGGAAGCATGAACGAGATCGCCGGGATGCCATCCTACACGTATGTGGTTCCGGAGCCGTTTGAACGTGCGCTGAAACTGATCCGGGAAGCGCTGGAACGGGAGGGCTTGGAGATCCCCATCGAGTTGGATGTTTCGGGCAGGATCCGCAAGAGGCTGGGAATCTCGCTGGCCCCCTGCCGACTGCTGTGCATCGATTCTCCGATGACCTTGGTGGAAGCGGTTGCGGTCGACACGGCGGGCGCGCTGTACCTGCCGCTGCGCCTGGTCGTCTCCGGGCGCGGCCCCCAAACCACGCTCCATCTGACCAGCCTGAACGCGTTGCAGCGCTCCGAGGCGCCGCCGGCGGTGAAGAATCCGGTGAGCAAGCTGCAAGCCCGCCTGTCGCGAGTTTTGCAGCGCATCGGCGGGCGCCAGGCTCTAAGCGCCGGCTGACCGCGCCCCGGAGTGCGGCGGACCTCGCCGTAGCCGGGCGCAAGCCCCGGTGCGGGCAAGATGGAGCCTTCAAAAAACTGGATTGAAGATTTTACGAGCTTGGTATCTTGTATGGGCCGCATCCCTCGCGTATAATTGAGGCCGTTCGTGCAGACGAGAGCAGTCCGCCGGGTGTGCGCACGCATCGGCCCCGGCGGGAAAGGCGAACCGGGAGCGGAAGAGGATGAAAAAGATCATCGCGTTGACCACGGTGCTGTGGCTGGTTGGCCAAGGCTACAGCGCGGAGACACCCAAGATCGAAAAGGACACCGAGTTCCGGGTGAAGCTGCTGGCCCCACTGAGCACGCAGACCAACCGGAAGGGGGACAAGATCACCGCACAAGTAGTGAGCCCGGAGGCGTTCGCGGGATGGATGATGGAAGGCGAGGTCCGGGAATCGAAGAGTGGAGGCAAGATCACTGGAACCAGTGTGCTGAATTTCACCTTCCACACCTTGGTGCAAGGCGAGCAAAAGATTCCGGTCAGCGCCCAGATCAAATCTTTTTACAACTCCAAAGGGCAGGCCGACGTGGACGAGGAAGGCCGCGTGATCCAGAAGAAGAGCAACGTCGGCAAGGCCGCTATCGCTACCGGCGCAGGGGCGCTTCTGGGCGGCATCCTGGGCGGGGCCAAGGGCGCGGCGATCGGCGCCGGGGTGGGCGGCGCGGCTTCGTTGCTCTTGATCCAGGTGGCGGCCAAAGGGGCGAACGTCGAATTCGCGGCGGGCAGCGAGGTGCTGCTTTCTGTGCAGGAGCGGCGCTGAGCGGGCGCGCAGAAGCAGCGGAAGACAACGTCACCGGCGGAGCCCGCCTGTGACGTAACATGAAGTTTGGGCTACAGCACATCCTACGCCGGTCCTAGCCGCCTGCGCTGGCCGGTCTTTTATCTTGCCGTTGCCTTCACGACGCTGGCGACATTGCTGTTGGAGCTATCGCTGACGCGGATATTCTCCGTCATTTTCCACTATCACTTCGCCTTTCTGGCGATTTCCATCGCGCTGTTCGGATTGGGGGCCGGCGGGGTGTTGGCGTATGTGGTGTCGGGGTGGCGCTGGAACTTGTACGTGAAGCTCGGAACGATCTCCGCGCTGAATGCTGTGGTGGTGGTGTTCTCGCTGGCGGCGAGCCTTTCGGTGCGGGAGACGGCGGGCTTTTGGACGCTGGCGGCGGTGTATTTCCCGAGCACACTGCCGTTTTTCCTGGCAGGGGTGGTGGTCTCGACCGCGATCGCGGAGGCGATCGAGCGGGTCGGGCGCGTGTATTTCTTCGACCTGGTGGGCGCGGGCGCGGGCTGTCTGCTCCTGGTGCCGTTGCTAAATGCCTTTGGCGGGCCGAACACGGTGCTGGCGGCGGCGGTATTCTATGCGGCGGCGGCGGCCTTGTGGTACAGCCGGGCGGGGCAGGTGGCGGGGCGTGCGGTGAGCGTCGCATTGGCGCTGGCGCTGCTGGTGCTATTGGGCTATAACGCCCGGTTCCGCCTCATAGACGTCAAGTACGCCAAGGGCAAGGAGCTGACCAACGAATCGTTCGTAAAGTGGAACAGCTATTCCCGGGTGGCGGTCACGGCGGACCAATCGCTGATCGTGATCGACGCCGACGCCTCCACCGGCGTAGCCTCCTTCGACTTTGACCATTTGAGCGCTGCGGACCGCCGCCGCCTGCTCTACGAGGGGCCAGGGCTGCCGTATTTGCTGCGTCCGGGCGCAAAGACGCTGATTCTGGGAGCGGGCGGCGGCTGGGATGTGGCGCGGGCGCTGGCCGGCGGCAGCCGGGACGTGACGGCGGTGGAGATCAACCCGATCATCGCCGAAACCCTGATGCGGGGAAGACTGCGGGAATACAGCCGCGGGTTGTATTTCCGCCCGGAGGTGCGCCTGGAGGTGGCCGAGGGCCGGAGTTTCGTCAAGCGCAGCCGGGAGAAGTACCAGGTGATCCAGGCGACGCTGGTGGATACCTGGGCTTCGACGGCGGCGGGCGCCTATGCGCTGACCGAGAATTACCTTTACACGACGAACGCATTTGCCGATTACCTGAACCACCTGAGCGATGACGGTCTGTTGGTTTTCACGCGGTGGGGGCTGGAGCCGCCCCGGGAGTCGCTGCGGCTGTTGTCGCTGGCGCGGACCGCGTTACAGAAACTCGGCGAAGGCGAGCCTTGGAAACACATCGCCGTCGTCCGGCAGGGCCGGCTCTCGGATGCGGGCGGATGGGGAGCGCTCGATACGGTTCTGATCGCGCGCAAGCCTTTCACCGAAGGTGAGATTGCACGCCTGCGGGAACTGGCCGGCGAGGCGGGCATGGCGCCGCTCTACCTGCCAGGGGAGGCTATTCCCAACCCGTTCACAGCGTTGATGACGAGCCCGGACCCGGCGGCGTTTGAAAACCGCTACCCTTACAACATCCGGGCGGTGAGCGATGACCGGCCGTTCTTTTTCTATAGCGTTCAATCGGGAGACATCAGGCGGTATCTTCGATACTTTCTGCGCGGCGAGCAGCCGGATTCCTCGCGGGCGGATTTCCAGGTGAACCTCTCCGTGCCGGTGATGCTGGGGCTGCTGGCGGTGAGCGTAGCGGCGGTCGCGGTGATGCTGGCGCTGCCCCCGCTGGTGCTGAAAGCGGCCCTGCCCCGGGAGCCGAGGTTGGCGGCGTTCCTGCTGTTCTTCGTAGCCATCGGCGCCGGCTACATCCTGAGCGAAGTGGCGCTGATCCAGCGGTTCGTTCTTTTTTTGGGACATCCGACCTATGCGCTGACGGTGATCATCTTTGCGATGCTGATGGCCAGCGGATGGGGCAGCTATGTGAGCCGGCGGGTGGTGGGCTTGTCGGAGTTCCGGCTCGGCGTGGTGATGGCGCTGGCGGCAGTGCTGCTGGCGGCGCTCACCGCGGTGGCAGGACCGGTCACCGAGAGAGGCGTGGGGTGGCCGCTGGCCTGGAAGGTGGCGGTTACGGTGCTGCTGATTGCTCCGCCGGCCTTCTTCCTGGGGATGCCGTTTCCAACCGGGCTGAGCCTGCTCGAGGCGCGGCGCCAGCCGACGGTGAAGTGGGCCTGGGCGGTCAACTCGGCGGCCAGCGTGCTGGGCTCGGTGACCGCGATCTTTGTGGCGATCTATGCGGGGCTGCAAAGGACGCTGGCGGCGGGGGCGGCGTGCTACATCGGCGCGTTGCTGCTTCTGGCGCTGACGCTGAGGGCGGAACGCGGCGCGAGGTCAAGCGCCGGAGGGCGTTGAGCGCGGGCGGCAGATGCCGCGGCGGCTGGCGCGGATGAAGCGGACCAGATGCTGCGCGTCCTCGCCGGGGATCTCGCGTTCGATGCGGTCCAGGGCCTGATCGAGGAGCAATCCGGAACGGTAGAGGAGGCGGTAGGCGCGCTTGAGAGCGGCGATGCGTTCAGGGCTGAAGCCGGCGCGTTCGAGGCCCACGCGGTTGACGCCGTTGGGTTCGATGTAGAGGCCGGAGTAGAGGAAGAACGGCGGAGCGTCGAGGTTGACGCGGACGCCGCCGCCGATCATGGCGAGTCTTCCGATGCGGGAGTATTGATGGACCGCCACGCCGCCGGAGATGAAGGCCTGGTCCTCGATCTCGACGTGGCCGGCGATGAGGGCGCAACTGCAAATCACGGTCTGATTGCCGATTTTGCAGTTGTGGGCGATGTGGCCGGAGGTCATGATGTAGTTTCCGTCGCCGATGATGGTGGCGGACTCCGGCTGGGTGCCCCGGGAGATGGTGTAGTGCTCGCGGATCTTATTGCCGTTGCCGATGCGCAGGTAGCTGCGCTCGCCGGTGAAAGCTTTATCCAGGGGATCGGTGCCGAGCACGGTTCCGGCGGAGATCTGGTTGTGGTCGCCGAGGGTGGTCCAGCGCTTGACGTAGACGTAGGGCTCGAGCACGCAGAATGCGCCGATCGAGACGTCGCCTTCGATGACGCAATAGTCGCCGATGACGGTCTGGGGACCGATGGCGGCGCCGGGATCGACGCGGGCGGTGGGGGAGATGATGGCGGAGGGATCGGCCGGCATAGACTTGTATGATACTTTAGAGACCGGCTGAGGCCGGCGGAAGGAGAAGGCGTGCGTGTCCGTGAACTGGCCGAGTGGTTAGGAGCGGCCTTTGAAGGAGACGGCGAGCGGGAGTTGAGCGGCGCGGCCGCGCTCGACAAGGCCGGAGCGTGCGAGCTGTCCTTTGTGGCGAACGAGAAGGCCGCAGCCCAGGCAGCGGCGAGCGCGGCGGGCTGTCTGATCGTTCCTCCCGATTTTGCAAACCCAGGGGGCCGCACGGTGATCCGGTGCGCGAATCCCCGGGCGGCTTTTGCGCGGGCGGTGAGCCGGCTGCACCCGGAGACGAAGCCGCCGGCGGGGATCCATCCCACCGCGGTGCTCGGCGCGGAGGTGGAGTGCGGCCCGGAGGTGTCGATCGGCCCGCTGGCGGTGATCGGCGAGGGGTCGCGGATCGGGCGCGGCACGGTGATCGGCGCGGGGACGGTGATCGGGCGGAGGGTCATGATCGGCGAGGAGTGCCGGCTGCACGCCAACGTGACGGTCTACGACGATGTGGACATCGGCGACCGGGTGATTCTGCACTCCGGCTGTGTGATTGGGGCCGATGGATTTGGGTTTGCGCTGGAAGGGGACCGGTATCAAAAGTTTCCGCAAGTGGGGCGGGTGTGGATCGCGAGCGACGTGGAGATCGGAGCAAACTCCTGCGTAGACCGGGCGGCTCTCGGGGTGACCTGGATCGGAGAGGGGACCAAGCTGGACAACCTGGTGCACATCGCGCACAACTGCCGCATCGGACGCCATGTGGTGATCGCGGCGCAGACCGGGCTGTCGGGCGGGGTGGTGGTGGAAGATTACGCGGTGATCGGCGGGCAGGTGGGCATCGGGGATAAGGCGCGGATCGAGACCCGGGCCGTTTTGGGCAGCGGCTGCGGGGTGCTGACTTCGAAGGTCATCCGGGCGGGGCAGGTGGTGTGGGGCACGCCGGCGCGGCCACTAAAAGAGTATCTGGAGCTGCTGGCGAACCTGGGCAAGGTGCCGGAGCTGAGGCGGGAACTGGCGGAGCTGAAGGCGCGGCTGCGCAAGCTGGAAGAGAAGTGAAGCGGCGGATGGCTACGCAGACAGACGATCGGGTCCGGGTTGCAGCGCCGCAGCGGCAGATCTCGGGGGCGCAGGGACGAGCTTTCCGCTTGGACAAGCTGTTTGAGCCTTATGGCATCGAGGTGTGCTCTCTGGGAAGCGGGCCTTGGCGGCCGGGATTAGGCGACGTCCTGTTTGTGAACGGGAATCTTAATTGGTATCCCGCGGTCAAGAAGCAGCTCTTAAAGGAAGACCCGCGCGCCCTGCCGCCGGTGGTGATTTGGCACAGCGAGCCGCTGCCGCCGCCCCGGGCCTCGGGATTGCCGTGGCCCTGGCTGGACTACCGGGAAATTGCGAAGATCCTGTTGCGGGATCCGCGGGCCACGGATCCGTACACCAACTATTTCCTGCTCCGGCGGGTCCACCGCCGCGGGCTGCGATGGAAGCTTTTTGCCTCCACGCTGGAGCGGGTGGAGTTTTTGCAGGAGCGCGGCATCGAGTCGGAGCATCTGCCTTTGGGCTATTACGAAGGCCAAGGCGAGGATCTGGGGCTGGAGCGGGACATCGGCGTGCTGTTCTTGGGGGCGCCGACGCTGCGGCGCCGCAGGAAGCTGGCGTACTTGAGGCGCCGCGGCGTGGATGTGCTGGCTCTCGGCGATTGGAAAGATCCGTCGTTATGGGGAGAGGCCAGGACGCGGCTGATCAACCGCAGCAAGATTTTCTTGAACATCCCGCGCTTTCGCGGGCAGTTCGCGTTGCTTAGGTTCGCGCTTGGCGCCTCCAACAAGGCCCTCATCGTCTCCGAGCCGCTCTACAAACCCGAGCCGTTCGTGCCAGGAGAGCATTACGTGGAGGCCAGCTACGAACAGATGCCAGAGGTCATCCGCTACTATCTCACGCACGAAAAGGAGCGCAGGGAGATCGCCGAGAACGGCTACCGGCTGGCGACCGGGCAGTGCAACGTTTCGCGCTCCATCGAGAAACTGGCGCTGACGCTGCGGGCTTTCGCGCAGGAGAGGAGAACGAGTGAAGATTCGCATACCGGTCTACCGGCCCACGATTGAAGAGGAGGAGCTGCGTGCGGCGCGCAGCGTTCTGGAGAGCCGCTGGCTGGGGATGGGCGCGCTGGTGGAGGAATTCGAGAAGCAGACCGCGGCGGTCATCGGCGCGCGGCACGTGATTGCAGTGAGCAACTGCACGGCCGCGCTGTGGATGACGTTGCAGGCGTTGGGCGTGAAAGCCGGGGATGAGGTGATCGTCCCCTCGATGACCTACGTCTCTACCCCGCAGGCGGTGCTGGCGGTTGGCGCCAAGCCGGTCTTTTGCGAGGTGCGGGAGCAGGATCTTTTGATGGATCCGGAAGACGTGGCGCGGCGGATTACCTTCAAGACTGCGGCCGTGATCGCGGTGCATTATGGCGGCCGGATCTGCGATATGAGCGCCCTCCGGCGCGCTCTGGGCGGAAAGAAGATCTGGATCCTTGAGGACGCGGCACACGCGTTTGGCTCAAGGTGCACAGAGGGGTACGCCGGGACGTTGGCAGATGCGGGCTGTTTGAGTTTCGACCCGATCAAGAACATCACCTGCGGTGAGGGAGGGGCCATCGTAACGGGCGACGACGCGCTGGCAGCAAGGCTGCGCCGGATGCGGAATGTGGGCGTGGACACAGCGCGGCAGAGCCGCAACCAAACAGGTGTGGCGGCATAAAAAATCCTCGCGCGCGGAAAAGAATCTACGGGCTAGTAGTACAGATACTTGGCGGAGGTTGAGCACGGAGCGTCCCTGGTATTACGAAGTGTCAGAGACCGGGCTGCGGAACGTCATGGCGGACATGAACGCGTCGATCGGGCTGGCGCAGTTGCCGAAATTGGAACGATTCCGTCAGCGGCGGTTGGAAATCGTCCGGCAATATGATGAGGCGTTCAGAGAGCTGCTCGGCATCCAGACGCTGGATCACGAAATCGAGGGCGTGTTCCCGCACAACTACGTGGTCCGGGCAGGGGGCGGACGCCGGGACCGGATGATTCGAGAACTAGCGCAAAGGGGAATCGGGACTGGGGTTCATTTTATTCCGTGCCACATGCAGCCGCTGTTCGCCGCACCGGGCGTCCGCCTGCCGGTGACCGAGAGGTTGTACGAAGAGATTGTGTCGCTGCCGCTGGCGAGCGACCTGACCCAGGAGGAGGCAGCGGAGGTGATCGCGGCCGTGCGCGAGTTCGCCAACGGAGGCAACAGGTGAGCGAAGAAGCGCGCCGGCTGTTGATCCTTGGCTGTAGCGGCCTGGCGCTGGAGATCGCAGAAATCGCGGAGCAGTCGGGCGGATACAAAGTGGCCGGCTTTGTGCAAGACCTATGGCCGGAACGGCGCGGCGAACGGCTGGAGGGGTACCCGGTCTACTTCCTCGAGGATGTGCGGGACCGGCACAAGGATCATTGGGTCATTTGTGGAACGGGCCGGCGGGAACGCACCGACTTCATCCGGCGTGTGGAGGCGCTCGGAATCTTATTCGCGACGCTCGTGCACCCGGCGGCTGTTGTGTCGCCGCGGGCCAGGCTGGGGGACGGTTGCGTGGTGGCGGCTGGCGCGGTGATCGGGACGCGAGTGCGGCTAGGGCGGCACGTCATGGTGAGCCGCAATGCCTCGGTGGGTCACGATACCGAGGTGGAGGATTATGCGTTTATCGGTCCCGGGGCGAGCGTGGCTGGGGTTTGCAGGATCGGGGAAAGCGCCTTCATCGGGATCGGCGCCGCCGTGCGGGATCACCTGAGCATTGGCAGAGGCGCGGTCATAGGGGCCGGGGCTTGCGCGCTGCAAGATGTTCCGCCGGGGGTGCTGCTTTCCGCGCCCAGGGCCGTGTTGCTGGAGTAGGACGCAGCGGGCAGGGTTGGGCGGTCCGGGAAGGGCACGTGCAGGGAGGCGTTGGGTCAGGAGGCCGGCGGCGGCGTGGACCAGAGGTGGTCTGTTGCGCGAGCCATGGCGATGGTGAGGCCGGAGAGGGCCGGCAGATAGAAGCGGTAGGCGAGCGAAAGAAACAGAACCGAGGTGGCGAAGCCGACGAACGCCAGCATGACGCAAAGGCAGGCGGCGGCGATGCGGCGGTTCTCGAGGGTGGGCGGCTGGCTGCGCGCCCTCTTGTAGACACGGCTGAGCAGACGGCCCGTGGAGAAGATGGCCCCCACGTAGAAAAGAAAGGCGGGGATTCCGGCTTCGCTGGAGACTTGCGTATACGCGTTGTGTGTGTCATGCCAGCTTCCGTGTTCGCCCTCCTGGCGGGCGCTGGCGCCTTCGAAATTTGCGAACTGGCCGGGGCCAACGCCAAACAAGGGCCGCTCGAAGGTGAAGCGCAGGCTCTGCTTGAGCAAGTACATGCGGGCGGAGGCGGATTCGGCCGCAGTCATGTCGACGTTCTCGTCGGTGGCGCTGATCGTGCGGAGCCGGGTGGTGATCCGGTCGGGCAGGAAGGACCAAAGCAGGAGCGAGAGGACCGACAGCGAAGCCAGCCCGGCAATTTTGGCGGCCAGCGGCAGGCGGAACAGCGCATACAAGGCGGTGACAACTAAGGCGATCAAAGCGCCGCGGGAACCCGTCGCCAAAACCAGGTACAGGCCATAAATGAATGCCAGTCCCGCAGCCAGGCGGAAGATGGCCGGCACGCCTGGGGCGGTGACGAACAGGACGAGAAAAGGAAGCACGATCACCATGAGGGCGGCGTAGTCGTTGGAGTTGGACATGGTGCCGGCGACCAGTTGAAGGCGGGGATCCTCTGGGCTCAGTTGTTCAGAGAAGAAGTGGCCCAGCAACACAAGAACGAAAGCGGCCAGAGCCAGCCAGCGCAGCGTCCGCCAGCACTCCTGCCAGGTGAGCACCAAGCCGGCGATCAGGAAAAGGACTACCATTTCTGTGCGGGAATAGGTGAACGCCAAACGGAGGGAATCCGAGCGCCAAGTGCTGGTCGGAACGGCGGCGTACATCCAGGCCAGGTACAGGAGCCAAAAGCGGACTGGCGTCCAATACCAGGAGCGTTGAAGACCCCCGGTGAGGATGAGAAAGAGGATGGCGGGCCCGCCGACCCAGTACAGCAAATAGGGATTGAAGCCGAGCTTGACGGTGAGAACCTCGTGCAGGGTGGTGAAGCGGACGAAGACAAAGGCCAGCGCAAAAAAGAAGCCAACACGGCGCAGCGGGTTGTGGATGTCCTCATCTTGCAAGGCCGCGCCTGCGGGGACCAGGGGGCTTGGCCTGATGCCGGCAGTGGGCGGAGTCTGGCTCGGCGGTTTGTCGGCGAAGGGCGGGATGGGAAGAGATTGTTTCGGCATCCAGGAGTATTCTCAGTATAATCGTCTCCGGCGCGGCGATGCGCTCAAGGTGGCCGCGCTTGCGATTCTTGCGATGAGGATTCTTTTCTTTGCGCCGCATCAATTGTGGCCGCTGACGACGGGGACCCGGGTGCGTGACTTTTATTTGGCCCGGGCGCTGGCGAAGCATCACGAGGTCACATTCCTGGAGCTGTTGCACCCGAATGATGACGCTCAAACGGGCGCGCCCGATGCCGGCTTCGTGCGCCTCGTTACGGCCTCCCGGGGACGCACTTACAGCCCGGGGCGATTGCTGCGCGGGCTGACCGGTCCCTGGCCGGTGACGGCGTGGAACTGCTATTCGAGGGAGGCGGCGAAGCAGTTGGAACGCTTGCTGGCGGAGCACCGATTCGACGTGGTGCACATCGTGGGGTCTCCCTTGGCGGCTTATCTGCCGCTGGTGCTGCGGGCGCCGGGGCGGCCGGCGGTGTTGATGGACTGGCACAACATCGAGTCGGTGCTGATGCATCGCTATGCCCAGCACGCGCCTTCCCTGGCTCACCGGCTGTTTGCGTTACGGACGGCGAGCTTGATCGAGAAGCTGGAGAACCGTCTGCTGGAAACGTGCGGGGCGCATGTGACGGTGAGCGAGAACGACCGGCAGGCGCTCGTGGAGCGCTGCCCGGGGGCGCAAGTGCATTGCGTTCCCAACGGGGTGGACGCCGGTCACTATTGGGAAGTTTGCGAGGCCAACTTGGGCGCAGCCGGCGGCCAACCGGAGCAAATCCGGAGGAAGTTGTTGTTTGTAGGCTCGATGGACTACTTTGCCAATATCGACGGCGTGCGGTGGTTCTGCCAGAGGGTCTGGCCGGAGTTGGAGAGGAGGCATCCGGACCTGGACTTCTTCATTGTCGGGCGGAATCCGGCCCCGGAAGTCAGGGCGCTGGCCTTGCCGCGGGTGATCGTGACAGGAGAAGTAGAAGACACAAGGCCTTTCTACCGAGGGGCAGAAGCGGCGGTCGTGCCGCTGCATGTGGGCGGCGGTTCGAGGTTGAAGATCTTAGAGGCGATGGCGGCCGGGGTCCCTGTGGTTTCCACGCGCCTGGGAGCGGAGGGACTTGAACTGGAGCCGGAGAAGCACTTGCTCATCGCGGACTCGCCCGGGCATTTTGCCCAGGCGGTAAGCACGTTGCTGGGCGATGCGAGCAGGAGACGCCAAATCGCGCAGCAGGCGCGCGCCCTGGTTTGTGAACGCTACGATTGGGGCCGGTTGGGAGAGCAGCTTGCCGAGATCCACCGCGAACTGATCCGCAACCGCATCTGTGGCGGCTGAGGTGCGAGCGCGCCATGGATGAAGCCGCTATGGTCGAATGGAGAAGAATGGCTGTTCGTTTGGTCTGTATCGCCGGGGCCCGCCCGAACTTCATGAAGATTGCGCCGCTGATGGAAGCTCTGCGGCAGGATGCGGCCTTTGCGGCGCGGCTGGTGCATACGGGGCAGCATTACGACGAGAACATGTCCAGCCGCTTTTTTGAGGAACTTGGGCTGCCGAAACCGGACTACCATTTGGCGGT
>Ga0308411_10000196_pt1 | contig 37081 bp, 27 predicted proteins | sample HotsprottomLayer_2_FD_203530 | JGI IMG/M metagenome (GOLD analysis project Ga0308411, IMG submission 203530) | Hot spring phototrophic mat microbial communities from Octopus Spring, Yellowstone National Park, Wyoming, United States -... | ecosystem: Environmental > Aquatic > Thermal springs >... | reverse complement strand
TTTACAGTAGCGTTTTGTGAATTTATTGTTGAAGATACCTGATTTGGAATATTGAATGTAAGTATTTCAGCTTCATTGTTTAATTGTGTTGTAACAGTAACAGTCCAAATTTTTGTAGTAATTCCGTCCTGTGCTGTAACAGTATATTGTACAGGATTAGTAAAGTTTTGAGCAATTCCGCTTGCTGGATTTATAGTAGCACCAGCCGAAATAGTTATAGTTGGCGTTAAATTTGTTAAATCTGTTCCGAAAGGCATAACGACGTTTACAGTAGCGTTTTGTGAATTTATTGTTGAAGATACCTGATTTGGAATATTGAATGTAAGTATTTCAGCTTCATTGTTTAATTGTGTTGTAACAGTAACAGTCCAAATTTTTGTAGTAATTCCGTCCTGTGCTGTAACAGTATATTGTACAGGATTAGTAAAGTTTTGAGCAACACCGCTTTGTGGGCTAATAGTAGCACCAGCCGAAATAGTTATAGTTGGCGTTAAATTTGTTAAATCTGTTCCGAAAGGCATAACAACATTAACAGTAGCGTTTTGCGAGTTAATTGTAGATGATATTTGATTAGGAATGTTGAAAGATAATATTTCGGCTTCGTTGCTAAATGTTTTAACAGCTTCATCCCAAGTAGTAGCAACACGAATTCCGTCGATAAATAAAGTTGGAGCATTTGTTGTATTTCCCTGACGAATAAGTACAGTTGCAATAGCAGTTGCATCATTAGTTGTTCCCCCATTAGTTGAAATAGTTGGTGTTTGAGGCTCATTGCCAGGAATAGTAGGATTAATAAAAACAGATATAATATCGTTTTGACTACCAGCTATTATTTCATATTTAACAACTACCAAGTAAGTAGTGTTTAAAGAATAATCGAAATTAGTATAAACAGCTGCTTCGATTCCTTTAGAAATTCCAAATGCTAAATTATTAGAAGCGTCTTTTTTAATAAAAAAACGAGCTGTAAAATTTGTACTGCCTGCTGATGGTTGAAAAGCGAAAAAATAATCGCCTGCTGTTTGAGCATCAGAAACATTAATTAAAAAAGCACAATAAACAGAGCCAGAATTTTGGCTTGTAAATGGTTTATAGGCATCTTGACCTGTGTTTGCAATAGGCAAATAATTTCCAATATTTGAGCTTAAATAAGAAGGATAAGACAAATTTCCAGTTTGAATTGTAAGAACATTAGTAGAACTAGTTCCTTGTTCTATCCAGCCATTAGTTCCTACTAATAATGTTCCGCTGGGATAATCAAAATTTTCTTCTAAAAGCAGGTTTTGTCCCCAAGAAAATTTGGTTAATAAGCTAATTAAGAATAAAATTGTAAAAAAATAAACTCTGTTCATATACCTTATAAATTTTAAATTTAATACAAAATTATAACTAAAAAATGAAACATTTATTAACATTACGTAAAAATATAATTAAGAACTATCTTAAAGAATTAAAATATGTTAAATTTGAAAATCAAATATTTAATATTCTTCTATAACAAAGGAAGAAATAACAAAAAATATTTTTGCAAGGCACCTTACTCTTCTTTATTTTTTGATTATAGAGGAAATGTTTTTCCTTGTTTTGCAAACAAACATATTGTTTTAGGAAAATTTGAGAAACAGTCAATAATAGAAATATGGAATAATTTACCTATGAAGAATTTAAGAAAAAGTATTGAAAAATATGAATTTAATTATGGTTGTAACATTTGTAAAAATAAACTATTACAACGTAATTATTCGCAAGTGTATGCTCGTAGATACGATTATTTATCTATTTCAAATAACAACTTTCCTTCTTCTATTGAAGTTCAGCTTTTTAATCATTGTAACCTTGATTGTGTAATGTGCGTTGTAAATAAAGATGACGACTCAAGTATTGATTTCATAGCGTTTAAAAATTATATTAAAGAAATAATACCTCATCTTAAAAATGCTTCATTTAGCGGAGGTGAACCTTTTCTTATAAAAGAATATTTTGATATTTGGGAATATATATATAAATTAAATAAAAATTGTATAATTTCTGTTAATACTAATGCTACAATTTTAAACAAAGAAGTTAAAGATATAATAAATAAACTAAAATTCAATATTAGTGTTTCGATTGATGGATTTAGTAAAGAAACATTTGAAAGTATAAGAAGGAATTCTAACAGAGACGAAGTTTATTTTAATACTCTTTTCTTCAAGGATTATACACAAAAGGCTAATACATTTTTTAATGTTAAAATATGTGCAATTAAACAAAATATTTATGAATTTCCTGATTTATTTAATTATTTTAATGAACTCGATGTTCCTATTGTTATTAATGAAGTTGTTTACCCGCTAAATACAGCTCTTTGGAATAATAAACCAAAAAAATTGAAAGAAATAATTGAATATCTTAAAAGCAAAACACCTATTTTTAAAATAAAAGCAAATAGTTATCATAATTACAATACCTGGAATGAATTATTAAAAATGCTCAATAAATATTATAAAGATGCATTAAAATTTGAGAAATTTGTCAATGATAACAAAATGTTTACAGATAAAATAAAAGAAAAGGTTTACAAAAGACTTAAGCCAGCTTTTTTAAATGACGGTGAACTAAATAAATTTATTACGATTGTTGAAAACTTTGCAAAAACAGATAAAAATTTAAAAGTTTTGTACTTTTTCTTTTTAATAGCTCCTTTCGATCGCATGATAGGGGAAATAGAAATAAGGAATTACAAAGAATTACAGAAAATATTTGAAAATATATTTGAGTATTTTGAATGGACTTAATTTTAATAAATTTTAATTGTAACATTCATCATATTTACAAACAATATTTTTGTAAATGTTGTACTTATAGTAAGGAATGAAAAGACCTTTAAATTCGTTATCGTTGCCATGCAAAATAATAGTTAAAATGCTATATGTGGTTGGATGGTTTAATAAACTTAAATTTGTATTATTAAGTAATTTTTCTACTAATAAAAGACGATGTTTAACAACTAATGTATCTATGTTATAGTTAATACAATATTGCTTCAATTTTTTTTCATAAAGTTCAGATATGTTTTTTACATTATGTAAGATGTTTTTGTTAATTAAATTGAGCGATTGTAAAGTATAGTGATTTAATAAATCTATATGAATTGGTGGATATATAATGCTATTAGATGTTTCATTGTATTTTATAATTCCTACATTTAAAGAATCTGATGCATTTAAAATTAGTTTATTATATTTACCTAATTTTGAAAAAATTGGATTAAGTACGTAAACTAATGATAAAGAATCGGAAAAAACTTTTACATATACTTCATCTTCAAATTGTTGTGATAGAAATATTTCAGCCTTTAATAATTCAACATGTTTAGGAATTGAAAATTCTTTATTTTTATATTTTATAATTCCTTCTCCTTCTGCATCTACAATTATAAGCGGATTTTTTATTTTACCCCTAAATCCTTTTGGAAGAAATAATTTAGCTTTGGTATTGTATGGAAAAAAATCTTTTTTAAAATCGGGAAAATAGGGAAATATAAAACTTGATTTTGATGGTAAGTTTATTAAGAAAGTATCTTTGTTTTTATTTTTTATATAAATAAAATTATTGTCATATTTAGTAATAAAAAAATTTTTATAATCTTCAGAAAAAGCAGTTAAATTAGTTAGATAAGCTTTTGGATTTAATTTTTTGAATAAAAAAGGTTCACTGGTTAATTCTTTGTAACCTAATATTTTTTCCGATTTAAAAAACAATTTTCTATCAACATCAAATAAATGCCATCTGCCGTTGTAAAAAATTTCGCTAACAACGTGTCCGTTTAAGCAAATTACTCGTGAACGAAATCCAGCATTATATATTATTTGACTGAAAATTTCAGATTGCCATCCACAAATTGCAAATCCAGTTGAATTTAACCTTGTTAAAGGCATTGAACCCCAATTGTTAAATAATTTTTCGTGAACTATTGAATTTATGAATGAATTAAATAAGTTTAAAACAATTTTTTCGCTATCATACGAGGAACTGTTTTTTCTAATGAAATCATTTAAAGATGAGTAAAAACGATTATTTAATGAAAAGTTGAATTTAATACATTTATCCGTACTGTTCTTAATAATGATTAATGTGTTTAATGAATCGTAGGTAGAAAAAGAAAATTTGCTAATAAAATTTGATTTTTTTGTATTAAAATAGTAAAGCAACCATAAAACAACTAACACGATAATAATATATATTAGCTTTTTAACTTTTGTCATTGTAAATTTTTATATGCAAATTACAAAATAAATTGATGTCATAAACAAATCAAATGAAAGTTAAATTTACTCGAAAATAAAACTTTATTGAATAATTGAGGCAAATGTTCAAAACAAAATGTCTCTTACATCGGAAAAAAATTAAACTTTTTTTTTAATATAGCGTATAAAAGGTATCTTTTTATAAATATGAAAAACGTGAAACATTCAGTTTTAGAGATAATTATAAACAATAAATTAGAAATTATTAGCATAGAATACATTAATTCAACGTTACTTAATTTCGAAATATCAAAAGGCGATTCGGTTTCAAATTGGTTTGAAAGTGAATATAAAGAAAAATTCAATGACTATTTTACTTCAAATAATTATACAGACTGTATTCAAGTTGAGATTAAAAATAAAAAGTATAAATTACAAATAAAAACAATAAAAGATAATGAATATTGTTTAACTTTATCGTTCAATAGTTATTTACAAATAGCAGCAGTACTAAACAAGCTTTCATTTCAATTATTAGATTTAAGTGAAGACGGAATTATTATTGTTGACCAATTAGGACGAATAATTTACGTTAATAAAGCATTTTGCAAATTAACTAAATACGATAAAGAGTCGTTAATTGGTAAAATGTTTTATCCATTATTTGTGAATTCGGAACAATATTATAAAAATTTAACACTTTCATCTTATCAAGATTTCATAATATCGTTAGATGGAACTACTATTCCAGTAAGCATATTATCAAACCAAATAAAATATGATAATAATCAAATTATAAATGTGTATGTTGTAAAAAATGTTAGTTTACTTAAAAAAGCTGAAATTCAACTCAATTTAAGGGATCAAATAATAGAAAGTATATATTTTACTTCAAAACAATTTTTATGTTCCGATAAATGGGACGAAAACATAAATGCTACATTAGAGAATTTGGGTCAATCAATTAATGCATGTAAAATAAAACTCTTTGAAAATTACCTTAAAAACGAAGAAGAACTTTGTATGAAATTGTATGCAGAATGGGTTAATGAAGATTTTAAAAGTTTTAATTTTTCAACTCCCAGTATTATTCCTTATTTTCCTTTGCATGAAGATATTTTTATAGAACTTTCAAAAGGAAATGTATATTTTATTGATAACGAAGAAAAAAATAATTTTTACCGCCTACAAAGTTTTAATCAATCAACTATACTTATACCAATTAATGTAAAAAAACATTGGTGGGGAGTTTTGTGTGTTGAGGTTTCTCAACCATTAAAAATTTGGAACCAGCCAGAAGTTCATGCTTTAAAACAAATATCTAATATCATAGGAGCGGCTATTTTACAACATCGAATGATTGAAAAACAACAGCAGTTAACAGAAATTTCTGAAAAAAGTAATTTATTAAAAACAATTTTTTTGTCGAATATCGGACATGAATTTAGAACTCCTTTAAATGCTATTATTGGTTTTAGCGAATTAATTAAAAAATCAAATGTTCTACAAGAAAAATTTGACGAATATTTACAACATATTCTAAACAATAGTTATCGTTTATTAAAGCAAATAGATAACCTTGTAGAATTTTCAACTTTAGAATCGGGTAATTATGTTCTTAATACAGAAAATATCAACATACAACAACTTTTGACAGAAATAGCTTATTACACACAAAAGAAAATTTTAAAATTAGGTAAGAATATAACTGTACAAATAAATTGCCCAGACGATAAATGGGAAATTATTACCGATAGAAAAAAAATATCTAAAATGTTCGAACAATTAACAGATAATGCTGTTAAATTCACACAAAAGGGTTCTATAGAAATTGGTTGTAGAAAAAAAGAAAATATTTATCAATTTTTCATAATTGATACAGGAATAGGAATTGAAGAAAAGTATCATAAAATAATTTTAAATGAATTTATTCAAATAGAAAAAGAAACTACAAGGATAAATTATGGTTTAGGAATGGGATTAGCCATAGTAAATAAAATTGTTAAAATTTTAAATGGCAGTATTTCTTTACAATCAGCATTAAACGAGGGAACTACATTTATTGTAGAATTGCCTGATAAAATAATTGTTTCCGAACAAAAAGAACAAATTACAAATTTTCATTCAGACACAGTGCTTGTTTACGATGAAGATGATGAACTATATACAAAACTATATTCTTTGTTAAAACAAAAATATGAAAATGTTCAACGTATAAAAAGTTTAGATAATCTACCTAATTTAAAGCATAAATGTTTAATTGTAAATACAACGAATTCAATAGTTAAAAGTGAAGTAAAATTGCTTCAAAGCAAATATCCAAATTTAAAAATTGTACAACATCAATTTACAAAAAATATTTCTAAAAGTTTAAATACACCGGAAAATTATTGGAATGTTTTTTGTAAAATTAAAAATTTAAAATAGTTTTCTATGAAGCCAACAATGTTTTTATTTTTGTTAATAATTTCAGTTTATACATTTTCGCAGAATACTAATAGTCAGGTTCAAATGCAACAAGAAGCCCAGTTTCCGGGAGGCGATATTTCTCTTGTGCAATATATTTATGAGAATATTAAATGGCCCGAAAGTATTAAAGGCAATGTAATTGACGATCAATGTATTATTAGTTTAGATGTTAGGCCCGATAGCTTGATTGAAAATATTGTTTTTCTAAAAAAAGTAGGCTATGGTATAGATGAGCAAATTGTAGAATTACTAAAAAGAAAAAAATTTATACCTTCAATTCAAAACGATGTTCCTGTTAAAATGAATATTATATTATCAATTCCTGTTCAACATAGAAGAAAATAAATTAGGCTTTGAAATAATTGTAACATTTAAAGAAACCTTTTTGTTTTTAAAAAAGTCTTATAAAAAAAAATATCATATTTTATCATAATAATTTTAATGTATATTTGCTAAAAAAACTATGGAAACTTTAGAATACTCAAAAGAAAAATGGGAAAAGCCTGAAATTCAGGAACTTTCTATAAAAGACTCCAAAGGAGGAGGATATACTTTTGACGATGGCGACTTAGCACCATCATTAAGTGCATAAATTGTTATTTTAAAACAATATAAAATAGCAATGAATATAAATTTTTTTCAAGCTAATATTATATTACAAAAAACATTTGTGTCAATATGCGTAATTTCATATTTTAATAAAAATAAGCGAGGCTAATTATGAACTTTAATAAAATTTTTATATGAAAACAATATTTTGTGTTATTATTAGTGTTTTGTTTATTAATTTTTTATTTTCTCAAAGAAACGATTTATTATGGTTACAACAAGTAACAGGAATAGGCAATAGTGTTCCTATATCTGTTGAAGTTGATATTGCCGGTAATCATTACATTGCCGGAAATTTTACAGGTACCATTACAGTAGGTTCTAATAATTATACTTCTACTGGAGGACAAGATATTTATGTGATAAAGTACAATAATTTGGGGCAAGTATTATGGACCATAACAATTGGTGGCTCTTCTGCCGAAAATGTAAGTGGAATTTCATTAAGTCCTGATGGGAATTTCTTTTATTTGGGTGGTAGTTTTCAAAGTAATAATTGTAATTTTGGTGGAACTATTTTAGGAACAACAGGACTTAACGATGTGTTTTTAGCTAAATATAGTACTAGCAACGGTGCTTTATCTTGGGCAATAAGATCTGCATATGGTACTACTCAACAATTGGTTGGTAACATTAACGTTGATAATCAAGGAAATATTATTCAAATTGGAAAATATGTAGATAATGTTACTTTTTATGGTGGTATTGTTTCACTTACATCTCCAAATGCAGGGGTACAACAAAATTATATTTCTAAATTTGATGAAAATGGAAATCTTATATGGGCAAAACATTTTACTGGAACCAATAGCAATAGTTTCATAAGAGATGTTTCTGCCGATAACAATTATTACTATTTTTCAGGTTTTTATGCTGATGTTATTAATTTAGATGCCAATATTTTAACCAGTATTGGTGGAACAAGAGATATGTTTTTGTTCCGAACCAATTTGAATGGTGATGTTCAATGGATAAGAAAAATAACAGGAGCAGGAGAAGACTATTTAATTAAGCATTATAGCGATTTTTCAAGTTATATTTTTATTTCAGGTTATTATTCCAGCCCAAATCTTTCTATTGATTCAACAAATACCGAACTGTCTTTAAAAACTTGCCCAAATCAAGGCAGTAACGATGTTTTTACTGCTTGTTATGCTTTTGATGGTACTCTGCAATGGGTTCGTAATTATGGCTCTTCTGGCGACGATAAAGGTTTGGGTGTTTATGCGAATTTCGATCATGTAATATTTACTGGCTCTTACACAGGAAACATATCTTTTGGCTCATTTACACTTACTAATATTGCTACAGATGCTTTTATGCTTGAAACAGATAGAAATGGAAATGTTTTAGGTGTTAATAGAGCTTGGGGTACAAACACCGAAACCTGTGAAAATGGAACCATTGATGCAAACAATGCCAATTTATTTGTTGGCTCTTTTAATTCGGCTACTTTGAACATTAGTAATAGAACATTAACAAATCCTAATCCGGCTACAACAGATATGTTTTTTGCAAAATATGGACGCATTATATTATCATTTAACATTACAAATAATATATGCTACGGACAAGCTAATGGGGCAATAGATTTGACTGTAAGTGGTGATGGCACAGCTCCTTATACATTCCAATGGACAGGTCCAAGCGGATTTAATTCTACAAACGAAGATATAATAAATCTTTCAGCTGGATGGTATAAAGTTACAGTAACTGATGCAAATAATACACAGAAAGTTGATTCAGCTTATGTTTCAGAAGGTACAGCTATTTTGCTTGTTTTTAATACAACAAATACAAGTTGTTATGGAATTAACGATGGTTCAATAGATTTAAGTGTTTCGGGTGGGGCTTCTCCATACTTATACTTATGGAGTACAGGAGCAATAACCGAAGATATTAACGGATTATCGCCAGGAACTTATCAGGTTACTGTTACAGATGCTAATACTTGTACAGCAGTAGGATCAACAACTGTAAGTTCTCCTTCTGCTTTAAATATTATAGAAATTATTTCTCCTCCTTCTTGTGTTCCAGGCAATGACGGATCAATAGATATAACAGTTTTAGGTGGGACAGCTCCATACACATATAGCTGGTCGAATGGAAGTACTAGCGAAGATATTAACAATATTAATGTAGGGCAATATACTGTTACTGTTACAGATTTAAATAATTGTACATATTCAAAAACTTTTAATGTTATTAATCCTCTTGCTCCTACTGTTTCGGCAATAGTTGAGTCGCCTTCTTGTTCACCGGGCAATGATGGTATTATTGAAATTATTGTAAGCGGTGGAACAATACCTTATTCATTTATCTGGAATGATGGCGATATTAACAAAGACAGATATAATCTTAGTGCTGGAATTTATAGTGTTACAGTTACCGATGCTAATAATTGTTCTGCTGTAAAAAGCAATATTGTTGTACCAGTTAATAATCCTCCGTCTTTATCTTATATTACTAAGAAACCTTCTTGTAATCCAGGTAATGATGGAGAGATTGATCTTATTGTTTATAACGGAGCAATGCCTTTTACATACAGTTGGAGTTCAGGAGCTACTACTCAAGATATTACAGGACTTGCACCGGGGAATTATTCTGTTACTGTTAGTGATAATAAAAATTGTACAGCAACTATTACTATACCTTTAACAATAGATTCGCCTATTGTAAACATTACTTACTATGGTAATACCACTTTTTGTCAGGGCGATAGCTTAATGTTATATGCAAGTAACGGAAATGGCTATTCTTTTGAATGGTTTTTGGATGGAAATTCTGTTTTAAACAGCAATGTTCCTGTATGGGCAGCAAAACAAAGCGGAATGTATTCGGTTGTAGTTATAAATTCATCAGGGTGCAAGGGATATTCCGATACTGTTAGCATTATTGTAAATTCAAAACCTAATGTTACAATTACAGCTTCGTCAAATTTTATTTGTGAAGGAACTTCAGTTTTATTAACAGCTAATGGTGCATCTTCATATCTTTGGAACACAGGAAGTACCTCTAATCCAATTACGATAATTCCTATTAGTACTTCAACATATAGCGTTACAGGAACAGATGCTAATGGTTGTTCTAACACAGCAAATGTTAATATAACTGTTAATCAGCGGCCAAGCATTACAGGTGTTGTTACACACGAAAGTTGTGCAGATGGAACAGGAAGCATTGATATTACTGTTTCGGGCGGACAAATGCCTTATAATTTTAGTTGGTCGAATGGAGCAACAACTGAAGATATTTATAACTTAAACGACGGAACATATACAGTTACGGTTACTACTGCATTTAATTGTAGCAGAACATATACTACTATTGTTAATCCTTTTATTCCTCTATCTGCATCAATAAACGTTCATTCGTTAGTAATTTTTTGCGAAAATATTTCAAATGGAGAAGCTCATGTTATAACTACCAATGGGAAACCACCTTATACTTATCAGTGGTCTAATGGAGTAAATACTTCTTTCAATTCACAACTTGGTATAGGAACAACTTATGTTACAGTAACCGATCAATGCAATGCAACTATTATAGATTCTATTAAAGTAACATCTCTTCCTTCGTTGCAAATATTTATTACTTCGTCGGGTCCTTCAACTTGTCCTACATATAGCGATGGTACGGCTCAAGTGATAACTATTAACGGAGTGCCTCCATTTACTTATGTTTGGTCAAGTGGCGAAAATACTTCAACAGCATATCAATTATCAGCAGGTGTCCAATCTGTAACTGTTACAGATGCCTGTGGTTCGAAAGTAGCTTCCGTCAATATAGATCATTTACCTGTTATGCAAGCATCTATTTTATATACCTCACCTGTAACTTGTGCCGGATTTAATGATGGAAGTGCAAGTGTTTCAATATTTGATGGTGTTCCTCCCTTTACTTATACATGGTCTAATGGTGAAACTACTCAAACAGCTACACAACTTACAGCAGGGCTTCATTCTGTTACAGTTACAGATGTATGTGGATGGACAATTTTACCAGTACAAATAGAAGCACCATTGCCATTACAAATATATGTTTCTGCTGGTTCGCCTGCTTCTTGTACCGATATTAACGATGGTTCTGCAAGTGTATATGGTATAGACGGTTCACCTCCATATACTTATTTATGGTCGTCGGGAGAAAGCTTTACTTATGCTGCACAATTACAGCATGGATGGAATTATGTTTCTGTTAGTGATGCATGTACAACTATTGTTGATTCTGTTTATATAGATGTTGTACCACCTTTATCTTTTTATACAATGGTAATTAGCGATGCTACTTGTAAAAATTCAAACGACGGGAAAGCTTTAATTATGATTAACTCCGGTGTATTGCCCGATACTTATCAATGGTCAAATTCTTATAGTAATACTAATATAGCATTAGATTTATTTCCTGGTTGGAATTATGTAACCGTTACAAATATATGTACGTCATTAACAGATTCGTTTTATATAGGATATCGTACTCCATTGCAACCTGTTTTATCAATTACGCCAACAAATTGTTCAAACGATAGTAATGGTTCGGTTGTAGTAATACCTTATTATGGAGTTCCGCCATATTCATATAGTTGGAGCTATGGAACTTCTAACGACTCTATTCTAACCAATCTTCCAGTGGGCAATTATTTTGTAACTATCAACGATTTTTGTGGCGATACTGTCATTTCATTTAATATAAATAGTAAACCTCCTCTCGATGTTTCATATATAAAAACAGACGTTACGTGTTTTGGGCAAAATACCGGAACTATTACATTGCTAACCGAAAATGGTGTAGCCCCGTTTAATTATAATTGGTCAAATAACAACTCTACTCCTAATTTAAATTCATTGTCGGCAGGTTGGTATCTTTTTACTGTTAGTGATGCATGTGGAAGTATTAGCGATTCTGTGCTTATTACACAATCGTCGCCTATTGTTATTATTCCAACAGTAACAAATGCTTCATTTGAGTTTACGTCAGATGGGAAAGTGGAATTGTTAGTAACAGGTGGAACGCCACCTTATACATTTAATTGGTCTAACAGCCAAACAACAAAAGACATTATTAATCTTTCGCCAGGAAATTATTTAGTTACCATTACCGACTTTTTTGGCTGTACCTATAGTAACACTTTTGCAGTAGGCTTTGATGCTTCAGAAATTGAAATTTACAATGCATTTACTCCAAACGGTGATGGAAAAAATGATGTATGGAACATAAAATATATTGAAGCATATCCTAATTGCGAAATTGTAGTTTACGATAAGTGGGGTGTAAAAGTATTTGAATCAACAGGATACAGTACTCCTTGGGATGGTCGCTATAATGGCAAAGATTTACCAGCAGGAACTTATTATTATGTTATAGATCTTAAAAATGGTAAAAAAGCTTATAATGGTTCACTAACAATAATTAAATAATTCTGATTATGAAAACAAAATCAACATATTTATTTTTAAGCTGTATATTAAGCTTATCGTTAAAGGCTCAGCAAATTCCTTCTTTGAGCCTTTTTATGGAAAATACTTATTTAATAAATCCAGCTGCAGCAGGAAGCAATCAAGCAAGCCCTATTTCATTGCATTACAAGCGATGGTGGTCTGGTTTCAACGAATCGCCTACTATGCAGGCTATTACCGGACACACTCCAATTTCTGGAAATGTTGGTTTAGGAGCAAAATTTTTTAATTATTCAACAGGTCCTATTTCAAAACTTGGAATAGAAGGAACTTATTCGTATCATTTTAAAGTAGGAAGCTCTTCAAAAATAGCATTGGGGCTTTCGGCTCAATTATATCAATTTTACCTAAATAAAAATCTTTTAAAACTTGAAGAAGATAACGATCAGGCTATTATTTATAGTAGCGATAAAATTATTAGTCCCGATGCTGCATTTGGTGCTTACTTTTACGATGACAACTATTTTGCAGGAATTTCTGTATATCAGCTAATTAACAGAAAAGTACATTTAATGAATAAAGATAATCTTGAAAACAGACAGGTAAGACACTATTTTTTAACCGGTGGTTACCGATTTGATATAAATGAAAACTTTTCATTAGAACCTTCTGTTCTTGTTAAATTTATAGAAACAGGTATAGGTCAGTTAGATATAAACGTTAAATCGTTAATTAAACAATTTTTATGGTATGGAATATCGTACAGAACCAGCGAAGCTATTTCTGTTAATTTAGGAATAAAAAAATCTCCAATTATATTTGGGTATTCTTACGATATACTACTTTCCGATATCAGAAAACACAGTGTTGGTTCGCATGAATTGTTGTTTATATATCAATTCAACAAATCTAAAACAAAAATATATAGCGAATAAACTATTTTTTTTAGAATATTTGGTAAATATAAAAATAACTATTATTTTTGCCAACCTTTTTAAGTTAAATAAGGGGAGCTTAGCTCAGCTGGTTCAGAGCACCTGCCTTACAAGCAGGGGGTCAATGGTTCGAATCCATTAGCTCCCACTAACAAAAACAAGGGTTTCAGACAATCAAAGTTTGAAGCCCTTTTTTAATTTGCACTTTTATTACATTTAAAAGTGTTCAGATAAATAAAAAATTTTATTGTTTTTTTTTGATTTGTATGCTTTTGTCATTATTTTTGAAAGTCTAATTTATAGAAGTAATGTTGTTGAATATAAAATGTTGTGTGAGGGTTTTCCTTTTAATTTTTACAGTGTTATGTTTTTATCTTTCAGCATTTTCTGCAAAAGATACAATAGGTGAATCTGTTTCCGAATCATTTAATCCTGGCGATTTTATTATTGATCATATACTAGATGCACACGAATGGCACATTGCTACTATTGGTCATACACACATTAGTATTCCTTTGCCTGTAATAGTTTATAGCTACAAACAACAAAAATGGTATGTATTTTTATCTTCAAAGTTTCATCATGGACACGAAACACATAATGGCTTAGCCTTGGCTACAAATGGAAAATATAAAGGTAAAATAGTTGAAGTAACCGAGGATGGTAAAATTGATGAACTTTCACCGCTTCCATTAGATATATCTATTACAAAAAATGTGGTTGAAATATTTATTATATCTGTAATACTTTTCTTTATTTTTATATCAACTGCACGTTACTACAAGAAAAATCCTAATAGCCCACCACGTAAGTTAGCATCGTGGCTTGAGCCTTTTATATTATTTATAAGAGACGATATTGCACGTTCGTCTATTGGTCATCACTATTATAAGTTTATGCCTTACCTTTTAACAGTATTTTTTTTCATATTCTTTTCTAATCTTATAGGACTTATACCTGTGTTTCCTGGCGGTGCAAATGTTACTGGAAATATAGCTGTAACAATGGTTTTAGCTCTTTTTACTTTTGTAATTACAACTTTTAAAGCAAATAAAGCTTACTGGTTACATATTTTAAATGCGCCAGGAGTTCCTTGGTGGTTAAAAATTCCTATTCCTTTAATGCCATTAATAGAACTTATTGGTGTTTTTACAAAACCATTTGTTCTTATGGTCCGTCTTTTTGCAAATATTGCAGCCGGACATATAATTGTACTTGGATTTATAAGTTTAATATTTATATTCGGTACCATGAGCGAAGCTTTTGGTTATGGTATTTCTGTTTTGTCTGTTGTATTTGCTGTATTTATGTCATTACTCGAATTACTTGTTGCATTTATTCAGGCTTATGTTTTTACATTGCTTTCGGCAATATATTTTGGAATGGCAACCGAAGAACATCATGAAAACCACTAAACTAAATATATTATGATTACATTAACAATTATTTTACAAGCTGTTGCAAATGTAGCTTTAGCAAAAATGGGAGCAGGTATTGGTGCTGGTATAGCTGTTATTGGTGCTGGATTAGGAATAGGAAACATTGGTGGGAACGCTATGCAAGCTATTGCACGTCAACCTGAAGCAGCTGGCGATATTCGTGCAAATATGATTGTTGCCGCAGCTCTTATCGAAGGGGTTGCATTTTTTGCTATTGTTGTTTGCTTATTAATTCTTTTTATTTAAAAAAATACAGAGGTAGAGCGGTTGGCTTACCTCTGTTTTTAAATTTTAAAAAAATTATGTTGAAAAATTAAAAATATAAGATATGCCGCCATTAGTATCACCGGGTATAGGGTTAATTTTCTGGATGCTATTATCGTTTAGCATCGTACTTTTTATTTTAGCTAAGTTTGCTTGGAAGCCTATACTAAAAATATTAAAAGACAGAGAAGATAGTATAGAAAAAGCTCTTAAAGCAGCAGAAGAAGCAAGAATAGAAATGCAACGATTACAAGCTAATAACGAACAAATTATTGCTGAAGCACGTAAACAAGCCGATTCTATAATTAAAGAAGCACGAGAACTAAAAGAAAAAATACTTTCAGATGCAAAAAATCAGGCAAATATTGAAGCTAATAAAATTTTACAAAACACAAAACTAACCTTAGAAAACGAAAAAATAAAAGCACTTAACGAAATTAGAAATCAAATAGCAGAATTTTCTGTTTTAATAGCCGAAAAGGTTATCAAAAAGGAATTAGAAGACAAGGAACAGCAAAACAAATATATACAAAATTTGCTCAATGATATAAAATTTAATTAGATTTATGAATTATAGCAAAATATCTACACGATATGCGAAGGCTTTGTTTCTCGGTGCATTAGAAGAAAAAAAGCTTCATAATGTTCATAAAGATTTGCAACTAATTCAAGCAATTATAAATGATAATAAAGAGTTTATATTATTTTTACAAACTCCTATTTACAGCCCCGATGAAAAAAAAGATTTTTTAAAAAATTTTTTTGAAAGCAAAATAGATTTTTTAACAATGAACTTTTTGTTATTATTGGCAAATCAACGTCGCGAAAATCGTTTAAACGATATAATTAGAGTTTTTTTTACTTTATACAACGAACATCACCAAATTGTTAATGCAAGTCTTATAACTTCGTACAAATTGGAAGAGGATTTTATTCAAGAATTTAAAAAACGACTTGAAGAATCTTTATCTAAAACAGTACAACTGCAAAACGAAATAGACGAAAATATAATAGGTGGTTTTATACTCCATATTGAAGACAAAGAGTTCGATGCAAGTATAAAAAATCAATTAAATAAAATAAAAAGTAATTTAGAAAACACATCAATGATATAAATAAAAATATAATAATATGGCAGATTTGAAACCAGGTGAAATATCTCAACTATTAAAAAACCAGTTGTTAGAATTTAAAACCAAAGTTGATTACAACGAAATAGGTTATGTAATTCAGGCTGGTGATGGTATTGTGCGAGCTTATGGCTTAAACAATGTGCAATCGAACGAAATGGTTGAATTCGAAAATGGTGTAAAGGGTATAGCACTTAATCTCGAAGAGGATAATGTGGGTATAGTGTTACTTGGTCCATCCGAAGGTATTAGAGAGGGTAATAAAGTTCGTCGCTTAAACACTATTGCTTCTATTAAAGTAGGTAAAGGTTTGTTAGGTAGAGTTATTAACACTATTGGCGAACCATTAGACGGGAAAGGTCCTATTTCTGGTGAATTGTATGAAATGCCTTTCGAAAGAAAAGCTCCGGGTGTAATTTTCCGTCAACCTGTTAAAGAACCTTTGCAAACAGGTATTAAAGCAATTGACGCGATGATACCTATTGGTCGTGGGCAACGCGAGTTAATAATTGGCGACAGGCAAACAGGTAAAACAGCAATAGCTATAGATACAATTATTAACCAACGAAAAAATTTTGAAGAGGGCAAACCTGTAATTTGTATATATGTTGCAGTTGGTCAGAAGGGTTCAACTGTAGCAAGTATAGCCAAAACACTTGAAAAATACGGAGCAATGGATTATACTATAATAGTGGAGGCAACGGCTAGCGATCCTGCTGCTATGCAGTTTTATGCTCCGTATGCTGGTTGTGCGATAGGCGAATTTTTTAGAGATACGGGGCAACATGCTCTTATTATTTACGATGATTTATCGAAACAGGCTGTTTCTTATCGCGAAGTTTCACTATTATTACGCCGTCCTCCTGGACGTGAAGCTTATCCTGGCGATATTTTTTATCTTCACTCACGATTGTTAGAACGTGCAGCAAAAATTATTGAATCGGATGAAGTTGCTCGTCAGATGAATGATATTCCAGAATCTATACGCCACATGGTTAAAGGTGGTGGTTCGCTTACAGCTCTTCCTATTATAGAAACACAAGCTGGTGATGTTTCTGCATATATCCCTACTAACGTTATTTCTATAACCGACGGGCAAATTTACCTTGAATCTAACTTGTTTAATGCTGGAGTACGTCCTGCTATTAACGTTGGAATTTCGGTATCGCGAGTGGGAGGTAACGCACAAATAAAAGCAATGAAAAAAGTTGCGGGTACATTGAAAATTGACCAAGCACAATATCGCGAATTAGAAGCGTTTGCTAAATTTGGTTCAGACCTCGATGCTGCAACAAAAGCTATACTCGATAAAGGAGCTAAAAACGTTGAATTGCTCAAACAAAAACAATATTCGCCTGTACCGGTTGAAGAACAAATAGCTATTATTTATTGCGGAACCAAAGCCTTATTGAAAGACGTACCGTTGAAAAAAGTTAAGGAATTTGAAGTTGATTTTATTGAATATTTAAGAGCAAAACATCAAGATGTTCTCGAAACTTTAAGAAAAGGAATTATTGACGACGAAATTATGCAAAAACTTGATAATGCTGCAAAAGAAGTTGCTGCTAAATTTAAAGTAGTTTAATATATGCCGAGTTTAAAAGATATACGTTTAAGAATCCAGTCGATAATATCAACAAGGCAAATAACCAGTGCCATGAAAATGGTATCGGCTGCTAAGTTACGAAAAACTCAGGATGCTATTATAAAACTACGCCCTTATGTCAATAAATTGCAAGAAATAATGAGCGAAGTAACATCAACTATTAGCGAAGACATTGAAATTTCGTATATTAAGCCACGCCCTTTGAACAAAATTCTTATTGTTTTGGTAACATCTAACAGAGGTTTATGCGGTGCCTTTAACTCTAACCTTATTCGCCAACTTCAGGTTTATATAAAAGAACAATATTCAGAACTTTACCAAAATGGCAATGTTCATCTTTATTGTATAGGTAAAAAAGGTTACGATTACTTGAAAAACAAACCATTTAAGATCATAAAGTACCAAACAGAAGCAATAGAAACAGTTACTTACGAAAAATCGTGTGAACTTGCAAACGAATTGATAAATTTGTACGAAAAAGAATCGTATGGACGTATAGAATTTTTTTACAATAGATTTAAAAATGCTGCAGTACAAATAATTAGCAAAGAAAATTATTTGCCAGTAGTTCCTGTTGTAGAAGAAAGTAAAAACACTAAAAAACAAAAATATCTTAAAAATTACATTTTTGAACCTAATGAAACTGAAATATTAAGCGAAATTTTGCCGATTAGCTTGCGTTCGCAAGTTTATAAAATACTGCTCGATAGTATTACAGCCGAACACGGTGCACGTATGACTGCTATGCATAAAGCTACCGACAATGCTACCGAAATGCTTTACGAATTACGACTCAGTTACAACAAAGCTCGTCAGGCTGCTATTACTAAAGAAATACTCGAAATTGTTAGCGGAGCTAATGCTTTAAAAGGTTAATCGTAAAAATTCCAAAATATTCCGAATTTTAACATTCGCGGCGATAAAGGATAGTTATGAATTAAAAAGAAATTTGCTTTTTGCCATTGATAGTTTAAATGTTCCATTTTTACAAAAAATCTTGCACGTTTTAAACTTGCATTTAAAAAAAGACTAACAACAGGATAAAGGCCTACTGCATCATTATTTGTTGTATAAAAATTGTTTAAAACAGGCGAATAGCCTACAGGTTTATATTTTGAATGACACCATACATCAGCTCCAAATTGTATTGTTAGAACATCTTTAAAAAGTTTGTTCTGATAATATAATGAAGAATAAAACACAGCATTAGGTATTTGTATATTAGTGTCGTTAATATATTGAAGTAATAGTTTGTTATAGCTGTAAAAATTTTTCCAGTTAAATAGTTTATTTAAATCCATTCCTGCATTAATGAAATTAGGTATTAAAGTTGGTTCTTGTATATTGTTAAAAATAACAAAATTATCAACATTTGTTATCCATAAAGAAATTTTATTGTTTTCTTTTTTAAGCGAAGATTCTAAGTGTATTTTTTTCTTAAACGGAAATGATTTTGTCCAGCGATAATGATTCGAATAAAAATTATTTTCGAAAATGTCGGGTTCTTTCTTTTCGTATGATAATTTATTTTGCCATAAAATGTTTCGACTTATTTTTTTGTTATATCTAATATCAATATTTAGCAAATTTTGCAAATATCCAAATACACCAAAGTCAAATATAACTTTTGCGCTGTATTTTGTTTTGCGAACCCAAAAACTAATATTTGCGGTAATAGCATTTTCGTTTAACGGGAAGAGATACGAATACGTATTTCGTTGTAAATGGCGTGCCATTATCATTAGTCCGTTGCCTTTAATTGGATTTTGACTTATTGCAAGTCCTATTGAATGATTATGTAATTGGTAAAACAATGAATCGTAAGTTTTTGTAGAATCAATAAATGTATTATTATAATAAAAAGTATCGAGAGGTGAATCAGTAAATATTTTTTTTGCTCTTAATAAAGATGATTGATGAATTATCCACGGTGTATAATTCTGGTTTGTAGTATCGGATTTGTTAACTTTATACCACTGTTGAAGTGTTAAATTACTGACTACATAATTATTGTTTGCATGTTGAAGAAAAATCATTGCATTTTCAGGGGGAAATAATGAGTCTGTTAAAAAAGAAGGGTTTTGTACTCCGCCATTTTCTTTTGCTTTTAACTTAGAATAATAATAATTTGCCCAAAGATAATAACGGCTTCCTTGATAATTAGTGCTTCCCATTAAATAATGAAAACGATTATCTTGTCGTGGAATTTTTCCGATACTTTTATTCGATATGCCTTCGAAGCCAATATTCCATTTTTTATTAACGTTTTGAGTATGAACAATTTTTACTATTTCTTCGTTATAAGTTCTGTTTGTATTTGCTATAAGACGTATTTGTGTAAATGGTACACGTGTATGAAAATACCTTTGCGATAATGGTTGATAATAAACATCTAAACTTCTCAACCAAAAAGGATTTTGATAAACATATTCTTGACGAAAACTATAAAATGCACATACGCCATTGTTTAAATTTATTCCCATATTTTGAAACCATTCATCGTACCGGTGAATATGAAAAAAACTGGTATCAGTGTTCACTGTATCAATAGTAAATTCTGATGTTAATTTTAAAAAATAGGTTTTTGTTACATTAAGTGTATCTATTTTTAACTGCGAAAATGTATAAAAGCTTAGCGTTAAGGTAAATAATATTACACTTATTAATTTCATGTGGCTAAGATACAAAATTTATTACTGTATATTTTCGCACTAAAAATATCATTTTTCATTATTGAATTATTTGTTGCTAAATGTTTAGGTAATAATTAGTCGTACCTTAAAAAGTCAATTTGAGATTTTTGAATAACAATTATTAATGGTTTTGTCAAGCCATTGCGAGCCTGCAACCCCACAACGTCATTGCGAGCCTGATAACAATCAGGCGAAGCAATCTCCCCAGAACTCCTAACACCAACAGGAATGTGCAACGAGGAGATTGCTTCACGCCAGCATTGCCTACCCTTCGGTTCGCAATGACGGGGTGGAGCAATAGGGGAGATTGCTTCGTCGCTTCGCTCCTCGCAATGACGAAAAGGGAGGAACTCGCAATGACGTGAAGGAGAAAACTCGTAATGATGGAAAAAGGAGGAAAATTATTAAATTTTCAAAAGTCTCAATTTATTTTTTTAATTAATCACAAAGCAACACGGAGTTTCACAGAGAAATAGCCATCTGTGCCTCTCTGTGTTCTCTGTGGTGAAAAAAATAAAACAACTAAGGATATAAGAGTTACTCAGAAAAAAACTTGAATTCTTAAAAAAAATTGCAATGTTTATTGGTCTAAATTAAAAAAACTTGAAAATTTTTACTAAAATAATAACACTAATTTATTAACAATCAAAGGTTTATTTATGTTAATAAGGGACGACTAATTAACAAATACAGGTTTAGAAATGAAATTATTTTTCGATACTAAGGAAACATGATAAATTCCTGCTGCAAGTAATTTTTCTACAACAATTTGTTGTTTTACATCATTTAATACAATATTTTTATTTGAAATAATTTGCCCTAATACGTTTGTGATAATTAAATTATAATTGTTTTGTGGTATGCCTTGTATGTCTATAATTAAATGCCCATCGTTTAAAATTGTTGTAAAGTCTTCGTTATATGTTTGTTTATAGCATTGTACTGAAATAATGCTTGAAGTTTGGCTTTTACCATCAAAATCTGTTTGTATAAGGCGATAATAAGTTATTGGATAATGTGGTTCTAAATCTTCAATTTCATAATTTGAAATGGTATTTGTATTACCATTTCCTTCAACAAAAGTTAAATATTGCCATTGGATAGCTTCGGAGCTTTTTTGAACTGTGAAACCTAAATTATTTCTTTCGCTTGCCGTTTGCCAGAATATAACATTCTTACCATCTTTACAGTATCCATTGAAAGTTAAATATTCAACAGGAAGAGGTTGTGTAGTACTGCCAAGAGTTATTAAAATGTAATTTAACATAATTGGATTGTTAGTAGTAGTACTTGAAACAAAATCTGAAGCAGGATTAGTTGTTGTAGTGCGTGGCTCCCAGTATATAGGATTAGTAGAACCATTCCAATATTGTACTTGTTGAAACATTTGAAGGTTTGCTTCGGTATGCCCATTGAGTTCGTAATTATTTACTCCGCCCCAGTAATAAAAGTTGTTTACGGTGATAGGTGTGTAAGTTGCTGAACCAGGTTCAATGCGATACCATCTAAATATACTCCAATTTCCCGTATAGCTTCCTGTTCCTTGTAAAGCATTACAGCCTCTTATAATTATGGTGTTATTACCTAAAGGACTACTTGGAGTAAAATTTAAACCAAGACCGGCAACATTACCGCTCGGATTATTACGCAAAGCCCTTATAATACCTGTTCCGCTTCCTTCACTTCCTTCTGATGTTTCGTTGCTGTTGGTTGCTCTTATACGAGCATTTTCGTTTTCGCCCGATACATTACCCGTTGTGCCCAAATCGCAAATCTTATTAGTCAAATCCCAGTTGCCAGTTTGCAGATAAAGAGTGCCATTAATGAAAGCATCATTTAATAAGAAAACTTTATCATTAGCATTTGATTTTAGGGTATATACATTAGAGAAAGTAGTTGCATTTGAGCCTTTTATGAACTGATTACCTGATCCTGTAAATTTTATATTGCTACCCGATGCACAGGTAACCGTGCCATTGTTTACCCATTTTGCAGTTCCCGAAAGTATAAGGTTTGAGTTTGCCGTTAGATAAAAATTTGAGGCATTGATAATGAGGCCTTGGGATAATGAGTGAACACTAAATAAAAACAATATTATTATGAAAGAAATGTTTTTCATTATTTTTCAACTTTCTTAAGTTTTTCATTTTCATAATTTCTTACACGTAAACTTTCAATTTTTTCTGATTTAGGTGCTTGAGGAATACATAGACCTCCATATTTTCTCTCAGGTAACCTTTCAATTTTTTCTGGATTAGGTGCTTGAGGGAAACGTACACCTTCGTGCTTTGAAATTAATTCGTTGGTTATTGGATTGATATAATCTGCACGATTAGCTGTTACAAACCATGTAAATTTTACATTTGATTTCCCATTTTGTAATTCAATAACATCAAAACCATTTTTTGTTTTATTAGTTACATAAACACCATTACAATCTCCTTCTAACTGAATGAAAACACGCAAAGGATGTTCATCATTTACTACTATATTTCTTGAAAAAATAGGATCAAGTTCGATATGAGCTCTGCCATTAATTAATTCTCCTTGTCCATAGTCTTGTAATAAAATTTCTGGTGCTTCTGGACAAAACATAATTTTTCTATCATTGGTATCATTAGTTAAACCCCAAACATCAGTTGATGCCGTACCACCAAATCCACCAATATTCAATATTTTATAATTAGTATTATTAAATCTATAAGCAATAGCAACACCAGAATTTGAAGTAGTACTTGCAATAAAATATCCAGCACCTTCATTATTTGTTAAAGGACCAAATTTATAAGCGGCAATCCCATATGGGTCACCTGTGAATGCTCCGCCTGAACCAGAAGGAAGATATGATGGTGTTAAGTTATTACCGCCAACGATTATGCCAGTACCACTGTTATTTGTGTTATGAAAATAACCACCAAAACCTGTTGCACTTGATGATGAACCGAAAACACCTATCCCATTAGTACCTGCACTTTGCCCTTGAACTCCCACGCCAAAAGCATTATCACAAGCACCAATAATACCTATACCAATATGAATGGTAGCATCAGTTATTCCGCTTATTGCAGCATTTGGAAAATAACTCATTGATCGCAGTCCAGCTACTATAGTAGAAGCACCGGTTTGTCGGGAATGAGCCCAAATAGCTGTTCCTGTTCCACCACCATTCGCTGCGCTGTTGTAAGCAAATAACGCATCACCATTGGCATTGGCATTTTGAGCTTGAACAGCTGCATAAGTATCATTATTATTCATTCCTAATACACCATTTGTACTAGTTGATCCATTTCCAACTACACCAGCTGCACCTGTTTGCCGTGAAATGCCATAAACACCTGCACCTGTTCCGGCTCCGGCAGCAGCAGAATTAAAGCCAAATACGCCATCCCCATTAGCATGTGTAGCCAAGCCATATACTCCTGAACCTGAAGAAGAAGCTGCTTCACCCCAAACACCATTAGTCGCTGCTGTTGCACCAGAAGCATAACCTCTGACACCACTTGCATTGGCTACATTACCTGAAGCTGTTCCTAATACTCCATATACTTGTGCAGAGCCTGTTGATTCTCCATAAATAGTGGCATTACCTGCTACTGCTAATGCACTTGAAGCATACAATTGATAACTTGTACTCGGAGCTACATTAACTCCAATAGTACCTGCCGCAGCAATTGTCATTCTAACATTAGCAGTACCGTTTGTAACAAATTTAAGAGGAACTGCCGATGTTGTTCCAAGAAAATTATTTGTACCATCAGTAAGACCGCTATTGCCTGTTAACTGCCATGCTAATGAATTCATAGAGCCAAAAGCACCTGTTCCTAAGAGAACATCGTTTGCTGTACCGCTAAAATTAGTAATAGATAAATCGCCCGAGCTATTAGTTCTAAGAATTGCACCATTAGCTCCAGAAGTATATCCTGCAAAACGTACGGTACCTGTGGTGTGTAATTGTGCTGCTGGTACATTTGTTCCAATTCCAACATTACCTGTATTGGTTATTCTCATACGTTCGGTAGCATTTGTTCCAAAAATGAGAGCATTATTTTGTCTGTTTAAAATAGAGTAATCGTTATTTGAAACAGAAAAAGTTAAGCCCGTATTGCCAGCATTGCTTCGGCTTAGTTGTAATAAATTACCGTCTGAAGTCCAATAAATATGCAATGGACTTTGTGGGGTGGTAAAGGTATTATCGTTGCTAATGCCAATGTTTTGAGCATACAACGAAACCATGCTTATGCTTATTAAAAATGTAATGTAAAAACGTTTCATAGTTACTTATTTTTTTAATTAAACGTAAAATTACTTAAAGGGTTGCATGTAAATTATATCATTAGACAAAGATAAAATTTTTTATGATAAAAGTCAATGATTTTAGATAAAATTTTTAGTTTTGTTGATAAAAAGTTTGTGAAGTTAATAAAAGTGAAAAAGTGCGATTATAACAGATAAATTGTGCGTAATTGTGTTTATGGGTGTTTTTTGGAGTGTTATGATGAGATTGCTTTGCCTGATTATCATCAGGCTCACAATGACGTGAGGAGGTTGTTCGCTCGCAATGACGAGTGCTGCGTTCGCAATGAGGCCCCTTTCCGTCATTGCGAGTTCCTTTTTTTCTCGTCATTGCGAGTTTCTTTTTTTCTCGTCATTGCGAGTTTCTTTCTTTCCGTCATTGCGAGGAGCGAAGCGACGAAGCAATCTCCCCTATTGCTCCACTCCGTCATTGCGAACCGAAGGGTTGGCAAGTGTGTTGGCGTGAAGCAATCTCCTCGTTGCTCATTCCTGTTAGTGTTAAGTGTTTTGAGGGGATTGCTACGCTCACTGCGTTCGCTCGCAATGACGAAAAGGGAGTGTTCGCTCGCAATGACGTTGTGGGGCTACAGACTTGCAATGACGTAACAAAAACATTGTTAATTGCCTTGCAAAGGTCTTAAGATAGTTGTTGATAGTGAAATTTTAGCACTTTATTTGCGAACGTGATGAAAATCAGGCGAAGCAATTCCTTCAGAACACTTGATACTAAAGGGAATGAGTAAAGAGGGGATTGCTTTGTCCTATGTTGCTCTGCGGTATAATTTAAGTTAAATCTTTAACTATAATTCGTATTTGTAAAAATACAAAGTATCGTTAAAAGAAATTATAAGGCATTTTTTTAGCATTGCTATACTTGTTGGTTTTTTGTCGAAGTTGAATATAATATTATCATTTATTTTTATATGTTCGTTTGTAACTATCATTATTTGTTGATTATGAATAAAGAAATCGAAAAAATTTTCAACAGCTTGAAATTTCGAAAAATTTCCTTTATTGTCGAGAATCCATAATCCATTGTTATAACTTCCAATGTAGAGTTTACCATTGAATTCAATCATTTTAATAATATTATTGATAGGTATTTGAGTTCCGAAATAAACAGTTTCGAGTTTATGGTTTATAAGGACGGGTTGTTTTTTTATTCCGTCGTAAATCCAAAAACCGCCTTGTTCGGAGTTGCAAATAGCATTTACATTTACAAAACCAATTTCATCTAAGTTTATAGGTTGCGATATAGGAGTTAAATTGTTCGAAAGTAATTGTACGGAATTATATAAATTGTAATAAACAAGTATTTGTAATGGGTTACTAACATCAATAGTGTTTATATTGCCAAGATTTATGTTAGAATAAGAACATAATATATTGCCAGATGTATCTATTTTATAAAGTTTTGCATTTTGCTGAATGTAAATATTCTGAAAAATATCGGAATAAATTTTTTGGTTTTTAAAAACAATTGTTTTTTTTGGTTGTTCAAATGAGCCAATTAAAATAATTATTGTTATAATTAATCTGAATATCATTTAAAACGACGAGTGTATTTCTAAAATTTCATCAATAATTTTTCTTGAATTTTCGAGTCTTGGCACTTTATGTTGTCCTCCTAATTTGTTATTTCGTTTAAGCCATTCGTAAAAGGTGCCTTTTTTTACTATAATGCAAGTAGGTTTCGATAATGTTAAATCTTTGTATCGTTTAGCTTCGTAATCGGAATTAACACTTTTAAGTGCGTTGTCGAGCTCTGTCATAAAAATATTTATATCTGATGGCTCTTTTTCGAACTCAAAAACCCATTGATGTGTCCCTTTTTGTTGATGATTCATATATACAGGTGCAGCAGTGTATTCTCTAATTATTGCATTAGTTTTTTCGGAAGCTAATTTTACAGCATAATCTGCATTTTCTACAACAAGTTCTTCGCCAAAAGCGTTAATGTAGTGTTTTGTGCGACCAGTTATTTTTATTTTATGTGGGTATAATGAAGTAAATTTTATTGTATCGCCAATTAGGTAACGCCAAAGACCAGCATTAGTAGATATAACTATTGCATATTGTTTATTTAGCTCAACTTCCGAAATAGTTAGTGTTTTTGGATTCGGTTTGTTGCATTCTTCTATAGGAATAAATTCGTAGTATATTCCTAAATCGAGCATAAGAATCATATCGGTTTCGTTCAAGTTATCTTGAATAGCAAAAAAACCTTCAGAAGCATTGTATGTTTCTAAATAACGAATAGATTTTTGTTTAAAAAAACTTTGAAAATGATTTCTGTAAGGTTCAAAACTAACACCGCCATGTACAAAAAGTTCTAATTGTGGCCATATTTCATCTAAATAGTTTTTGCCTGTTATTTCGAATATTTTTTTTATAAGAACAGTCATCCAAGAAGGAACGCCTGCTAATACAGTTACGTTGTGTTTAATGGTTTCATAAGCCATTTTTTCTATTTTAGATTCCCATTCTTCCATTAAAGCTATTTGTAAATTAGGTGTACGAAGGAATTCTGCCCAAAATGGTAAATTTTGTATTAAAACAGCAGATAAATCACCATAATATAAATTGCTGTTAAACTCACTTATTTTATGGCTACCTCCTAATGCGAGTGTTTTCCCTGAAAATATTTTGCTGTCTGGAACATTTTTTAAATAAAAAACAATAATATCTCTTCCTCCTTTAAAATGACAGTCTTCGAGCGATTCTTTACTTACAGGGATGTATTTACTTTTTGAAGAAGTTGTTCCAGACGATTTTGCAAACCATTTAATGTTTGTAGGCCATATAATGTTTTGCTGTCCTTGTATGGTAAAGTCAATATATTTTTTGAATTCTTCGTAATCTTGAACAGGAACAATTTCGGCGTATTGCTTTGGTGTTTTTATTTTATTAAAAGAATATTTCTTTCCAAATTCCGTGTTTTTGGCTTTGAATAATAAATTTGCAAGCACATCGTTCTGTATTTCTTGTGGATATTTTTTCATTAGCTCAATTTGATTTAATCGTTTTATATTGAGCCACGAAATGAGCGAATTTAATATTGGCATTTTATAATTATTTTTACACAAAAATAATAATTATGGAATTACTCGATATCGTTTTGTTAATTCCCTTTCTTTGGTTTGGTTTTAAAGGATTAACAAACGGTTTTTTTAAAGAACTTTTTTCTACATTGGCTTTATTTGTTGCAATTTATGTTGCTATAAATTTTTCGTCGGTTGTAGGACAATGGTTGTCTGAATTGTTTTCGTCGCAATCGAAATATTTTAAGCTAATTGTTTTGTCTATAACTTTTATTGGTTCGTTATTTTTGATGAAAATAGGAGTATGGATTGCCGATAAATTTTTTTCTAAAATTGGTATAGGGTTTATAAACAAATTGCTTGGATTAGTTTTAGGTATAGTAAAAGGTTTGCTTATTGTTGGAACAGTGTTGTATGTATTAGGTAAATTCGATAAAAACGAAACAATCATTTCTGCCGAAAGTAAAAGTAAGTCGTTAATATTTAATCCTATTAACAATTTTGTTTTAACTGTTTATCCTTCGTTGATAAATTTTGTTGAAACACAAATAAAAGAATAAAATGGAATTAGCAGAATTAGGTTATCTAGGGCTTTTTATTATTTCTTTTCTTTCGGCGACGATTATACCATTTAGTTCCGATACTATTGTAGGTATTTTAACGGGATTAGGATATAATGTATTTGTTTTATGGATAGTAGCATCGGTAGGTAATACATTAGGTGGAATGACTAATTATTATATCGGTAAACTCGGTAAAGTCCAATGGTTGAATAAATATTTAAGGATTTCTGAAAAACGTATTGAAAAAGCTAAAACTATTGTTAGTAAATATTCAAGTGTTGCAGCGTTTTTTTCGTGGATGCCAGGAATAGGTGATGCACTTGCTTTAGTTTTAGGTATGTTCAGAGCAAATATGTTTAGAGTGTTAATTTTTATGTTTATTGGCAAATCGTTGCGATATGCAGTAATAGTAGTACTTGTAAAATATGGTATGAAGTTGTTTTAATGTGCTTCGAACCAGTTTTTTCCGTAACCAATATCTACTACTAATGGCACGCTTAACTTATAAACGTTTTCCATAGAATCTTTAATAATATCTTTTACTTTTTCTAATTCATCAATAGTTGTTTCAAAAACTAATTCGTCGTGAACTTGCAGTAGCATTCGTGTTTTTAAATTAAGTGAAGTTAATTGCTCATAAATTTTATTCATAGCAAGTTTAATTATATCGGCAGCAGAGCCTTGAATAGGTGCATTTATTGCATTTCGTTCGGCAAATCCCCTTACTGTAGAATTTCTCGAATTTATATCGGGCAAATAACGTCGGCGGTTTAAAATAGTTTCTACATAACCATGTTCTCTTGCAAAAGCTATTTGTTTTTGCATAAATGTTTGAATTCTTGGGTATTTTTCGAAGTATTGGTCAATGAGTTGTTTTGCTTCTGTACGGCTTATATTTAAGCGTTGCGACAATCCAAAAGCCGATATACCATATATAATTCCAAAATTAGCTACTTTAGCTTTAGCACGCATTTCGCGTGTAACTTTTTCTGGAGTTACATTAAAAATTCTGGCAGCAGTAGCTGTATGTATGTCTTTATTGTTAAGAAAATCGTTTATCATGTTTTCGTCTTCGCTCAAATGAGCCATTATTCGAAGTTCAATTTGCGAATAATCGGCCGACAAAATGTACTGGTATGTTTCTGATGGAACGAATGCTTTTCTTATTTCTCGTCCACGTTCTTCGCGTATAGGTATATTTTGCATATTAGGGTTTAAACTGCTTAAACGACCTGTTGCAGTGGTTACCTGGCTGAACGATGTATGGATTTTTTTTGTTTTTGGGTGTATTAAATTAGGAAGTGCATCAATATATGTATTTAGAAGCTTTTGTAATGTACGGTATTCTAAAATATATGAAACGATAGGATGTTTGTTTATGTACTTTTGTAATTCTTCTTCGCCTGTAGCATATTGTTGTGTTTTTGTTTTTTTTGCGTTTGGGTCAATAGCTAATTTATCGAACAAAATTTCCCCTAATTGACGTGGCGAATTTATATTGAAAACAGCACCAGATAAATCGTATATCTTATGTTCTAATTGACGTAATAATTCTTTTATTTTTGATGATTGCTCTTTTAAACTATCTGTATTTATACACATACCATTTAATTCCATTTCTGCCAGAACTATAACAAGCGGTATTTCTACCTGTTCGAATAATGAGTATAAAGATTTTTCCTGTAACAAAGGTAATAGTTTATGTTTAAGCTGTAATGTTATATCGCTATCTTCGCAACAGTAATCTTTTACTTTTTTTACATCAACTAATCTCATGCTTATTTGTTTCGATTTGTTGCTGCCAATAAGTTGTTCGATTGAAATGGGAGAATATTGCAAGTAAGCACGAGCTAAGAAATCTAAATTATGCTGTTGTTCTGGTTCTAATAAATAATGTGCAATCATTGTATCGAAAAAAGGTGGTTTTAATTGTATGTTGTAGCTTTTTAGTATTTGATAATCGAATTTTAAATTTTGTGCTATTTTTAAAATTTTATTGCTTTCAAATATTGTTTTAAAATGCGATATCCATCTTATAGTGTCATGGCGGTTTATAGGAAAACTGACATAATAAGCCTTATTTGGCTCCATGCAAAACGATATACCAACAATTTCGGGTTGAATTGTATCGAGAGATGTTGTTTCTGTGTCGAAGCTAAATTCTTTGCAAACACTAAGTTTTTCAGCTAATTGAACAATTTCCGATTCATTTTTTATTAGAACATATTCGTGTTGTACATCATTCAAGGTTTTATGTTTAGAAATAATATTTTCGGCAGGAATATTCTGACTAAACAAATCTGATTCTGCTTGTAAATTCTGAGTTTTTGAGTCGGGAAGTGTTACTCCTTTATACCATTCGTAAAAACGGCGTAATAAGTTTTTAAATTCTAATTCTTCAAAAATTGGGACTATTTTTTGAATATCAGGTTTATCGAGTAAAATATCTTGTTCGCGAATGTTAAGAGGAACATTTGTGTTAATTGTAACTAATTTTTTTGAAAGTAAAATTTGTTCTTTGTGTGCTAATATGCTTTCTTTAATTTTACCTTGTAATTTATCGGCTTGATTTATAAGGTTTTCGATGCTACCAAATTCTTTAATAAGCTTTTTAGCAGTTTTTTCGCCTATACCGGGAGCGCCAGGAATATTGTCAGACGAGTCGCCCCATAATCCCAATACATCTATTACTTGAATAGGGTGATTAATTTCAAATAGACGATTAACTTCCGGTACACCTAAAATTTCAATATCGTTACCAGAACGGGATGGTTTGTAAACAAAAATATTTTGTTCTACTAACTGGCAATAATCTTTATCGGAAGTCATCATAAATACCTGATAGCCTTTTTTTGCAAAAGTTTTTGATAAAGTTCCAATAACATCGTCGGCTTCAAATCCTGGAACTTCAAAAATAGGAATGTTTAAGGCTTCGAGAATGTTTTTTATATAAGGAACAGATTGTTTTATGTCTTCGGGTGTAGCTTCGCGTGTAGCTTTATATGCAGGAAACATATCGTGTCTGAATGTTTTTGCCGATGAATCGAAAGCTACAGCAAGGTAATTAGGTTTTTCTTTTTGAATAACATCGAGAAAAGTATTAAAAAAACCAAATATTGCAGATGTGTTTACACCTTTAGAGTTTACCCGTGGGTTTTTAATAAAAGCATAATAAGCTCTAAAAATTAAAGCGTATGCATCTAAAAAAAATATTTTTTTCATTTTATTAACTCAAAATTTTGCTTAAAGTTACAAAAGTTTAAATGAAGGTTGTAATTTAAGATGTACCTTTGTAGCAAAAAATGTCGAAAAAAGCAAAAAATACAAATATTGTAAATATAGTAAAAGGTTTTTTTTTAAATAATCCTGCACGTAGTTTGAATTACAAGCAAGTTAGTAAACAGTTGCAAATAACAAATGTATCGGAAAAATACGAAGTTTTATATGCATTAGAAATCTTATTGAAAGAAGGATTTTTAGAAGAAACATCCCGTGGAAAATATCGTTTATATTCAACAACTGGTATAGCAGTTGGTTATATTAACATAAATGCTCATGGTGTTGGTATAGTAAAAGACGAAAAAACAGGCAAAGAAATACAAATTTATCCTAGATATCTGAATAAGGCATTGCCTGGTGATAAAGTTAAAATTAGAATTTTTGCGCAGAAAAAAACAGGATTTTTAGAAGGTTCAGTTTTAGACGTATTGGAACGTTCTCAAAAACCTATAGTTGGCACTATAGAAATTTTACATTCGTATGCGTTTTTAGTAACAGACGCACGCATTTATCCTTACGATATTTTTATTCCGCTTGAATATTTGCATAATGCTAAAAACGGACAAAAAGCTACTGTTCGAATAGTAGAATGGCCAGAAAGGAGCAAAAATCCTGTTGGTGAAGTAATCGAAATACTTGGCAAGGCAGGTGAACATCAAACCGAAATGCATGCCATACTTGCTGAGTTTAATTTGCCTTATAAATTTCCTGATGAAGTTGAAAAATATGCAAATTCTATATCGGAGGTTATTTCAGATGAAGAGTATAGAAAACGGCGTGATTTTAGGAATATTCCAACTTTTACAATAGACCCCGAAGATGCAAAAGATTTTGATGATGCTTTATCTATTCAACAGTTAGAAGATAACTTATGGGAAATAGGAGTACATATAGCCGACGTAAGTTTTTATGTACCAGAGAATTCAATTTTAGATAAAGAGGCATATAAAAGAGCTACCTCTGTTTATTTGGTTGATAGAGTTGTTCCAATGTTGCCCGAGAAATTATCGAATGTAATATGCTCATTACGTCCTAATGAAGATAAACTTTGTTTTTCGACGGTTTTTGTTGTTGACGAACAGATGAATATAAAAAGTGAATGGATTGGTAAAACTGTTATTAACAGCAAAAAACGTTTTTCATACGAAGAAGCTCAGCATATAATTGATACAAAACAAGGCGATTTTGCTTTTGAGCTAGTAAAACTTAATGAGTTTGCTAAAATACTTCGCAACCAACGAATGCAAAAGGGAGCACTTGCTTTTGATAAAATAGAGGTGAAATTTCGACTTGATGAAAAAGGAAAACCTGTAAGTGTTTATTTTAAAGAAACTAAAGAATCGAATAATTTAATAGAAGAATTTATGCTTTTAGCTAATCGTAAGATAGCTGAATATGTTGGAAAGCGTAAAACTCAACAAAAAACAAAGGCTTTTGTTTATCGTATTCATGATAAACCTGACCCAGAAAAGCTAAGACAATTTAAATTGTTTGCAAAACAATGGGGCTTCGAAATATCGTTGCGTTCACAACAACAGATATCAGAATCTATAAATAAAATGTTAGATGGTATTCGTTATAAACCAGAAAGAGATATTATAGAAAACATGGCAATACGCTCAATGGCAAAAGCTGTTTATTCTACAAAAAACATTGGACATTATGGGCTTGCTTTCGATTATTATACTCATTTTACTTCGCCTATACGTCGTTATCCCGATTTAATAGTTCATCGCTTACTTGATAAATATCTAAGAAACGAAAAAAGTGTTAGTACCGATGATTTAGAAATAAAATGTAAGCATTCTTCCGAAATGGAACAGTTGGCTTCAGATGCAGAAAGAGCTTCTATAAAATATAAACAAATAGAATTTATGTCCGATAAAATTGGGCAAATATTCGAAGGATTTATTGCGAGCTTAACAGAATGGGGAATTTATGTTCAAATAATAGAAAATAAAGCAGAAGGTATGATTTCGCTTCGCGATATGGACGACGACTTTTATATTTTCGATGAGGAAAAAATGGAAGTATATGGAAAACGTACTCGTAAACGTTTTAGAATAGGCGATAAGTTAAAAGTTATTGTACACAAAATAAACCTCGAAAAGCGTCATCTCGATTTTAAAATGGTTTAACACTATACAATAAATGTAGGACTAATTGACTGGTAATTATATACTTTATTTATCACATCTGCAAATAAATCTGATACTGTAATTACTTTTATTTTGGCAGATTGTTTTTTTAGCGGTATAGAATCTGTAACTATTACTTCGCAAATGGGCGATTGTTCTATTTTTTCATAAGCATTGCCCGATAATATTGGATGTGTTGCAACTACACGTACGCTTTTTGCCCCTCTGTTCATCATCATTTCAGCAGCTATAGTAATAGTTCCTGCTGTATCAATCATATCGTCGAGTATAATTACGTTTTTATCTTTTACTTCACCAATCATAGAAATGTGTTCAACCTGGTTGGCTTGCTTACGTAATTTGTAACAAATTGCCATTTCGCAACCCAGAAACCGAGAATAAGCATTGGCTCTTTTAGAACCACCCATATCAGGAGCAGCTACTAAAAGATCGTTTAAATTTAGTGATTTTATGTATGGAACAAATATAGCAGAAGCATAAAGATGATCAACTGGAATATTGAAAAATCCTTGTATTTGGTCAGCATGAAGATCCATAGTCATAACTCTGTCAACTCCTGATGTCATTAGTAAATCTGCTACAACTTTTGCTGCAATAGATACGCGAGGTTTGTCTTTTCTATCTTGTCGTGCCCAACCAAAATAAGGTATAACAGCTATTACTTTATATGCCGAAGCTCTTTTTGCAGCGTCGGCCATTAGTAATAATTCCATTAAATTATCAACAGGCGGAAAAGTACTTTGTATTAAAAAAACATTACATCCTCTAACACTTTCTTCGAATGAGGGTTGAAATTCACCATCACTAAAAACAGTAACAGACGATTTTCCTAGTTCTGATCCAAATTTTTTGGCAATTTGTTCTCCTAAATAACGAGATGCTCTTCCTGCAAAAAATTTAATAGGAGCTTTTAACATAAAAACATATTTAATGCAAAATTAGTGTTTTTGTATTAAATAAAAAAGCTGTCGTAATGACAGCTTTTTTATTCCGATTTTTTAGTCGTTTTTTTAGTCGTTTTTTTCTTTGAACCGGTGGTCTCTTTTTTTACTTTTTTGAAAGTTTCTTCTCCTGATACATTAGTCTCAATAGAAATATTTGTATTTTCTTCTACAATTTTATTAACAATAGTGGATTTCTTTTTTTTTCGTGGCCTTCTAACGCCATAAGTTCCTAAAGTAATTTTACCTCTACGTGTTTTTCTATCTCCTTTACCCATAATCAAAAATTTATTTATTATTAATTTGTTTGTCTTTGAATAGGCACACCTGAACGACTAAGTTCTTTTTCCTTATTAATTTCTTCTAAGTGCTTGTCTTTTAGTTCTTTTAAATAAGCCTTGAGTTCTTCTTTTTGATTTAAAGTAAAACTTCTGTCGTTAACAATAAGTTTGTTTAAATTGATATTTTTTAAAAAAGATTCTATTTCAATGTCATTATTTGTAGAGAAAGAAACAACAGCCATTCTTGCATCTTTTTGTTTAGAATCTTGAATGTATTCAAACTTTGTTACAATTTTTTGTTTTTTTACAAGTTTTTCAAAATTTTCATAGTCGGAATTAGATTTTAATCCTTGAATTTGAAAGGGTCCCATCGAAAAAACATCGGCATCTTGTTTTAAAAGGTTTCCATCTTTACAAACAATGGAAATATCAACAGCTTGTTTCTGTGAATATGCAAACAAGCTAAAAAGAAATAATAAGGCAAAATTTAACGTTTTCATAATTATTAGTTTTTTGTTCAAATTTAATATATAATTTCGAAAACACAAAATTTTTAATATTTTTTATATCTTTACTGGTTTAATAAAGATGTTTAATTTTATAAAATATACTTTAATTTGTTTGTGTTTATTTATAAAAATAAGTTATAGTCAAGTAAATGATACACTTACATTAAGAAAAAAAAGACAGCAATTTTGGTTAACTTATGGAACCCTTTATACTGTTAGCATTACGGGATTATACTTTGCTTGGTACGATTCTTACAATAATAGTAAATTTCACTGGTTCGATGATAGTGGAGAATGGCTTCAAATGGATAAGTTTGGACATGCTTTTACTGCTTTTCAATTAAATAAAAATACTTATAATGCCTTAAAACAGTTAGGATATAATAAAAATCAAACGTTTTTTTATTCGGCTATTTCTTCTTTTTTACTTATGAATACAATAGAAATATTCGATGGATTTTCTGAAAAGTGGGGGGCATCATATAGCGATATAGCTTTTAATGCCATTGGTACATCTTTTTTTTCTGTGCAACAGCTTATATTTGATAAAGTCCCTGTAAAACTCAAATTTTCTTTTCATTATACTCCTTTGTCGAATATTCGACCTGAAGCATTAGGAGGGAAGCCTTGGGATAAAGTTTTAAAAGATTATAATGGTCAAACTTATTGGTTAAGTATCAATATAAATGATTTTTTTCCTAATTTTAAGCCAAAATGGTTTAATATAGCATTTGGATATGGTGCATATAATATGATATATGCAAGAGAATACGAACAACTAGCAAATAAAGAAAATTTATCGTTATCAGAATTAAAATACAATGAAAAACATTATCGTAAGTTTTTTTTGTCGTTTGATATAAGTCCACATAAGATTAATACAAAATGTCGTTGGTTAAATAAAAGCTTTAAGGTGTTTTCAGCTATTAAATTACCTTTTCCAGCAATTGAATTTAACAAACATCGAATTGTCAATCATATAATTTATTTTTAACTAAACTTAAACAACTACAACTGCTTAATCGAATTTATTAATATAGTTTTTAATGATATTTAGCATTTTTTTAGTATTATTATTTTCTCGTAAAGAAAATTTCATATTCTTATGTTAGTTTTTTATGAAAATAGCCAAAAAAAATTGTTATTTAAGACCTTTGCAAGGCAATTAACAATGTTTTTGTTACGTCATTGCAAGTCTGTAGCCCCACAACGTCATTGCGAGCGAACGCAGTGAGCGAAGCAATC
>Ga0308411_10000191_pt1 | contig 37713 bp, 41 predicted proteins | sample HotsprottomLayer_2_FD_203530 | JGI IMG/M metagenome (GOLD analysis project Ga0308411, IMG submission 203530) | Hot spring phototrophic mat microbial communities from Octopus Spring, Yellowstone National Park, Wyoming, United States -... | ecosystem: Environmental > Aquatic > Thermal springs >... | reverse complement strand
TACTCCAAATTCAGAAAGGACAAGCTACAGGCTCTAGATGGATACAGTCTTTACTATCTGCTAAGATTCTACTAACTAGATCTTTTATCACTATGTGTCTAGCATAAGATGTTCGTCCATATATCTTATGCGAATTTTCTTTATTCATATCTGCTAAATGCATTAGTCGCACAAAGTCAAATAGATATTCTCTTTCACGTCCAGGACGGTAGTCTTTCTGTAAATGTTTGCAATATTTAGGTACAAATTTATTTACATCAATAAGAAATACTTTATTGTTTGTCGCAAAGGTAACATGTGAGATGTCATCAGTAGTCTTTACTATCCAGCCTTCAAAAGGACGTTCTACTAGAAAATAGAATAAGGAATCTGGGAATTTCAAATGTGGTAGAACCGCAGTAAGTCTTTTGACAGGTAGATTATCTACTCTCAACTTCCCTTTCTTCAAAAAGAGATCGTATGTCATTTTAGACATTGGGATGGAGCCTAGAAACCAAGTTACATGTTGGTCACCATCTGCTATTGGGGATATAAAATGATGAACATCTTCATTTTCTGTATATGGTTTACCATTTACTATAAAGAAGCCGTTTCCAGTTATGTAGTTATTATCTAATAGATATCTCCTTACCTCAGCAGCAGCTTCATTTCTGTATAGAAGCACTCCATCCAGATAAGACGAACCAAAGCTAGTATCGTTCATCCTTGAGCAGATCCCAGATTTTGGAGGAACGTTGAATCTACCGACAGTTTTGACAATTCTTCAGAAATAAACTTGGCATAACCTTCTGGGGCTCTATTAACAAATCTGACTTTTCTATCCTCCCCAAGTACTGCTTCTAGATAAGAATCGTTGGTATGAACCTCACAAACATGTACTTTTGCTTGAACTGCGCTAGTATCTTTCTTGCACGGTAAATACATTTCCTTAAAAGAGAATGATGCTAACTCAGTCCCTTTTTCATTTAATGCAACGATTAATTGGGATAAGATACTTTGCACCTTCTGAAATTCAGGTGAGGCAAATAGTGCCCGATTGAAGTCGATTCCATTGACTTTCGGTAAGTCCTCAAATAGCTCGAAGTCTAAATGTGTGATGAGAATTGGCACATTGTTGTGATTACATAGTTTAACGAGAAGATCATCTCCGAGCATTCTTACCAGAACACCGTGCGTGAAGACAGGAATATTGTCCTGAATCTCGGGACCATAGGACGGTTGTTCCGAAAGAGTTATGATTTCAGTCACGGTGGCATTCCTTCCTTGTGTTGAACAGAATCGGGTACGAGAACTATGTCAATTGGTAACAGCCTACGTTGATTGTATTTTTATAGTAGCCTATGTAATTAAAATCTGTAGCAGTTGAAGCTTCTCTTATTCGGTTATTCCAGATAAAAAATAGTTTACAATAAAATTCATGTCTTCCTATTAACTGTACATCTTCTCTGTTAAGTATTACTTGTTTCTTATTTTGTTTCTCTTTATACGTTCCGGTAGATTCTTTGTATAGTTTCATGTTACCTCCTAAGAGAGGATAGTTTGTCAAAAGATTTCTATATCAAATAGATTTCTGTAAGTCACTAATTTACAGTTTTGTCTATAAATAACAATAGCCACCATTTCTGGTGGCTATTGTATAAAATCAATTTTCATTTCTGATTATTTACTAACTAGTGAAAACAGTTTAAGTAAAGCATGTGCCTTACTTAAACAATCACCAGTTGCTATTTTGTATGATAGATCTTTATCTTCTAATAGTACTTCTACCTTTCTATGAAGTGGAACTTTTTGAAACGTTTGGCCATACCTTTCAACGATGGCACTGTTTACATACACGACCTCTGAAGGAATGCTGAACTGTTTGGCCTGTAAAAACTCCTTTACCCACTCATTTACTAACAGTAACGGAAAACCGAACCTACTAACTAATCCGGAGAAAATCCTGTGTGCGGCTTTAATTCCGATTCCGGTATCTATCAATTCTTCTAAGGTTAGCTTTGCTTGCTTTGCTATTTTTATTCCGCTACTTTCTAATAGTGCTTCTCTATTGTTACTAGCTTCTAATTTATCTTCTATTTCTTCTAACTCTGTACTAGTAACGTCAGGCCTTATAAATATGGATATTTGTCTAGTAATAATATTTTCAGTTTCCGCTACTAGACACAATTGTAATAGGACGTCTTGTTCTGGATCAAGTCCAGTTGTTGATATAGCTACAGCCAGTGGCATTCTTATCTTCCTTGTTTCTTTACTATGTTCCCATATAAAGCCAGCAACGCTGCCTCGGCGATATCATGGGTACCAAATGTTGTCCTAAATATAGTCTCTGCAAGAGCTTTTGACTTCTTCTTATCACTATCTACTTCTAATGCCTTCTTCCATGTTCTAGGACTGACTTTGATTACTTCAAAGTCTAATCCTTTTAGCAGGCCTTCAATGATCCCAGCAGCTTTCAAGAAATTCCCAGTACTACTAACGCCCTGGCCGGCCATTGGATGTACATTTTCTATTACTGCTACAGAGACATTGAAGGCTTTCTTCAATGATGTAAATAGTTTCTGTGTACCTTCTACGTCTTGGACCTTCTTATATTTATTCTTCTTTACCTTTTGGGCTCTAAATGGAAGCTTACCACACTCTATAAGCTCATTATTACCATTTATTAAGGCGTAACCACCGTTAATACCTACATCAACTCCTAGAATCATTTTAAGGTCCTTTGTTGAGTATCATGTCTGTCAAAGAATCTAGACTTTCTCTGACAGCATTTATTACTCTCAAAAATAAATCTTTTACTTTTCTGAAAGCTCTATTAGTCTTTCTCATTATTGTTCTGGTAACTATCTGTTTATGATATTCATTTATTTGTCTAATGAATTCTTCTACTGCTAATGGAGGTTTATCTCCTAGCGAATGAACATCCTTAATAGCAATATACGTGGAATAGATTAAGGCTTTCCCAATATAACTAAGTACAGTATTTATTATAGCAGGATCGCAGTCCAGAAAGCCGCTTTCAAGGAGAGCTTCTTGGTCTGTCTTTTCTAGGATGTTGGAGACAGCTTTACCTAGCTTTTCTACAGCAGCTTCTAAATCTTCTATTGTAAAATCACTGAAAGTAAATTTACCAGCATTAATATCTTCCTCAAGGAAAGTCATAGCTGCAGTGATAATACCGACTCCACAATTAGCTAGGTCTCTAGCAGGAGAGTAATATAGCCTATCAGGAACAGTTCCTTCCGTAGGTCTATACTGTAGCATAGTTCAGTCTCCTAGGTATCTCTTCTATTCAAGGATTTAATTACATTGACTTTCTCATCCAGGAACATACTTTTGACAATGCAAGTATCTCCAAGTACAGTAAATTCTCCATATCCGAATTTACCTACTAGGTCATATCCTGATCTAAACACAAGTTTATTCTTTTCATTGAATCTCATACTGAAACCTAGTCTATACGCTAGGGCTTTCAAGAATTCTACTTTATTAGCTTTCTTATATACTACAGATCCGGCATGGGAACCTGTTAGTACTTTCATAGTCAATGTCATATCTTTGATATCAAAACCTGTAATAACATAGAAAGCTTTCTGGGTCTGCTCACCTCCTCTTTTAGCTAATCTCGTATCCTCAGTGAGATCGAATAGATTACCAGTTATCAAATAAGCAATTTCTGTGATGTGAGATGGCAATAGCTTTTCTCCTAGATAAGGCTCTAGGATTCCTCTAAATACATCTTCATCTAGCTGCTTTATAGCGCTTTTCTGTTGCCCATGAAAAATATCATCAATGCTTTTGATAGTAATATCTAGCTTACTAGCTATGCTATTAGCAAGTTCTACTGTCAACGTCCGTCTATTACAGTCATCTAGACAAGATCTAATTAGTAATAGAATTTCTGTATATTTCTCTGCTAGATATTTCTCTCCAATGGAGGCTTTATTTTCAATAAGGATACTATTCATCTTGCTCGGCTTCTGTTGAGTAGTCGTCTTCTTCGTAGTCTTCTTCGTCATCTCCAAAGCCTCTATCTTCTGAATCATCTTCAGTCTTATCATCTTTTTGTGTTAATCTTTTCTCTATTCTTTCTCTAATTTTCTCCATTTCTACTATCATACCATAGAGTTCAGTTCTTAGGGTCTTAAGATTTTCTAATGTCTGATCTAATTTATTCAATACATTTTCTATAACTGATTCCGTCTCATATTCTAGAACGGCTGTAACTTCTCCAAGCAAATCAAAGTCGTCCCAGGAATCCTCCTTTCTACTAAGTATATCGTTGCAAACTTTATTTATCTGATTTGTGAAATCGTTAATAGAATCTACTTTCTTAGCAGATTTACCAGGTTTGGTAGGCTTGTAATCAAGTTCTTTCTTGACTTCTTCTAAGTCCTTTCCCTTTTGTAACTTATCAATAATTACTTTCTGTTCTGCTTCATCTCTTCTGGAAATGAATACTACTTCTTTCCAGGTTACTTTATCTTCGTCTTGCCCTAGTGTATCAATTACATTCAATTTGAATTCTTCTTCCGTCTTCCAAGTATCTACTACTTTAATCATTTCATACAAAGGATTCACGCTTTTGTAGCCAATAGCGATGGCTAATCTAGAAATCAGAGATTGTCCATAGAGACTAGATTTTTCTTTGGCTCTTGTATAGATGTCATGAACATATTTGGCAATTTTATATCTGCCAAGCAGTTCTAATTTAGCTTCACTTAGAAGCATTTCTCTAAGATTTTCGTATATCTCTCTTTCTTCTTGATTGAATTGAGAAATGACACGTTCCGCCTCGGTGATTAAATCTACCATCTTTATATCTCCTATTATTTGAGTTCTACTAATACACAAGCAGCGTAAGAATCTATGTCCTCTATGACAGTCGTTGATACTAAATAAAGGATTTGCTTAACTGGAAGTTTTTTCTTAGCTATGTGTTTAACGCATTCATTGATAATCATTAATAACATAGTAAATGTATCCATTGTTTTATCTAATTCATCTGGAATTTTCTTCTTCTCCAAAGATTCTGTTGTAGCTGACATATATACTTTTGTGTAACCATTACTTTCTACAGTGGTTTTAATATTTCCTTCTTTAACTTTTACTTGATTCTTTTTATCGGCCTCTAGATAGAAACATTTGTATTTAGAAATATTATTATGGATATTGTTAGCTAGACTCTGTTCTATTCTTGTATATACGGTCACTAAATGTGGCCAGATACAAGCTATAGATTCATCTTCAAAGGCTTCGTCCCCTCCGATATATAAACCCATGTTTACAGGTTTATCGTTTTCTTTATTAATTTCATAGAAGAGAACTATTTCTTTGACATCCAACTTAGACTCTTTTATCGCTTTAAAGAATAATACTATTAAATCTAAATATTTATCTTTTGAATTGATAAATAGGTGTTTCAGTACAGGTACTAAAACAGGAAATCCGGAATTCTTCAGTAATCTAATGCCAGAATCTGAATCAACATGATCTAAGACTTTATGTACCTGACAGTCGTTAGAACTAATGCCTACATAATTTGTATTTTCATCGACTGTAATAGTATTAATCATTAGTGTCTTATTTCCAAAGAGTTCTAATTTAAATAATGTCATTAGTAATTTCTCCTAAGAATAATCTGTTAGGAGATAGTTGATGAATCTCTTTAGTGTAACGATAGCTAAATCTTCGTCAAATACTTTGGTTACATAATTCTTCAATAAAATAACTGGAGGGCCCATATTATAAGCAGTTATGTAATCTGAGATCATACAGAAATTATTTAGCCCTCTAATTCTAGTTATTACTATTGCATGCTTCTGTGTAAGTTGTGACTTAATTTTCTTGTCTATTTCCTTTAATACGTTCTCCCAATATTTATTACTTCTTAGAGCTTTCAATAAAACTAAATTAGTATCTAAAGAAAAAACATCCCTACAGGCGGCGAGCTGTAGGGATGTCTTATTAAGCTTCTTTCTAGATAACCTCCTAATGTATGCGTCTACCTCTCCATCGTAGTTTTCTCCTCCGAAAACGTCCTGTAATTGGAACAGACTCATTTCTGAAACTCCTTCTCGGATCCTCCTTCTTTGGACGAGAAGACACTTTCTTACGAACACGTTTAGTACATTGTTTGTGTGTAATTGTAGGTTTAGGGTTATTCTTAAATTTGATATTGTGTGCGAGCTTATTTTTACTCTGAACAGTAACTTTACTCTCAGGAGTAATCTTTACCACTTCAATTTTGTTCGAAGGAATATTTTTAGTTACTTGAATTTTATTTCCAGGAGTAATTTTTATTACATTGATTTCTTTATCTTTGTTCTGTAGTTGTGTATTATGCTCTTCTCGTATTATTTTTTCTGGACAGACAGGATTGAAAATATCTACTAACACTTTAACTATTTCACGAAACATGGTTATAGCTCCGAGTTCTAAGTTTGTGTCGATAACTTCTCCTCCTTGGACTTGTGAAAACAGAACCAGTTTTCAATCCTTTTATTCTTCATTTGCTTCATCTGCTTCTACTTTAACATCCTCCTTGCTATTGGTATCCTTGACAGCTACATTTTTAGGTTCTATGAACGTAGCTTTTCTAATCATCAGCACCTTGTATAACTCCTCAAGGAGCTGCTGATTAGACTCAATCATTTTTCCTAATTCCTCCGCGGATATAGCACTTTCTCTAGATACTCCTAACTCCTTACAGAAGTATCTTATTCCCTTACTACCAGCGGATTTACTCTCTATATTTATTACAGATCTAATTTTATTTAATAATTTATCTTTAATTCTGATATTAAACCCGGCACCTTCATGAAGCATTTTCACAGTAGCTGTATTCCATAAGAATCTAGCTACTAGAATAGTCTCGTGAATGCCTGCTTGCTTTATGACAAATGGAACAATAATAGAATTCTTTTCAGGACCAAATCTGTTTTTAGTAACTGTTATTCTCAATGCAGATTCATAACTATCTGATTTAAGTTCTGGTGCCTTCTCTTTATGCATTTCTAAAATCAGTTGAGCATGATACGTCAATGCTCTACCCCCTGGAATATATTTCTCAGGTCCTCCATACGGATTTATAGATTCTTTAATATGATTTGTAGCCAGTAAAGTAAAAGGATAATTTAGTAGGATAGAATTCTTATGTTTCAGAAAACCAGATAGTAATTTAGCCTCTAGAGGATAGCTAGATAGTGTGTTTACATCTTCTTCTAATTTATTGCTAGTTTTCTTAGACTCAGAACCAATTATAGAATCAATGATAAAGCAGACAGGAGCATGTACTCCAGCATTTATTGCTTGCTTAAACTTTGGAACTACCCTTCTTATTAACGCATCTATCCAATCTTCCATAAACTGATATTCTTTAGCAAAAATTGCTTGTCCTAGTACTGCTTGATGTAGGGTAGAAGAAGCACCTTCAGTGTCAAATAATACAGCTTCTCCTCCCATCTCTAGGTGCCACTTAGCAATTTCTAGACATAGCGTAGATTTATATGAAGCATGAGGTCCAGTAACTAATATGAATTTGCTTAGTGGTAGACCTTCATATTGAATTAAATATCTGAATGCTAATGATGGAACCTTAATACAAAGTGTGTTGCTACCATACTGTTCTAATACACCTTCATTACATAATTCTTCCTTAATTTCTTCTAATGCTGACTTAAACAGACTGCTCATACAGAGACCCTAAGGAGCAAAAAAGTAACGCTAAATAGACAATTAATGGTCAGGACGGGACTCGAACCCGTACGACCATTTCTGGTCATCGGATTTTAAGTCCGATGTGTCTGCCTATTCCACCACCTGACCAGAGTGCCTGCCATTTATTGACAGGCTGTATTAGTTTATTACTGTCCTTTATTTCTCTTGGCTCTAATAGCTTTAATCAATGATTCAATATCTTCATCTTCGTCCTCTTCTATACTATTTTTCTTGCTGTTGATATCTTCTGTCTCAAACGGAACTTCATCTTCATCATCTTCTAATAATTGGTTAGAAATCTTATTCAATAGAGACTTACTAGCCTCTTTCTTTGGCTGTTCTTGTACTACAGCCTTTTGTGTGAAAGTAACGCTATCTAGATCATCCTTGGCCTCTTGCTTTACTTGTGACGTTCTCTGTTCCTCTACTCTAGCTACTTTTTCTGGGGCGGGGATAGTAGAATCAATGGGAACAGAGGTGATACCTAGCTCCTTAGTTGCTTCTTTAATTACCCTATTAGGTAAAGAGAAAGAATCAGCAAGGGCGCAGTAAAGATAGATACTAGGAATATTGCACCAAAGAATAATATTAAGCTGCTCCTCAGGAGAAAGAAGAATAAATGTCTTTGACCATTTCGTAGTTTTAGATGTAATATCAAAATCTTTTGGTAGATTTGGTAGGTGCTGATCGTATTTACTCAATACCCTTACTTCATACTGGGTTAGCCCAGGTTTACCGCTGGTAGGATACCAGCTCTTATCTGTACCGTGTCTTACAACACGGATAAAAGCACCTTCTTCTCCAGTTACATCTACAATATGACCTCCTGTTTCTTTAATATTAGACTCAACTTCTTGACTAGCTGATGATGGTAATAAAACTATAGGGACGGCGGGAAGGTGTGGTTCTAGTCCACACATTGGTTCATACAACTTAGACTTATGAACCAGGACTAATGACTGAATAGCAGTCATTTGCTTTACTTTAACAGAAGTCCTGGTATCTATTTCTAGTCTCTTATAGATCTTCGGATCAAGTAAAGCCTTCTTATGCTCCGCTTCTTCGGTTTTACCCAGGGCATACAGCATTTTGACTTTACTATACTTACTGAAAAAGGTATGCAATGCCCAGGCTGGAGCTTCTTCTCGAACAGAGAAATCTTCTAACCTATGCCTTACTACAAAGTTAGCAAAGCGTTCTCCTGCTACTTCTGCTACATCAAATCCAGAACCAAACCAATTACCAATGTCTCCATCAAGTTCTAAGCTAGTAATCTGATTATTTTCATCTACTATTGGTAGAGGTCTAAATACTAAAGCTGTAAAATCCCAAGTTGGTTTAAATAGATATCTTCTAGTACCATTTACTGGAGCTAGAATAAAGGATTCAAAGTTACCACCACGGCCCCTCATTAGAGGGTTGTCACTAATCTTAAGCTCTCTCACAGCAAACTCCTGTCTAGCAAAAGTCACTTCAAAATCTTAGACACCATGTCTAGATGATACTCTTTGTCTGACATCGCTTGCCCATAGATATTCCATTGCTTGAAAGTTACTTTCTTAGCTACCTCTGGAATTAATTCATTAGCTACTAAATCAGCGTACTCTGACTTAACTTCTATTAATAATGCGTCATGTAATGGTAGCAATATTCTAAGTTGTAATTCATCTTCCTTAAATTCTTTAACTGCTATTTTCTGTAGATAAAATGTGAATAGATTTAAGCAATCTGCAACCATTGATTGAAAAGGATAATTTAGAGATTCTCTCTGATACTTATGTAAAGTCTCTTCATCATAAGCTTTTCGGAAATGTTTAATTCTACCAAAATAATTGATTTGATATCCAGGATGTATCGGAACATTCATTAGTACTTCTTGTAGATCAGCAATTTTTGGATAGCTTTCCATAATAATATCTTTTAATTTGATAGCATCATCTTCGTTGATTTCTATATGTTCTTCAGATTTAATTTGTTTACAAATAGTTGAAATTCCTCTCCCATAGTTTATGCCGTAAATTAATGACTTTGCTATAGTTCTTAGATGAGCTTTACCTAATTTCTTTAATGCTTCTTTAGTTGGTGGACAGTCTAGCTTAAAGGCCTTGCAAGCTAGATTGGAATGAATATCGTAATAATCTGGATGATTATCTGGAAGAGCAGATCTTCTACAATGTTCTATTAGAAGGTCTTCCCCGGACATTACTCCTAGTACAAAAAGCTCTGCAGACGCAAAATCGCATTCTACTAGGGAATACCCTTCTGCTGGGATAATGATTGATCTCAGGGTGGTGTCTATTTTACACAGATTCTTAAACTCTTCGTCTCTTCTTTTACTAAAATTCTGCATGTTAGGTCTTGAACTCCTACATCTACCAGTCTTCAATGTAGGAGAAACGAAAGACCTAACTCTACCGTCGTCTTGAATAAAGCGTTCCCATTTTTCAGATAATGTATTTTTTATTGCATGATCTACTATTTTGATATTACTTATATCTTTAGCTAACTGACTACTAGCAGATAAAATTCCACAAGTCTCTTTGTCTACACTTACTCCTACTAGTTTCTTAGTCTTTTCGTCTAGCGTATCCCAGCCTTTAAATCTTTTATTTAATGTTTTATCTGTTAGCTTGATTGGTTTTAGATTTTCTACTTGGGCTTCTGGAGGAAGAATACCTTCTACATCAAATTCTCTTCCATACAGAGCTATTCTTAAGTGATCCATTTTTCGTGGATCAAAGGCTGGCCATTTTATCTTTTCTCTAACTTCATCTACTAATCTGTTATAAGCTTTCTTAAAATTAAGACGTAATTCATTCCATAAGTCTAAGCTAATGCGTACACCATAATACATCATATCTAGTATGGCACAGCACATCCTGCTAGTGCTAATGAAGGCACCCCAAGAATTAAGTTCCTTTTTATCTTTGTATAATAAATCTTTTAGAACATGATAACTCTTTAACGTGTAGTAAACGTCTAAACCACCATATCTAACTAACATTTCTGTAGGTGCATTACCATAGCTTAAACCGTCTTGCTCCTTCTTATGCTGTTTTACCCAATCTACTATATCTTTATCCCAGCGCGCTGCTCCTACAGTTCTCTTTGCTATCTCGCATAGATCTAAACTTAATTCCTCGTCTAGGGCAAGAGAAGCCATAGCAATGTCAAATACACCTACTTTTATATCTTTTAGTTTTATAACATCACTGAATATAAATTCTTTTGGTAACTTAGAGAATTTTGGATATAGATCTATTCCAAATTTCCTTAACCAAACAGCGTCAGTATAGAAGAATGAGCCTGCTAGGGTAATACTTGGACATAGAAATATATCTTTCAATAGAGATCTTATTTCTTCTATCTCTATGTCTGTAAATAAAGGCTGTCCGGTTTCATCTGTTAAGAGTAGTACATAAGTACCATCATCAGTAGCTATTTGAATACTTCTTAAGAAAGCACCAGAACGTTCTATTTCTCCATTCCACTCGCAGTCTACAGCTATCGTCGTATCTTTTCCTACTAATTCATTTCTAAGCTGCCTAAGTTTATCTATTGTAAGTAGTTCTATAGGAATTTCGTTATTTTCATTACTATTAGTGCTTATTTTAGTTTTCTCAATTTCTTCTAGAAATAAATCTAATTGAGCAATCTTAGAGAAAGTAGTAGTTAAAATATTACCTTCACATATTTCACCGTCTGGTGTCTCGAATTTATAAGCAGAAATAGTACCTACTTTGAGATCAGTGTTCAGTAGTTTCTTAAGTAATAAAGTACAAGGATTAGCATGAAAGTAGATAATCAATTTTGGTTTTAAGATATATATCTCATTAGCTATTAACGGATAGCAGTCTTTAGTAAACTGTTTAATAGCTTTATCTGAATTAATCAGTAGCTTCCACCTAATGAAGTTCGCTAGGTAAATAGCGTGGTCTTTGTATTTTGTACTATTATTCTTCCAGTTAACTATCTTTTGCAGAGTATTATAACCAACAGTTCCACAGAAGTTTATCTTGTATCTGTAGTCTTCTTCACCTATATGCTTTCCTAATATCATTATCGTATTATCTGGATTCATTATGGGACCATATTGGTCAAAATCCTTAGGTTCTACAAATATCTTTTTATTATAAAAATCAATGTAATTGTAGAGTTTTGGAGAATAGAAATGTCCAGGAACAATATATACATTGTCTTGAATATCTTGTTCGTAATAGTTTATTTGCAAATGTTTTACTGAATATAATGCTTTCTTGTAGAACTTATTTATTACAAGTAATAATTCTTCATCTGTAATGTCTGGAATTATCTTTTTGAAATAATCAATTACGGATGTTCCTAAATAATCTTTAAAGTAATCAATACCATAATGTTTGGACCTAGATTTAGTATAAGTCTTCATTGGTCTTGGAAGAAGGAATCAGGATCATCTGTTATTTCGGAACTAAGGACAACGGCATTAGTTAATCTCGATGCTAACTCTTTGGCTTCTGCCTCTGCATCTCTGTCTAGTAATATAACCTTACGTTTCCAATTCTTTTCCAGTAGATCTATCTGTGTGCTAGAAGCGGTCTTTCCAAATAAGCACACAGTATTTTCTTTACCAAGAGTTTCCGTCATTCGGAATACGTCGAACACTCCTTCGACTATGATCACAGAGGACCTATGTTTTACAGCATTATCAAAGTTAAATAGAATTGTTTTTGTTTTCATTCCAGGCATGTGAATATACTTAGGAGAGCTGTCATTTATAGTTCTAGCAGTCCAGCCTACCAGCTTCTCCTTAAAGTACACTGGGATAATAATCCTGTTATTCAGGAAACCATTTCTAGCATCTATATTTACATATAGATTATATTTTTGAGCCAAAGATTTAGGATCAAATCCTCGTTCTCTTATGTAGTTGTAGGCTGGCTCATATATTGTATTTGTCAAAGAGATAGAGCCTTTGGGGATAAAGGCTTCTTTTAGTTCACTAATCTCTTCTGTATCTTGACACTTTATTACCTGTGTGTTAGCTACTACGCAGGTAGTATTAAATGCAATTGCTTTGATTAATTTAAATCTTTTAGCTTTACTATTTATGCAATTAGAGTTGTAACAAACAGCGGGATATACTTTATATTTACCTACCTGCATTCCCCAGATATGGCTGACCCACAACCTGGATCTTTTGTCCCCACAGAAGGGGCAGTCTACAGAGTAACACTCGCCCCAATCTATGATATCTATTTTGTTACTGATAGTTCTGTATACAGCTTTGTCGCCTTGCCTGTGGATTTTGATATTTTGGAATAAATTTGACAATTTGTTGTATAGCTGGGCATTCAATACTTTAGAAGTATTTCTTTCTGATATCGTCATACTTGTCTCTAGCCTCTTCTTCTCTTTCTGCTAAGAAATCTTCTCTGCTGACAAAGTAACCAGTAGCAGAATCAATAATAACATCATTAGACAAGTCGATAAACTCATTGAAGTTACCATTGAGTTGGAGGACAGAGCCATCTGGTTTCTTATTTCTACGAGTTTTAGTAATATCCATTCTGCATCTAGAATCTTTATCTAGAGTACCTAAAGTAATACAGTGCATAGCAGACACAGCGATACTCTTACAACCTTCTGCGTCGCTGTGATGCACTTGTTTATTAGGTGATAGTTTGTTTACAGCACCAGCCAATTGATGTACTAATATTACTGGAGCATCAAAGTTCTTACATAGCTTCCTATAGGCAGTATCTGGAGCATCTTTAAGAATACGGATATACTCATCTTTAGAATTTCTAACATTAGTAGAATAAAGATATCTATTAGCCATTACCCCTAACCAATCTATCAAGATAAGACGAATCTTATCTTGCTTCATTGTCTTTAATACGGCCAAGATTTCATCGAAGCCGCCGCAACCTAGAGAAGGTTGTCCTGATCTACCAGAGAAATCTAAGACTGTCAGATATTTATCTATCCATTTAATAGAATGATATCTTTCATATTCTGGTGCATAATCTCTATTTATCAGATGTTCATAACCTGGCGCTGGATTAACTCTATCTAGTTGCTCTTCAGGATTTGTAATCTTAAGTAATCTAGATCTAGGAATTCTTGCTAGATTTGCAATTACTCTTTCTGCAATCTTAGATTTATCATCTTCATATGTTACATAAACAACTTTACCTTCTAGATTATTTGCATATGCATACTTAGCACAGCTACAAGCTATTTGCACAGAGAGAGTAGTTTTACCTACACCAGAAGGACCTAATAACAGCGTTACCTCATTAGGCAATAGACCCCCATTGAATTTGTCATCTAGGAACGGAATTCCTAAGGTAACTATGTTCTCTATAGACTCATGTCTTTCTTCATAAGACTTGAATATAGATTCAGTAGAGTCTTCTACGAATCTGAGGCTATTTATTTCTTCAAGAGCTTTGTCTAGAGCTGGAACTACTTTATTTATATCTTCACTTAGTTTCTGTGGTAATGGTTCTACTACCTTTCTATGCACTAGCCACTCTAAAGCTAGTTCTCTGGCAAATTTCTCAGAAACTTCATCATTCTCAAAATATTCTAGAAATTCTTTTAGATTATTCTCATCATAGTTTATTTCATCTTTGAGTAGTAATCTAATAGTATTAGTCTTCAGAGTAAGGGCGTCCGGTAGTGAGTCTGTAGTTTCATAGTAATTTACTAATGCTTTCCAGATGTATTCTTCAAGTATTTCGGCAATAGTGAAGCATTTGTCATTTATCCTAGACTTTAATTCCAGGAGTAATTTTTCGTTCTTGGCCGCAGCAATGATAACATACTGAATTATCTCCCTACTTATCCTTACCACGGACAAAATCCTTTCTTTTCGTTGTCTTTTCTTTAATATCTTTGCTTAGGATAATATCCGTCATATCTACTTTGCCTTTATTTTTCTTGACACAGAAATTTATTATCATCTTTTTCCATTGCTGAATCATATAAACCTCCATTACCGTCTTTAATATTAAGAATGTGATCTATCTTATTCAGAATTATTTTCCCTATTTCTGTCTTGTGATAAGCAAAAGGCCACAACTTGTATTGTAACATAGACTGCCTTATTAAGGATTTAGGAAGCGCTTTATTTGTGTAAGTAAATAACAGATAAAGTCTTACGATAGGATTCTCTACTTGCTTAGCTGCTAGGACGAATCTAACCTCCTCGTTCTGTAACAAGGATATGGGAGGGGTCGTACAATCTACACTGAATTTATGGAGACAGGAAATAATATTATTGGAAAATTGGTTAAGCCTTGTAGCTAAACGACTTACGTAATCTTTTAGAACCTTATCACTTAATAGCATATTCAAATAAGGTTGTCTGAATACAACAAATCCAGCTCTTACATAACCTTCATAATCGGAAATATCATTTTCTTCTAACTTCTTTACTATTTTCAGTGCAGTGTTGTGACTTCTGGTATCAACAGCTTTTATAGTCCTTTGATATTGATAGACATTAGCTGCATTTCCTTTGCTTAGAGCTGTGTAAAGATAGAAGGATTCTTTAAGTCTGAAAGCTTTGTAATCGGATGCAGTAATGCATCGCATTGTATCCATCCCAACTGTTTGTAAATTCTAAATCTACTAAGTGATCTATTATATAACTTAGTGTCAAAGATATCAGCAAAATCTACTACTATTCCTACTTCTTTATCTGTCAATTTAGGGATACGAGAAACTCTTCCTGGTACCTGAGTACTTATCGTACCGCTAGCTCTTGCGTCTGCTCTAACTAGTACATCTAAATCATCAAAGCTTACACCTGTTGACCATACGTCTGTGGCTATTACACCCATCAACCTCCTAGATTTAAAGTCATCGTATAATTCGCTCCTCCCTGCTACATTTAAGCTGTCTACTGGCAATCCTTGAGCTTTGAATCTCTTTATCTTGGTGGCAGATACAGCCCCTGTGCAGAGAGTAAATCTAGGTAATAAAGCTTTAAGTCTGAGGGCATGTTCTACTGTTTCAGTAATTATGAGTACTTGCTTACCCTGGTTCAAATACTCATCTGCTACTTGGGCTATCTTACGATTCCTGTTTATATTATTCCAAATGAATATTTTCTTATAGATAGCTTCATGTTTTATGTTGCTATATTTCTGATGATAACTTACAGGAATCCACCTTATGACTATAGGAACTACACTTTTAACTGATACATTATCGTTATAAGTGGATTCATAGATAACTTTTCCGAATACTCCTTCTAGAACGAATCCTTCGTTATCAAATCGAGTAAAAGGAGTAGCAGAGAATCCGAAGATATTGGCTTTCTTATATCTTAGAAGATAAGAAAGATATCTATCAGTAGCCAGCTCATGGCATTCATCTACTAAGACAAGATTTGCGTCATAGTCAGAATGACCAAGGCTGCCAGCGGTATAGATAGTAACCCTTTGTTTCTGCTTTTTACCAGAAGTTACTAATCCTACAGGAATGCAGAAGCTCTTGCAATCCTTATAAATAGCCTGGGCAATGTCCTTCCTCTTAACTACTATGTCAATTTTAGCGGAGCTAGCCAATCTGGCAAGGACCGGAAACAAGAAAGACTTGCCGAAGCCTACAGGTGCTTTAATTATTCCTCGTCGGTTTGTTAATATCTGTTTAAGACACTGAATTTGCTTTCCTCTGAGAGTGATATTCCCTAACAGGGATTCGTCTGTATATTCTGCAACGCAATCATGGAAATCTCCTTGTTTTTGATATTCATATTTAATGTTATTTCTTTCAAATAACTCTTTGATTCTATCTAGGAAACCACTTGGTGTTACTATTATCTTTTCATTTTTAACATCTATTTCTTCATAACACGTTTTCCTTAACATAATCATATGTGCATAATTCACGTCGTATTGCTTATGCACATATGAAAGTTCTTTGTAAATTAGGGAATCATACTGTTTATGGTCTTTAATGAAAAGATAGTTTCCTCTGTCTACTAAGAGCACTTTTGTTTCGACCATAAGATGTACTCCTTAGCGGCTGCGTCATCTAGAATTCTAGTAGGTTCAAACAGCCTATCATAACAGTGAGCATAGACAGAATCTATCCATAAATATGCTAGAATAGATAAGAATTTCTTTGAAGTTTTAAAATCAGCACTAGCTTCACTATGCGTCTTTGTAAGACAAGAATACCAATATCTCCAGAGAAATAGCTTTGGATCTGAAATATCTATATCTTTTTCACATGCTTTTATACTTTCTGCTATGTTTGGTTCTTTCCAGGTACTTCTAAGAGTGTCTATTCTATCATAAAGTTTATCATTATAGTCATCTTTCTTAACGCCGTAACCAAAATACCGTTCTAGCTTACTTATTTTATGTTCTGGATAAAAGAACCAGCGTACATCAAGAATTAGGCTATAAAGTTTGTATAGATGGGGGAGGCTGAGGAATGGAAAGAATTGCAATTTCTGAGTAAGTTCCCAATTGAATAAAGTATTAGTAATTACGAGAGGATATTCTAGATTGGATATAGAGCCGTTCTCTAGCTGATATCTCAAACGATAAATAGAAGAATCTACATCAGTTACTTGCCTAAATCCTCCACGGGAGGTAGGTATGATTTTACTCAGATTTCTTACCCTATTAAATAGCTTGAGAAGGGTATTACCTTGCCATAACGTCGGTGCAGATACTTTAACGATTATTTTTCTATCAAATTCACTAATAATAGAAAATGCTTGGTAGATTCCATTAGTATAGATAAATTCTGGCTTTGCAGCATAGATATCTGCAAATGTTATAGGTTTACCTGGATATCCATAAAGGTTTTTCCCAGTGTTGAACACAAAGAATTTCTTGGATGTGCTATGCATACTCACGCCTGCAGACTTAGGACATCAATTACGGAATCTGCTCCGGAGACCAACCTTTCTTCATGAGAGGTACAGATGAACTGATATTCGTCAGCCATTACCTTCGCCACTTCATGAAAGAATTCTGGTAATAGAGACACGCGATACTCATCTAGTCCAAGAGTAGGCTCGTCTAAGAGAATGAAGCCAGAATTAGTATCTGCTAATATAGAGAAGTTGAAGCTAAGGCAAAGCATCAACTGCTCACCAAAAGATAATGATTTTTCTGTTAGTATTTTACCATCGTGGAATTTAGTTAGGACTTCCATAAGAGGAGAGAATTCTATTCTATAGTTAGCTTGTAAGATAGATAAATACCTATTTATCCGTGACTCTAACTTCTTGGTAAAAGAGGTAGTTGCATTTGCTATAAACTGTTCGGAAGAGAATATTCTTCTGACTTCTTTGATAATTTCCAGCTTTTTCTCTTTATCCTTAAATTCCTTTAATTTATCCCTTTCCTTTATCTTGCTATTTAATAGCTCTGTAATAGATTTCCTTTCAAATAGAATTTCTCTTTCCTGTTCTAGTAATTTTAATTTCTCTTCCTCTTTTTCCCTGCGAATATATTTCTTTCCTTTAGTTTTATTTGTTATATCAGTTATGCTTGCAGAGATACGATCTAACTCATTTTCTAGTTTCTTGATTTCATCTATTATCTTAGATTGCTGATTTATTATTTCTTCTGAAACGTCTTTCAGTAATAAAGATTTATTCTTATTTATTTCTTCTCTTATAAATTTGATTTTTGATTTGACTTCTTCTCTGAGGATTCCAGTATCTTTTGATGTTGCTAGAATCTCCTTCTTTGTCTTAATAGTCAATTCATTATTTTCAGCTATCTCTTGCTCTACAGATTCTACAGTAGCTTTTGTTAGATCAGTTTCATGAGTAGGAGTTTCGCATACTGGACAAGCAGATAAATTATTAAGGATAGTTTGTAATTTTACTCTCAGAAATAAGTTCTTATTCTCTAGTTCTTTGATAGAAATCTGTTCTGTCTTTTTAAGAATCTTCTGTCTTCTTCTGAATATAGAAAGAGCTTCTTGTTTTAATTTCTTGATAGTAGCTGTTGCTTGTAAATGATTAGAAATCTGTTCTTCTGTTAGAATCAATTTCTTTTTAAAATCTTCCTTTTTATTTATTACTTCTCCCTCTTTATCAGTTAGTTCTTGCAGCATGCTCAATAACTGTTCTATCACCTTAGCTTCAGATATTTTATTGATTGCCTCTTGTATCTCTTTTGTTATTTGTTCTGCAGTTTTATCTATACTAGGTGTAGAATTCAATTTATTTGTTAATTCTTCTATCTCTTTTTCAATAGAATCTAAGTTTACTTCAGAGATAACCTTCTTCCAGGTATTTATGAATACACCTAGATTTTCACATAGAGATTTTATTTTTGATAAACCCAGAATATTGAGTAACCACTGTTTTCTTTCTCTAGGAGGACTATCAATAATAAATCTCAGCTTATCCTGAGTTACATATACATTAGATATATCTACTTTATTATCAGAACCTAAAAGTTCTAGAATAGCTGAATTAACCTTTTCCGCTCCTATAGCAATCAGGGATTTACCTTTTATTATACTAGTTTTACCTGGTGTATCTAAAAATCTAGTTATTTTATATCTATCTCTATTTGAGACTAAAGTTAATTCAACTAGAGCGTCTTTAGCAGAGGATCCTATTCTATAGCATTTCTCTTTAACTGTTGGTAGATTACCAGATAGAGCATAGAAGATACAATTTATAATATTTGTTTTACCAGATCCGTTAGGACCAGTAATCAAATTAATCCCTGGAGTAAAATGTACCTCTGCATCTTCATATTGAAATAGATTAACGATTCTAAGACTTTCTAGCGTCAGCATTGAAATACTCCTCGATAGCAGTCATTCCTCTGTCAATACAATTTAGACACAGATTTATTACTTCTTCATTGTCTGTACATTTTCTGATATTCTCTTCCAAAGAAAGAATGGATTTATCTTTGTTAATAACTTCTTCTTTGATAGTTTCTTCCTGAATGAAAGCTTGAGAAAAAAGAACCTGATCTGACAACTCTTTAATTAAAAGTTGTAATTCTTTTGGATATTCAGATTTATCCATTCCAGTAAATCTAAGTTCAATTATGGGAACCTTTATTTCAGCAGGCAAATCTTTACAATTGCTAATGATTTCTTCTATCTGCTTCTGTAAGTTAAACGTGTCTGTCGCTTTACTTATCTCAAATCTAAATAGTTTTCTGGAAGGAATGCTTATTCTAGTTAATTCTTTACCATCAAAGAATAAGATAGATTTGTCTTCTACTTCTGAAATACTCTGTGGATATAATGTACCAGTAAAATGTAAGTTCTTAATAGATATAGGTTTATGGTAATCTCCTGAGATAACTTCTTTAGCATCTACTAGACTAAGATTCAAAGTAGGCAAGAATGGTAATATCTCTTGCCATACCTGATGGGTTACTAAAAAATCTGCATTAGTAACTATCTTTTCTGTTGGTAGAGTATCTAGAATAGAGAGTCCATATATTTTGAAACTGTTAAATTCAATTAATATCTTATCCAGTAACTTTACATAGGGATCTATAGCAGATAGAATAGGGACCTCGTTTTTGTCGTGTTGACCTTCTACAAAGAATAACTTTATTTTAAGTGTTTTACACAACTCAATTACGTTAGTTAACAACTTGATAGCGTGACCGCTAACTCTGTTAGTATCAAATATATCGCCGAGCAGAAAAACTGAATCTGGTTTAAGCTCTTTTAGTTTCTGCGAGAATAAATCTATGGCTATTACTTGATCATTCTCTATAATCTTTCTAGCAATTACATTCTTAGGTTTATTTCGGATATGCCAGTCTGCAGTGAATAAAAACATGGGAATGGTCTTTTAGCTAAAAGGAAGAAGGAGCCGCTGAATTTACTTCAGCGGCGTGTTCTAGCAGGCTGAATTTGTATTAATTAGCGCCTGCAAATATTTAGCTTCACGTATTGAACCTTATGACTGACTCTTATTTTTACTGTTTTACCGTTACATCTAACTTCTACTATTTTTCCATCATGTTCACCTGGAACATGATAATTACCTTGTATAGTTACTTCTTGTAAAGAAGTAACGCCTTTTACTACCATTGGTATTAGGGCAGTAAGAAATTGAGCTATTGAGCAAACTACGAAAAGAGAAGTGCCTACCAAGCCTAACTTATTATTATCTAACGCTTTACACTCGACGCGACATTCGTTAGAATATTGTCTAGCTTTTGTATTATTAGAGATAATCCCTGATGTGATTTTATAAGTAGTTTTATCCACAATGAAACCCACAAGTAAAAATGATGATCTTGTACTAAAGGATTTCTTTAAGAAACTAGAAGAACTTACTAGTAACCAGGCTAATTGTTCTCTAGAGCCGTTATTACCTATTTTCTTAAGGTTAAATGGACAACCATTTACATTAATTGATTATTTTCCATTATCTCCATTATTTAATAAGCATCTACAAAGAAAGATAGTAGTCAAAGCTGGACGTCAGCTTGGTAAATCTACATCTTTCTCTGCACTATCAGTACTTAGAGCTATGTCGATTCCTGGTCACAAAATAATGATTATTACTCCATTGAAGAGCCAGGCATCTAACCTAAGTAACAGCTACGTAAAACCTTTCATAAGAACTTCTCCTCTCTATCACAAATTGGTAGATTCTTCGTGCGCTCAAGGTACTTTATTCAAGGATTTTACTAATCAATCTAGAATCGCTTTTAACTATTCTCACGATGATCCATCTCGTATCCGCTCTTACACGAACGACGTGCTAATCATCGACGAAACGCAAGACTTTGATATAGATAATATTCCGGTTATCCTAGAGACTTTAAACGCTTCTCCTTGGCGTATTCAACTCTATACAGGTACTCCTTTGTCCTTTGATGGAACCTTAGAAAGCCTCTGGCAAGAGAGTTCTAAATGCGAATTCGTTATTAAATGCGAGCACTGTGGTTTCTGGAATATTCCAAACCTAGCTCATCACATAGAGAAGATGATAGGTCCATTAAATATTCACATTTCAGAAGAATATCCTGCAGTTGTATGCGCTAAATGCCGGAAAAACATTAGTCCTAGAAGGACTGGAGAATGGGTTGCAGAGAAACCTGAGCTAGTTACCAAATCCTTTGGTATCCATGTACCTCAGATAATAATGCCCATGCACTATGCAGACTATGATCGTTGGTCGGCTTTATTAGATAAGCAAAAAGGATTAGGTCCTACGCCTAGATATCGTTTTGTTAACGAGGTACTAGGTGAGAGTTATGATGTTGCTGAAGCACTCATTGCAGAACATGAACTGAGAAATGCTTCAGTATTAGAGAAAGTACGACCAGAAGACTTCTTAAACGTAAGGCATATGTATGATTATGTAGCTATGAGCGTAGACTGGGGTGGTGGTGGATTAAGTGGAGATAGTTTAACGGCTGTATCTATTTTAGGGCTTACTTCTGACGGTAAAATTCACGTCAGATATGGACTTAAATACAAAGATCAGACCCCAGAAACAGAATCTAGATTATTATTACATATGTACCAATTAATTATGCCATCTTTTTTGTGCCATGATTACACAGGATCTGCGGGACATTTACGAGAAATTCTTTTGAGACAGTGGGGTATAGATTCTTCTCAATTAGTACCAATATACCTTGTTGGATATTCTCCTAATTATTTGATAGTTCCTACTGTTTCTAGTCCCAGAAATAGAACTTATTACAAAGTAGATAAAACTAAATTATTGCAAATAGTTTGTGCTTGCATACGAAGCAAAGATATTCTGTTCCATAAACCTGATGGAGAAGAAATAGACAGACCTCTAGTTTATGACTTTCTGGATCTGGTAGAAGAAAGAACTCTAGGTAGAGGTGGTAAAGAAATCTATAAGATTACTAGAAGGAAAGGCGGTAAGGACGACTTTGCTCTTGCAACAGCCATAGGCGCAGTAAGCCTATGGTATTTGTCTAAGACTTGGCCTTCATACGCCTTCTCTAATTTTGAGGATGTAGAAGGTTCAGATCCAGGGGAAACAGAGGAAACCAATTAAATCGGAATCTCGTAATTTTTCTCTTTCTTGAGGATAGGCTTTATCCTCTTTTCACGTAACAATTCTTCTACTATCAAAGCCTGTTTCTCTGGTAGGTTAGCTAACTTAGTCTTAAGCTTATGTCGTGATACGAAAGTGTCATCTACTATGACATCTTCTAAGAATTCCATTCCATCTTTAATATCATCTACCGTAATGTCAATGTCATTAAAGTTGTAGCAAGAACCGCTCTTCAGCAACACATAATTATTAAGCGATTTATCTAATTCAGTTTCACTTACAATTACATCAAATTCTATGGGTTCAGTTATTCCATTATAGTTTATGGAAATATCAGATGCAATCTTGGTGAGTTCCCACAGCTTATCCTTGTCCGTAATCGGAGTAGCTTCTGCTAGAGCAGCTAAATTGATTAGATACGCAGCAGGATTAGCTCCATTACCATATGTACCTCTTTTTCCATAATGTGTAACAAAATAATTAGCAATTTTCGTTAATTGATCTTTATCAATGAGACCATTGCCAGACAGTTTTTCCAGCTTAATTTTGTATTCACCTAGAGCATAGTTATTATCAGCAGCTTCTTTAAGGATATTATTAGCAATGGTCTCTCTATGATCTGCAGGAATATCTCTCCAATGTTCTAGTAAGTAAGAAGCGGCTTTCTTAGTTTCTGTTTCATTTCTGATTGGAAATAAACGTCTTCTATTACCTTCAAGATCTACTATATCTAAAGCATACTTCTCTTTTCTAGCAGGTTTGGTAGTCAGAATCTTAGTAATATCTTCTGCGATTTTAAGTTGCTGTGCATGAGACAGTAGATTTTTCAATATGTATTTTCTTCTCTCTTCACTAAGTGTATCAAAGTCTTCTACAAACTGGGCAGCAGAAATGGCAGTAGCTGCCTTAGTATGACATGGATATTTCTTGAATTTATCATCTGCATATAGATGGTCAGGAATACCTTCCTCTGGTATACTTACGTCATCAGCCGTTGCATTTTTAACGAATTCGGGAAATTCAAATTCATTCATCAGTCTATACAGATAGGCCGTTGTCATGTGGTTACCGTCTCCTTGTAATTATTTCTTAAGTATCAAGAAACTTGTCCAAAAAATGGTACCGGACAATTATTGTGCTGATTATTATCAATGTCAATATTGTAACAAAAAGCTAAAAGCAGAGGAAGAACCATATTTAGATTTTACTTATGCTTTCTGTCCAGACTGTAACGTTTGTATCTCTCCAATAATAGCTGCTATCCGACGGTTAATTAAACTAGATCCCTATGGTATTCCTGATTTATCTGTATATGAAAGGTTCGTACTTAAGACTGTTAAAAGTAGTAAGTTGACGGTTTTGGCTTCCGTAAGAAATGTTCTAAGGTTAGGATCTAACTTAATTCAATGGAAAATTAATAAACAATATACTCTTAACAATAAGTCTAGGTTTCTTAATTCATTAGGTATAACTCATAATATAAGTGATTTAACATTAACTAAATTATTGAATATATTAACTCTTGGAGATCCAGAGTATACTACGGTATCCGCTGTTAGAGCTGTCTTTAATACAACTAGAAATACAGAAACATTAATATTACCTTTAGACTTGATACCAGGGGTTCCTGTAGGATTTGCTATATCTGCTAATTGTGGTGCTGTTATCTCTTTACCTTCTACGTTATTCTATAAGAATATGTTTTGTGGCTTAAGCGCTATCTACAATAACTTTAGTGGCAATGATACCATAAACGACTACATTTTTATTGTAGATAATTTAGAACTTTATTTAGATATTATCCGTAAAAGTATAAATCAATATAACTGTATTCCTAAAATTCTACTAAATAGAAATTTAGATCATCCAACTACAGATAGAAGTGGAGTTTACAATAGGAATATAAAGGGACTTTATAGAATCTATACTTGCGTTCTCAGAAGACTGCCAAAGGTAATTTGGATATCTCAATCTACAAAAGTTCAATGGAACATTAGCAAAAGTTCACTATATTTTGATTTAAATGATTACAAAGATACTGTTAATGTATATCTGTATGGTAAAGATTATGTGAATTCTAAATTAGTAGAATTCTTGCTTAATGCTATAGATAAAGCAATTCCTGTATCTAACATTGAGAAAGATAAAGATATGGCATCGTATTCAGACTGTATATCCTTGATCAATAAATCAAGACAAGGAGACCTTGAAGATTTTCAGTTTAGACTCTAAATCATCTAAAGAAGCCGCTGTAAGCTTCTCTTTCCTTTTCTCAAATTCATCTCTAATAGCATGAACCATGTTCTTCATTCCTACGACTATCCAGTTATTTATTTCTGAAGAATCATAATTCTTAGGAGACAGGGTTGTAATAAACGGATATAGAGTAAATGGAAATTCTTGTTCATATTTAATACGTTCTTCTATATAAGCCAGAGTATTATCCTCTAAAACGGCTTCCTTCAGGTCTTGAGTTAATAAAGTAGCTTCTACGATAGACCACCCAATAGCCTCTATAGAAGCCATTGGGGTTATTTCTGGAAAGACATAACCATATGTTATAGAATTACATAAGTGTAGGAAATGTTGTAAACGAGACCAGTAGTAGTTAGTTTCTATGAGGCATTTAGCAGCCATGAATTTGTTATAAGCTGCTTTAGATTCCCTTCTTGCTTCAAATTCATCTTCTATTACAGTAGGGTCCTCAAATAGTAAATCATTATGTCTAATAGCTAATTGAATAGCAAAATCTCTGTCTATTATTTTTGGCTCTTTTGATTCTGTCATATCACGGTAGCGTGGAATAATCTCTGGCTATGCTCTCTTGAATATTATCTGGAAAACTATTGATTCTTTTCAGTAAAGCATCATAGTCTACTCTAGTTTCCGATCTACAGCATGTTTTGACTGTAGTAGTTGGAAGATTATTAAACACGTCTGGATATTTATCTTTCATGAACTGAGAGCTGACCATCTTTTTCAGTGCATCATGACTAAAGAAAACGGACATACAGTTATCTATTCTTCTGTTTCTTTAAGGTTTACCACTAATGAAGCTCCAACTTGGATTTTACCAAAGCGGAGTTCTTTAAGCGAGATATATTCTAATGTTTTAACATCTACTGCCGTGGAATATCTGTCTTGGAAGATTAGATAAATATACCTATTGTCAGCTATTACTAGCTGTAATAAATATCGTACTTCTACTATATACTTTAAATCTATCTCAGTGATTTCAAAGTCTTTGATTATTAATATCAATGCTGCTAAGACATTTAACTTGTCTGCATTTATTATCTTACTTAGAAGTAGTTTCTCTGTTTCTACTATTTTATAAAATATGATTTTTAGTAATTCTTTTCTTGTTAGATTTAATTCTATTAGTTTATCTACTATAGCATCTGCAGACTTTATAGTGATGGTATCATTATCTATTCCATCAGATAACAAAGTGAAAGACATATTTCAGCCTTTCTCTGGGCATTTGAATACAAAACGGAAATGATCGACGTGCTTGGTCTGATTAGTTGAAGGAATTACAAGATTACCCTCTTCATCTTCAGGTAGTACTTGCGGGTTAGCGTCTACTGTAGCCCTGATTCCTTTTCTTTTCAAGTATTGATCTACGAATTCAAAGATATCAGGTTTGAATAGCTCTGCGTTCTCTTTTGTGAGTACTGATAAGATATAATAGGTTCTACCTATCTCTTTTACTACTTCAGGTTCTTCTTCTTTAACCTGAAACTTATCTTTATTAAGTACTAAATTCTTATAGCTTCTTTTAGTTAACTCTTTCATAATACCCTCCATAAGAAACGAAATTAGTTATATCTCCAACTGTTTAACTGAATAATAAAATCGTCATTAGCTACATCTGCTATTTCTATCTTATCCAGAAGCATACTGTAAAATTCTTCTAACTTATCTACTAATGAACTAGTAATTACTTTATGTAACTCTACTAATTCTGGATTTTCTGCTGCCTCTTTCGGTAGAATAAAGATAAACAGTTTTCCATCAGTTTGCTTGTCCACTTTCTTATCCTTTATTCTCGATTTTTATAAGAGCAGGTAAAATAAATGCTGCTTCATACTTCTGAAGCTTCACTTCATTATCTACTTGTTCCTCTTCAAAATCTATAGTTATTCTATCTCCTGTTTTATTTTTAACCTGTCTATAGATTTTATTAATAGTTACGTTTGCTTGTATGTTTTTTCTTAGTAAATATGCTTCTATATCAGTATTACGGAAACCCATGTCATTGTATCTGTCTAAAATAATATCTTCTAAAATATTTAGGATCTCAAATAAATTAGGAAGTGTGTTTTCCCCAACGACCGTCAATTCAATGCTTATCTCAGGGAGTACTATATTAGCTAGGTATGGTCTAAAAGTATTCATTTTCATATTGTTAAGTACTTCACAAGATTCCTTTAATATTCCAAGCCCTTGAATTCCATATGTAATTATTCCTATAACGTCTTTTGCTTCTATAGCAGATAACTCTGTCTCTATTTCTACTGTAGACATTAAGTCATTTATCAAATAATTTTCATTTTTAGTAAATATTTCATAATCTGTTTTTACTGCAGATCCATCTTTCTTTTCAAAGGTATTTATAGCAAATAATGGTTGCTCTGTTGTAAAAACAATCTTTTCTTCTCTTATTAATTGTTCTATTGGAATAAATATTTCCGTATTTAATACTCGATTTAAGGGTTTGAAAATAACATTAATACAGTCTTTGTCTAAAAGGTAAGTAATATTTCTTCGAGAGAAACTAAAAGAAGAGACTCCATTTAGTAAGCTATATAACTTGGCATCAAATTCTCCTAATTGGAAAGATTCTAAAATTAACTGAATTTTACTTTCCTTATTTTGAACTTTGGAAAGTAATCTTTCATTACAAGAAATTATAGATAAAACTCCATCTACTGGGTACTTCAACTCAAGTGAGTCAAATAAGAGTATATTATCTTTCTGTTGTGTTATTACACAAGTACCTATAGCTTTAGACACAGAAGAAGAAATTGGTTTACACTTTTCTGGTGTTATAGCTTCGAGAAGTAGCAATTCACATTTATCATTAAATAAAGTTGAATTGTCTGGAATGAGAATATATGGAGACATTTTATTATCGACTAGGAAACACACCGTTATCTTCTTATCACTACTTCTTTCTTTAGAATCTACTTTTGATATCAGATAGTTCAGTATAATTTTATCAATAGGATTATCTAAAGAAATAGATTTCAGATTTAAAATTCTATCCATCAATAGGTCTATAATACCTATTATGATAGCTTGCGGCGTTAATATGTAACGATCAAAGGCGGGACCTTCTGGTTGTATTTTTATTCCTGCTTCTTCAAACAGCTTTCGTAGATTTTGTTTAATGGTTTCTAGATAGTCTTCTCTGAGTTCAGACTTTACAGCAGATAACAATTCTTGGATAAACATACGTGATACCTTATTTTATCAGTTAAAAAAGTTGTGTTCTGTAAGTAATGTATAAATATTCACCATCAGACATAACAAGTTCAGCTTTTACAACTAATAGATTATTGTTGATTGTAAATCCTCGAATTATACTGCCTTGTATTTGTACTCTTTTTAAGGATTTATTCCATTTAGTTGTAGCATAGATGTGTGCGTTATATATTATCTTACGTTTTTTCTCGTCATCTCCAAATCTTAGATCTTTGAATAATACTCTCTTAGTTAAAATATGATGTAAATATATATCAAAAAAGATATTTAGATATTTTTCAATTTCAACTTTACTATCTATAAGAGAAATACTATTGTTTTTAATTTGAATATCAAACGGCATGGTATCATTCGTTATTTGTATTGTTACTATTAGTAATTGCTACTGGATCTCTAGCAGTTGGTTTTATGTTTTCATATGCATTAAAGTAGACGAAAATCTTATCCCATATTCCGTTACCATAAGTGAAATGATAAAACCTCCTTACTTGATAACTCATCATGATTGGAGGTGTACAATATCGTAAATACAATGCTCTGTGAATAGCATTAAAATAGTTGAACTGCATTAATTTAGACATAGCAGTACCCATAGGCACCCGCTCAGAAAGCATTGCCTGAAGATAAATAGACTGAGATTGATTAAAGGCATTATACAATCTCTTTTTAACCTGACTTTGGTCATGCCAATTTACTTTGTTATTAAGATCTGCTCTGTACCATTCTCCAGGAGCACCTCTCTTTAGGCTTTGTAACATTGGTCGTAGAAATAACATTGTTTTTACTCCTAGGAGGAAAATTGACTATTCTAGTTCTAAGTCTATACTAGAACCTGAAGTGGTAGTCTGTGTTAATACTTTAAAATCTTCTCTTATTTTATTTAACCTTTGATTCACATTGTTTCTAGATATATTTAAATCCTTAGCAATTTCTGATATAGTCTTTTTAGGTTTTCCATGTAAACCAAACGTCGATTCTAATATATATTTGTCTTTATTATCTTCCAAGGCATCATAATATACATTGTAGAGATATTGTAAATCTTTAGCTTTCTTAGCTGCTGGTAAAGAGGCTGAATCTTCTCCAGTAGCTTCTTCAAAAGAGCCTTCATATCCAACTTGCTGTCTTTTACGAATTGTTTCTATTCTTTTAATAGATATTCCTAAACTATCAGCCAATTCTTGATCAGAGGGTTCTCTCCCAAGACTTTCTCTAAGCTTTTCTGTAGCTTCATTTAAGGTCTTAGCTAACATAACAGATTGCTCAGACATATGCAAGACATTCTGATGTTTTGACATATATCTCTGCAATCTTTGAAGATTAGTCCATGCAAAGGTAGTAAGACTACCCTTGGTTGGATCATATTTACCTAGTGATTCAAAAAGGACTGTTTTAGCCCTTCCCTGAATAAGAGGATCATTTACATAGCTAGCACCTAGATAAGTAGTAATGAATGAATTAATAATAGGTGTAAATTCATTCATTAATTTGGTTGATAGCTGCTTGTTTTCTGGGTTTTCGTACCACTGTTTCCAAGCTAATTTCAATCTGTCTTCTGCTTTTAACTCAGCCATAATTAATACAATTGATTTGCCATTGTACCGCCTATAAATGAATATTTATATAGAGGATGATTACTAACTGTAAAACTCTGGGTGTAACAATTTTCAAATATATTCCTTAAATTCGTTAGTCTAAAAATAGTTCTAGCTGGTGTATTCTGTCTATTTAAATCTATATCATATCCTACACTATATACATATCCTATAACAGCAGTGTCCAATGCAAAAGAACCAGGCAAATAATTTGAACCTACTGCTTCTATAGCAATTATACTACCAGGACAAATATCAAAACGTAATGGTCCCGCTATTTCTAGCTGCCTATGTTCTGTCAATTTCTTAGCATACAAAAATTTCGCCATTCTATCTAATATTCTTTGTTCTGCTAATCCTGCTAAAGCTATTTCCCTCCTAGCCTGTATAGCAGCAGGTAATCTTCTCATAGTAGCTCTATTAAATGATATCATTTGACCTAGATATACAGACGGTACAGAAGATATAGATAAGAAAAATGGAGCTTTCTCTAAAACTATTTGTCCTGCTGTTATCTCTGGAGCAGCATAATAGCCACCTATAAATGATTGTAAAGCATTGTTTACTTCCAAAGTACTTCCAGCTAATGGAGCATAATTACCATATAAACCAAATACTTTAACAGGAATCTGTGCTGCGCTTGTTTCTACAGTAGAGAAAATTTGATCTGTTCTAATTGTAAAAGAGACAACATTTGAGTATTTAAAAGGTACATACCAATTGCTATCAAGAGCAAATACAGTTTGAGGAAATTTGACTGGAGCAAATACAGGATTATATGGAATAACTCTAGCGCGTCCAGGCATTGGGCATATTACAAATTGTAATTCAGGAGATAATTCATTAACTAGCTTAGACCAGATTGTATTTTGTGCTAAAGAAGTGATATTCAACAAATCATTCTTTGTATGATTCGTAGTCCTACCGGCTAAAGAGTCTGCAATATTAGCAAGTATTCTTTCCGCATCAGGATAATCGGTTCTTGGTCTTAGAGCAGGGCGTAATTGTGGTATGATGTTTGGTGGTTCTATTACATAAAACTTATAGATAATTGAATTTAAAGCATTCAAAACATATGGTTGAGCGAAATATGCAGCGTCTGTCGCTGCTAAAAAACCCAGCCATCTATAGATTCCATATTCCCACGGATCATCTTTTAGTTCCTCAACTGTTAATAATCCTTGTATTACTTCTAGAGGAGAGAATCCTCTTGCATTTCCTCTAAGGAAACCTCCAGCCCCTGTTTTGAAGAAAGCTGGAAACGTCAAATGTCCTGGATTATTTGGATGAATAATTGAAGAGAGACCAGAAGAGAAGTCCAACTGAGATAACCAGTGTACACAAGATAGACTGGCAAAAGCACCTTTCTCTCTTCTTACTACTGTTACTCTAGTGACGTAACCAGAAAATAGTAAAAAGACTTTAGGATAAGCTAGAGGATGGTCTAATAGTAGGCCTAATGTACCAGGAGTACTAAAACCGTAGTTTATACTTGCTACTACTACTATTGGAATTCTAAATAAATTACCACTGAGTACATGAGCTGTACTAATAAGATAGTCGCGTGTCATCCCTAAAGGGGCTTCAATTGTAGCTTGAGGGATTTGATTTATAGTATAATCACATTGAAAAGATGTTACAGATATAGGAGCCCATCCATAAGCAGGAAGTTGGACAAAAGCATATAGTCTAACTCCCAGGGCAACAAAAGGTACAGGCATAGTTCTTTACGGATAACAATGAAAATGTAATTCAAATTTACCTATTTTATTTTCTGTATCACTGAACTCAAATCCCACATTTTCTAAAAAACCAAGGAGGTACATACTGTCTGTTGTGATATCCTTTTCTACTATTTGTCCATATTGCTTAGAACTTCTATCTGTCACTTGTCCTGTAGTTATGAATACATTTCTAACGCTTATTGCACACAAAGCTCCATAATAACTTGCTGCTACCAGTGTAGCTAAATAAACTAGCATAGAAAACGGAGTAGCTTGAATATTTTTAGCCTGTCTTGTAGTTACACGCTGATTATTTATCACTCTTGTCGTTTCTTCTTGGATGACTTCATTTCTCAGTATATATCCACCAATAACACACTTAAACGCAGAGGGTGGGAAGATATACGTGTACATCACTCCACTTAAAGTAGGACTCGTTTGAATATTATTTACGGTAAGTGCTTTTATAAATGAAGGAATGAGTCCTGCTTTCTCCAACTGAATGGCAGTAAAAAGATTTGGATTAGTAGGATTTTGTGTGTTAACTAAATATAATGTTACTCCTAAGTTAGAAATATTAGGAGTAGAATGAGTCATAGACGTTGGATATTTAGCTGAGGTAAGACCTTCATTAAGTATTGTAGTAGAGGGTTGTGGGTTTTGGGGGTCCGGAGGTTTAGGAGGCGCGGTCCAACTCTTAGGAGGAACAAAGTTATCTGCCATACTATCAGTAATGTGTTACTTGTGTATTTAACGGAATAAAGTCTATATCGCCGATATTTGGAGTTTGTGGTCCGCTGTCTCTTATTCCTAAATTTTGTAAGTCCATCATATTAAAATTAGAATAAGATTCAATATCTAGGGAAGAACTGTTTGTTTCTATAAGAGTTTGAGGAATTTCTACATCCCCTATATTCGATAAATTAGGAATATACACGTTTTGAGAATCTAGATTAATATTTGAAATATCCATTTGTATACCTTGTTGTTTGATTTCTCCCAGACCAATATTTATTTCATTTCTATTTTCTGGAGTATTAAGTTCGCTCTGTTCTACTCTCTGAGTAATATCCGTGTCTTCTATTTCTACATTTACATTTGTATAGGGTTGTTGATCCTCTGATTCCAATTCTATTCTTCTTACATCGTTTTTATTAATCAAAACCTCATCATCTACCTTTGGAGTAAAAGTATTGATTGCTGTCTTTTCTTCTCTACTAGCCATAATAGCAGATAAATTATCGTATCTTTTATCCTTTTTAAGATATTGTCTAGGTTTCCTTAACCTTCTGAATTTTCTAGGCATTTAGGTTCCTACTAGCTTTCAATCTCTCCAGCCTTTCAATCAAATCTGCGTATTTGTCCTTTATGTTTAAAGCTTGAATGCTTTGTGTTAATGCAAAATTTGCATAGCTATTATAAGATTGAATAACAATTTCCTTATCTATTTTACTAATTTTAGCTAAGGAAGATAGAACTGTATTTCTAGTTTTGAGAATATCTACCTTCCTATTTATATAGGAATATCTAGTTTTAAGACAAAGAACAAGCTTTCCTGGAAGATATTTTAATGTTAAAGACTTGTTATCTATGATATCTAAAAGGGAATCTATTAAGAAGTAGATTCCCTTATATCTTGAAAAAAATCCGGGGCAGTCGCCTCCTTTACTAGAGCTTTGATATGTTTATTGAATTCTTTCCACCTTGCAATAAACAGAGAATAAAGCACTTGACTTTTCAGATTATCACATATACTGGAAAAAGCCATATTCAAATTATTTGTTTTCTTATAGAAGATCTTATGTTTAGTAGAAGATAAAGAATATACGGATAATAACATTTGTAATTTCTTCTTTTCCTTAATAGCTTGAACATTATTAGTTATTTTGGAATTAGAAATTAATTCATCTATGTAATTCTCTATTAACAAATGTTCATTACTAGATAATAAACAGAAAGATACTTTAAGATCATCTATTAAAGAATATTCCTTCTGGAAAGAAGAAGGATCAGTAAATATTGCGACCAGGAAATCTTCTATTTCTTTTTGAGTAAAAATAGTTGACATGGTTATCCTACTATCTTGAATTTATGCATATTACTACGTTGAAGCTGCACTGAATAATTAGTATTGCCGATATTATCTATAGTTGTTGTTACATTTCCATATTTATCAGAAAACCTCGGATTAACCCAAATGATAGGCTGTACACTCCCATCAAAAGCTGCCTCCCCTGGGAATGGATAGGTAATAGATGCTGTACTATCAGTCGTTGACCAAAGACCGTCTTCTTTCCATTCACTAGTCCCCCAATCTTTCCATCTAGGAGCTATTATCGTATATCCAGAACTCTTATACTGCTCGGAATTTCTAAAAGTGATAGACATATCTTCTAGTAATGTTTGATTATCCTCTAAAAGATCTTCAGCAGCATTTTTAGCTGTCCTTGCGTTTGTTTCTAGATTTGATTTTTCACTATTAGCATTATTGGCTGTACTGGCATCATCACATTTTACTTTGCATTTAAAATGACCAGTAGAACCTCCCACGATTTTACCTCTAACAAAAAGATCATGTCCCAGATAATTACCAGAGGCAGAAAAGGTATTACATTGGATATTGGATGTACTAGATACTGGAGTACATTCTTCAGACCCACTACCAGATCCACTGCCCGATCCGCCGTCTGGTCCACTACCAGATCCGCTACTAGAGCTATCACCAGACCCGGACAGATTACCAAAAATCTGGTGAACATATTCTTTTGATACATCTATTAAATTATTACCTGCCCTAACTATATTACCAGAGTCGGCGTATTCCAATATTCCTCTAGTTCCATTTAAAAAGACAGATTTAGATTGAATAGCAATACAAGCATTACTTGATTTCAAATTTATACCTGGATAAAAAGCAGCATCCCCTATTCCTGGGGTAGAATCTCCTGGATCTGCAGTACTATCTGCTTCTAGTACAATTCCACTATTCTTTTTCTTGTGTGCTGCTCTAACATAGAAGTTGGCACCAGAAATATTACGTATGGAACCTTCAGTAGTAGATACATCTACACAATTCTTAGCTCTAAGAATTACATCTCTACCAGCATGGACAATGAAGTTTCTACCGCTTATGAAATCAATTCCTAAAGGCGCATCTATTTGAATTTTCCCTCTTGTCATAGTTATAGTAGCACCATATCCGTCTCCTAAAACTATAGATCCATCAGCAGTCATGCTAATATATGAATTATTTTTATAGACTCTTATCTTTTCATTACTACCCACTGTGACTGTTTCATAAGAAGGTTCCTGTAAAAGATTATAATTCTGACTAAAACCAGAAAGAGAAGGACCTGATGTACTTTGACTCCGATTATTGTCATTTACGTAAAATCTTTTATTGTTACTGCTAGGATAGTTATTAGGTAAATAATCAAATAGAAAAGCATGTATATCATGGATTACAAATGGCTTAGGTACAGCAGTTTCTGCTTGAAGAATTTCATATCTAAAGCTTTTAGGATTGTAATTCTCTACACTTTCATCAAAACCTCCAACTGCTTTTTCTTCAACAAAACGAATATGTGGAGATTTTACGAGATGAATCCCTGTAGCAGATTTAATTCCTATTTGACCGAATTTACATCTATAAAAATCTGATAATCCTTTAACGTTCTTAGTTTCACCATATTTCCATTGCTGATCCCCAACGGCGATCATTAAACGTCTATCGCCATTAAATAAAGAACCACTGAATCTTTTATCATAATGAAGAGGTTTCCTTTTTCTAGCACTGTCTATTTTCAGAACTTCCTGAAGCCTGGCTTGAGTCTGCATTTTAGTTGGAAGCCCAGCTTGTTCAGCTACGTTTTGGGCTACCCCTTCATAGATAAAGCTATAGTGAAAGTCAGAATGTGCTCTGAATTCAGAAACACCAGACCATAACTCTAGATGTTGACCAGATACTCTAGTTAAAGAGTCAATATAGAAGCACCAGACACCGCTAATATCTGATGCTCTAATCATTGCCATGAAGGGGTCTAGATGAATAGCAGAACCAGATTCGGAAATTAGTGTATGTTCACCTACTTCAGTACTATCTTCTGGAGTCCTACCAGAATAATCAGCTAGCGCTGTCCTTCTGTTATTATTGAATTGTGGGGTTAATAGTCTATATACATTTTGGTGTAAAGGCCCTATTTCAGATTCTTGACATATTATTTCATTGATTGCTGTAGTGGGGTTTATATTATACTTAGGCTCAGCGCCTATGATTATTCCATATCTACTAGAAGGATCATCTATATACCAGACTTTTGTATTTACAGAAATAGTACTGGCATCATATACACCCAAAATATTTCCAGAACCTCTCATTAAATAGAGACATTCTTTTACAGGCCCTCCGTTTTCAGTTGCTACGTAATAGACACGTAGCATTGGATTAGAGAAGATTACTAATCCTTTTCTTAATGTCGGAGGTTCGTATATTCTGTTAGCTTTAAGATGAGAATCAAATGCTTTTGTATATTTATTATGTACTTCTTGCTTAAGAGAAGCATTGAGATAAGACGTTGGAGGGGCATTCGCCTGCCCTTGTTTTTCTTCGTGAAAGGATCTTTTCATTTTAGGTTACATCATAATCAAAAAAGTAAAATCTCAAAGACTCTATAAATAAATATTGTTCTACTGTTATTCTACCTTCTACCCCTACTAAGTATGCGTCGTTTGCTTTAAATACTGTTGCGTTTGAGGAGCTGGTACTTCTTATAATTTCTACAGTTTTTTTGTTACAAGGAGTTAATTTTGTAAATTCCTTTCCCCGCAAATTATTATTGTCTTCTTCTAGAAACAGTACATGTACTAGTTCTCCAATGCCAACAGGCCTAGCATATACTAGGAAACTATTTTTGAGATTTAACCCTGTAACTATAGCTGGTTTAAATTCATATTTAAATACAAAAGCTCTGGCAACACCTACTTCACCAAACGCAGTTACCGTAATATCATTTACTGTAGTACATGAGCTTGGATACGTAGTCGTCATGTATTTATCCTCTATTTATCTATAACTGGCGGAGGCCAACCTATCTCCATTAATGTTCTGTCTATTACCCCAACTATATCATCAATAGATTTATTGTAAGACCAGCTTTCTACCCATGTATATTTAACTGTGACAGGGCAAGTATAATATTCTTTATGGTAAACAGACATTGATACTTTTTCTACGAGAGAAACGTTGAATTGAGCTAAATTGAGTAGTCTTCTGATCACAGTCTGATATCTTATTAGTAAGTTCATTACTTCTTCAACTAAATATTCTACTTCTCCCATTTCTGTTGATCTACAGAAAAATGCGTGTCCGCCTTGGAAAGAAGTAGTAAAGGTATTTTTTTTACTGGAGTTAACTATTCCATCACCTAATCCTAGTTGAACTGGAACCCATTCCAGTCTTCGTAGAGCTATTAAAGGGATTTTATCTGTAGTTACTTTCTCTCTAGCTGCAACAGATACAATTTTTACGCTATCTTGTTCTGATGGAGTTATCCCTCTGTTTGGTTTTCCTTTAAATCTAGGAGTGACCAAATATTCTGGTTTGGTAAAATAATGACGTGTTAAATTAAGAAGTGTAGCGTTCATGAGATTAGGTCTAATGGGGTATCTATATAGATACTTAATATCTAGTAGATCAATCGGATTTGCAAAAATGTCACCCATTATTCTACTGGAAAACTATAAATTATGTCATTAAAATCAGCTACGCCCATATCCAGATCTGTAATTACAGGAATTCCAGCCATCTCTGCTCTAGTAGATGTCTGTCTAACATAATATCTTCTATCTACATCTTCTCTTACAATAACATCGTATGCTTCAGCAAATGGAATACCTACTGTAGCCGCTTTCACTATTTGATGGCCGGTTTGTCCTACTACTAAACTTGGATCCAATCTATCAGTATAAGATGCTGTTGAAATATCTAGTAGTCTAATATCCGCTGCTTTCCAATATCCTCCTACATAACCAGTTCCATAGCATGTTGTACATTGTGAATCAGTAGCTTCTCCAGTTTCAGAATTAATACAGCTACCACATCTGGGACCAAACCATTTTCTTTTCAATAGTTTAGCTTTTATTGGTATTAAAACCATACTGACTCTTCTTGTGATAGTTTTATATTGTACTTGTT
>Ga0308411_10000189_pt1 | contig 37749 bp, 36 predicted proteins | sample HotsprottomLayer_2_FD_203530 | JGI IMG/M metagenome (GOLD analysis project Ga0308411, IMG submission 203530) | Hot spring phototrophic mat microbial communities from Octopus Spring, Yellowstone National Park, Wyoming, United States -... | ecosystem: Environmental > Aquatic > Thermal springs >... | reverse complement strand
ACCCCCGTTTCTGATTCATGAAACTTCACATTTTATTTGAAGGCATTTCCGATAAAGACTCCTTTGAGGTTCTCTTTGCCGAAGAAATGTTGCGCCTCAAAGAAAGTGGCATCGATGTGAGATTATCTGCAGGGTGTTTCAGTCGTGAGCGTAATTATGAGTCTATCGAAAATCCAACTGATGTGGTCAAGCGTTTCTTTCGCCGTCGGCTCAATGCCAGCTACAAAAAAAGTATTGATGCAAAAGTATATCTTGCACAGTTAGACAAACGCAAAATTCTTTCTCGCATTTCAGGCACAGAGGAGTTTCAAAATTTGCTCACTCAATTTCATCAATCACAATGAAAACACTTCTCGTTACAGGCGGCGCAGGCTTCATCGGAAGCAACTTCGTGCGCTATATGCTTCAACATCATTCCTATCGCATTATCAATCTCGACAAACTTACCTACGCGGGCAACTTGGAAAATCTTGCCGATGTCGAATCACACCCGAATTACCTGTTCGTCAAAGGCGATATTTGCGACCGAGTGCTGTTGGAACAACTCTTTGAAGAAGAAAAGATTGATGCCGTTTTGAACTTCGCCGCCGAATCGCACGTCGATAGAAGCATTCTTGGCGCAAAGATTTTCGTTGAAACCAATGTGCTTGGCACGCAAACGCTTTTAGATGTGGCAAAGCAATACGGCGTAGAACGGTTCTTGCAAGTCTCCACCGATGAAGTCTATGGTACACTTGGGGAAACGGGCTACTTCACCGAAGAAACGCCGCTTGCCCCAAACTCGCCTTATTCAGCAAGCAAAGCCGGGGCAGATTTTTTAGTGCGTGCTTATCACGAAACCTTCAAGATGCCAACGCTCATTACGCGTTGCTCCAACAACTACGGTCCGTATCAATTCCCTGAAAAACTCATTCCTTTAATGATTGCCAATACGCTAAACGATAAGCCACTTCCTGTTTATGGTGATGGCTTAAATGTGCGCGATTGGCTTTATGTCGAAGACCACTGCCGTGCGATTGACGCAGTGTTGCACAACGGCAAACTCGGCGAAGTCTATAACATTGGCGGACACAACGAAAAGCGAAACATTGATATTGTCAAACTCATCTTGCAAATACTTGGCAAACCCGAAAGCCTCATCACCTTTGTTAAAGACCGCCCTGGGCACGACCGCCGCTACGCCATTGACGCAAGCAAAATCGAGCGCGAACTCGGCTGGAAACCCCAAGAAACCTTCGAGACAGGCATTGAGAAAACCATTCAGTGGTATTTAGACAATCGCAAGTGGTGGGAACGCATCATCAGCGGCGAGTATCAAAAGTATTATGAACTGCAATACGAAAAGCGTTAGCCGATTGCTTCTTTCAGCGTGGCAAGATACTTTTCTACGAACTGCCTCTGTTGCTTGCGCCGATACTGCATAATAAAACGCGGGTGTTCAAGCGGCATAATGCGCTCAAAAAAGGCATGCTCATCATTGAGTTTGGAAAAGATGTCGTAAAGTTTTCCTGTGCCAAGACAAATTGCGGTGTTGCGATTTGCGCCAAAATTGAGTTGTGCCGAAATGCTCTGAACAATGAAAGGCTGTGTCAAGGTTAGAAGTGCTGGGTCGTCATAAAAGTTGTAGTTCTTGCCAAGCCTTGTAAATCCAAGTGGCGAGAGACTATTGATGTAAAATGTTCCGTAAAATTTTTCTGCGCCGCCCCAATTTGCTATGACGGTATAGACAAATTCCGATGACAGTTCGCGCTTGCCTGAAAGGGAATGAGTAAGGCCGAGAAATGTGCTAAGTGCGAAAGGGTCGGTAAAAGGAATGCCTGTCACGCCGCCGCCGAATCGCCCCGGATTGATGCCCCAAAGAAACACGCGCGGCGAAGTATCCGCATAAAATCTTCGAAAGAAAGCCTCAACAATTTCAAACGTTGCCTTGTCTTGATAGGGATTCATGACTTGAATCGGTTTCGGCAATGGGGCAGGGAAGTGAAGCGACTTGAAGAAGGCAAGGGCTTTATCGGCAAAGGTCATCATGAGCGTTTGTGTTGCGCGGCAAATCGTACAATGTTGCGAGCAATTTTGCTAATGATTTCATCAGGCACGCCATCGTAGTGTTTGGATTTCGGGCGCAGGTCAATTTGGTCGTTAATGTAATCGACTGCGACAAGTTTGTCTTCACGTGTCAGTGCAATCTCGGTTGAGAAGAAGTGAAGATTGGCAATGTTGGCAATGCGGTACATCATAGATTGAATTTCATCAAAGCGCACGCGGGGTTTGTCTTTGTCAGAAAACGGGCGATAAATAGATGTGGTATCGTCCCACCAAGCAATTTCTATGTCGCCGAAGTTCCAATACACACGAAACCAGCATCGCCAGCCGTAGAGGTATTTGGGATAGATGCGCTCTTGGGCAAGATAGGAATCCCAAGGGCAAAGACTGCGCCCGTCGTGAACATGGTGGTGCGAGGTTACATTTTTGATAACGCCTTCGCCGCCACCGCCATGCGCAGGTTTAAGCACAAACGGCAACGGCAGTTTGAAGACTTCTTTCATCAAGGCGTCATCAATCCAGCGCATCTTTTCCATTGAAGGAAGCATCACCGTAAAAGGCACATTGACGCCTGACTTGATAAGTTCATAGTGCATCTCGATTTTGTTCAGCGTGCGAAGTGAATCAGTATAAGGATTGATAACGGCGGCGTGATGTTGCAACGCCCATGTTTGAACAGGTGCAAAGGTTTCGTTTGTGTCAATGGCGCGGTCAAGAAGCGTTGAAAAGCGAATGTTGCCCGATTGAAGTGCAAGAATGAAATCTTCAATGTCGTAAATCGTTATGTGTTCAAAACTGACATTGGCGCGCTCTGCCTCGAGTTGGAGTTGCCGAATAAACTCCTTATCAAACTCCCACTCCCACAGAGCGACAAGGTCTATGGTTTCCGCCATGTGCTAATGCAAAAATTGAATGGCTGAAAATACGCAATCTCTTTTTTGTGCAGGTATATCCTTTGAATTTAGCGAGAAGTGATTAACTTCAATCCTTGTTCAACACCGAAACACGCTCTCAACTTTCAACTGTCCATTGCGATATGGCAAAAGAGAAAACCGCAACCAAAGAAGCAATTAAGGAGAAAGACGCGCTCTCGACGCTCAATCCTGAAAAGAAAAAGCAACTTGACCTTGCCGTTGAAGCCCTCGAGAAGCAGTTTGGCAAAGGCACGATTATGAAACTTGGTGATGATGCCGCCATGCAAGTGCAAGCCGTTTCAACTGGCTCCATTACGCTCGATTTTGCCTTAGGCGTGGGCGGGCTTCCAAAAGGTCGAATCATTGAAATCTACGGTCCTGAATCCTCAGGGAAAACAACCGTTGCACTTCATACGATTGCTGAAACACAAAAAGAAGGTGGCGTTGCCGCCTTTGTCGATGCCGAGCATGCCTTCGACCCTGCATATGCGCGGAAAATCGGCGTCGATACAAAATCTCTTCTCTTCTCACAACCAGAATCAGGCGAACAGGCACTCACGATTGTTGATACGCTGGTGCGGAGCAATGCCGTAGATATTGTAGTTGTTGACTCGGTTGCCGCCTTGGTGCCACAAGCCGAATTAGAAGGTGAAATGGGCGAAGCAACGGTCGGATTGCAGGCACGCCTTATGTCGCAAGCCTTGCGCAAACTCACCGGCGTGATTTCCAAATCCAGTTGCCTTGTGATTTTTATCAACCAACTGCGCGATAAAATTGGCAACTCATATGGTAGCCCTGAAACCACCACCGGCGGCAAAGCCCTAAAATTCTATGCCTCTGTTCGGCTTGATATTCGACGCATCGGACAAATTAAAGAAGGCACAGAAGTCATTGGCAATCGCACCAAAGTCAAAGTCGTTAAGAATAAAGTTGCGCCTCCATTCAAAGAAGTTGAATTCGACATCATCTACGGCGAAGGCATTTCAAAACTTGGCGAACTCATTGACCTTGCTGTCGAATTTGGCATCATCAAAAAGTCAGGCGCATGGTTTAGTTACGAAGGCGAGAAAATCGGACAAGGACGCGAAAATGTCAAAACAACCTTGAAAGAAAACAAAGAACTTCACGATAAAATCTACGCGCAAACCCGCGACATGATGTCGCAAGGCGTACCTGAAAAGTTTGTCGGCACACCCGAACCCGAAGATGATGGCGCACCCGAAGACGATAGCACGCCCGTAGAGTAAAGACACTATTGGCTTTCTCATAACACGCAATTTCAACCTTGTCGTGTGTTTTTTACTATCAAGGCACTTCTTGAAGCGGCTTTTATTTCCGCAAATGTTATATTCGCAACTCTTTTTTGAGCCTAAAAAGCAAGAAGAAACGAAGCGAATAAAAACTCTGAACGCATTGACTTTGAGGACATATTGAAGAACTATGACGCACGAGTATGAAAATAAACGCATTGCACATATCAAAATTTCTAATTTGGCAAACGGCGTTCATCACTACGAGTTTAAGTGTGTTGCCCGTGATTTTGCTGATGAAATGATTGATATGGAACGATTCACGTCGCCTATTTCAATTACAGCGACACTCACTAAAACTGCGACAGAAATCGTTGCTGAACTTTCAGTTTGCACTACGATTTCGCTTCAATGCGACCGATGCCTTGCGCCGATAACAAAAACGATTTCAGGCGACTATCGAATCTTCTTTCTGCTATCTGCTAACACAACCATCAATGAAGAAACCGATGATGATATTCGATGGCTTTCAAAGCATCAAACGCATATTGATTTGACAACCGATGTTCGTGAAACCCTGCTTCTTGCTGTGCCGATGAAAAATGTTTGCCATGAGCCTGCTTGCGCTGAAAACAATGCGCCCTTTGTGCGTGAGTTCTTTCAGCATCAAGGAAGTGGTTTTGAAAGCGTGTGGCAACAACAACTTGCTGAAATGAGCAAGAAATTCAAGAATTAACTTTATTCACTTTTCAACTGTTTGAGATCATGCCAAATCCGAAACGCAGAATGTCGAGATCGCGTCGCGACAAGCGTCGCGCTCAATTCAACGCCCGCACCAAAGTTCCAACCATGATTGTTTGTCCAAACTGCGGTACAATGACTTTAATTCATCGCGCTTGCCACAACTGCGGTTATTATCGTGGCAGAATTGTCGCAAAGACCGCTGAAAAAGCGGCGGAATAGGTCGAGTGCCTGTTGTCTGCTTTCAATCCGTTTGATGTCAAACCAATCGCTTCAATGAAAATTGTCGTTGATGCAATGGGTGGGGATTTTCCGCTCCAAAATCCGATTGCTGGGGCGGTCATGTCGCTTCGGCACTCTCATCAGCGTTTTGAAATCATACTGACAGGCAAGTCTGCACAAATTCAATCTGAACTTCAAAAACATGGCGCATCATCGCTCCCGATTGAAATTGTTGATGCCCCTGATGTGATTGAAATGCACGAATCGCCAGCGATTGCGGTAAAGTCTAAACCCAATTCGTCAATGATGCTGGGACTTCGGCTCTGCAAGGAAGGCAAGGCTGATGCCTTTGTCAGTGCAGGAAGCACGGGCGCGCAGATGGCAGGCTCACTTTTCACTTTGGGGCGCGTGCCTGGCGTTCAACGCCCGACCATTGGTGCGTATTTCCCCTCGCCAAAAGGCGTTACGATGGTCTTCGATGTCGGCGCAAGCATTGATTGCAAGCCCGAACATTATGTTCAGTTTGCAGAAATGGGGTCAATTTACCTTAAATACACCAAAGGCATTGCTTCGCCAAGAGTCGGATTGCTCAATATCGGCGAAGAAGACACCAAAGGAACGGAAACGGTCAAAGAGGCTCACCTTGCCTTGCGTGAAGCCCATCAAAAAGGCAAAATCAATTTTATTGGCAACGTTGAAGGGCGCGATATGCTCAAAGGCGATGCCGAAGTCATTGTTTGCGACGGGTTTGTCGGGAATTGCCTCCTGAAATTCGGGGAAAGCATTCCCTCGTTTCTCAAAGCACAAGCAAAACTTTATGCCGAACAAGGGTTGCTCAACAAACTGCTCATCAGCATCGCGCTCAATCCGCTGAAAACGATGCTCAAAGGCATGGATTATGAACGCTATGGGGGCGTGCCTCTTCTTGGGGTGAATGGAGTCTCGATTATTTGTCATGGAAAATCTACGCCGACAGCCATCATGAACGCTATTTTTCGTGCCGAAGAAATGGTTGAGCGCGAAGTCAATGCACACATTGCTGAAGTCTTAAAATCTGCGTAAATTGCAGAATAACATCTTCAAACTTGCGAATGAAAGCGGCCATCACAGCCACAGCCAAATACCTTCCGCCTGAACGGTTCACGAACTTTGATTTCGTGAACTTAAATACCAACGATGAGTGGATTCGAACCCGCACTGGCATTGTTGAACGCCGTTTCCTTAAAGACCCCACAAAAGCCACTGCTTACATGTGTGCAGAAGCCGCCCGCCAAATTTTAGACAAACGCAGGATTTCAGCCGAAGAGATTGACTGCATTATCGTTGGAACGATTACGCCTGATATGTTTTTCCCTTCAACTGCCTGTTTGATTCAAGATTCCATTGGCGCAAAGAACGCATGGGGCTTCGACCTTTCCGCCGCATGTTCAGGATTTTTATACGCTCTTGTCATTGGCGCACAGTTGATTGAAACAGGCGCACACAAAAAAGTGCTTGTGCTTGGCGGAGACAAAATGAGCGCAATTACCGACATGCAAGACCGCAACACCGCCATTCTCTTCGGAGACGGCGCAGGGGGCGTGCTCCTTGAACCCGCAAAAGATGGCTACGGCTTATTGGACTTCCGACTATACAGCGACGGCACAAACGGCAAAAACCATCTCTATATGAAAGCCGGTGGAAGTCTTATGCCCGCCTCGCATGAAACCGTTGACAAACGCTTGCACTATATTTACCAAGATGGCAAAACCGTCTTCAAATCTGCGGTCATTGGCATGGCAGAGGTTGCGGCGGAAATCATGGCACGCAATCACCTTTCTGCCGATGATGTCGCCTATCTTGTGCCACACCAAGCCAACTTGCGCATCATCCGCGCAACCGCAGAACGCATGGGCATTGGCATGGAAAAGGTTGCTGTCAATATCCACAAATATGGAAATACAACCGCAGGCACTGTTCCCATTTGCCTCGCCGAACTTGATGAAGAAGGAAAATTGAACGACGGAGATAACATCATCATTGCTACATATGGGGCAGGCTACACTTGGGGCGGCGCATTAGTGAAATGGCAAGCCTAAACACATTAGAAGTAAGTGGCAACACAGCGATGGCTTGTGTTCGCCACACCTTTTTGTTCTTTCTGATGACCGAAGGAAACCGAGCGATGAACAGGCATTTCAACGATGACCAGAAACCGAGTTAAGTAACGCGCCGACGTGAAACGCCCATCACGCACCGCGCTACATTTTACTTAACGGAGTTTCGCAGCAGTGAGAGCCGAAGAATTTTAATTCATCAACAATTAAAATTACGTAACGACACACATGAAAGCACTTGTTTTTCCAGGGCAAGGCTCGCAGTATCGCGGCATGGCAAAAGACCTCTGCGAGCAATTCGCCGAAGCACGCGAACTTGCCGACGCCGCCAACGCCATTCTCGGCTACAACTTAACCGAGATTATGTTTGAGGGAGACGACGAAACGCTCAAACAAACGCGCTTCACACAGCCTGCAATTTTTCTGCACAGCGTTCTTGCCTCAAAGTTTATCGACCGTGCCGACATTATGATGACCGCAGGGCACAGTCTCGGCGAATACACTGCTGTCTATTTTGCAGGCGCAATGAGTTTCGAAGACGCACTCTACATCGTGCAAAAGCGCGGCGAACACATGCAAAAAGCCAGCGAAGAACTTTCAGGCACCATGGCGGCAATCATCGGCTTACCCGAAGAACGTTTAGAGTTGGTGTTAGCCGAAGCCCGTCCCTACGGCATCGTTCAAGCGGCAAACTACAACTCACCCGGACAAATTGTTATTTCAGGTGCCGTGCCTGCTGTCAAACAAGCCGTTTCACTCGCTAAAACACACGGCGCAAAAATCGCCAAAGAACTGTCCGTTTCAGGCGCGTTCCACTCCCCGTTGATGAAACCCGCCGAAGATGAACTCGCCAAAGCGTTGAACGACATTACCATTCAAAACGCCGAAATCCCAATTTGCATGAATGTCAATGCAGAACCTACACGCGACGCCGATATAATTCGCGAGAATCTGCTTCTTCAACTCACCAGCCCTGTGCTTTGGACACAATGCGTTCAAACCATGATTCAGAGCGGAATTCGTGAGTTTGTCGAAGTCGGTCCGCAAAAAGTACTTCAAGGGTTAATCAAACGCATTGATTCAAGCGTTGCGACTTCGAGCGTAGAGACAGCCGAAGATGTGCTGAAAATTCAAACCGAAGTCAGACTTTAATGCAGATTTCACTCAGCGGAAAAAACGCATTGGTTACAGGCGCGTCACGAGGTATCGGGCGCGCCATTGCCAAACGCCTTGCCGAAGCAGGCGCAAATATCACCTTCACTTACAAAGCATCCGAAGAAAAAGCACAAGCCTTGCAAAAAGAATTGACATCGCTTGGCGTTAAAGCCCTTGCGGTCAAAGCCGATGCAGCCAATCTGTCAGAAGCACAAGGCGTTGTTGATGTTATGCTTTCCGAGTTGGGTGGCGTGCATATTCTTGTCAATAATGCGGGCATTACACGCGATACGCTCCTCTTGCGCATGACCGAAGCACAATGGGACGAAGTGATTGCTAACAATCTCAAAAGCGCGTTCAACTACACCAAAGCCGCAACACGCCCCATGATGCAACAGCGCGACGGACGCATTATCAACATTACTTCTGTCATCGGCATGATGGGCAATGCAGGTCAAGCCAACTATGCGGCTTCAAAAGCAGGTTTGATTGGCTTTACAAAAGCCGTTGCCAAAGAACTTGCCTCGCGCAACATTCTTGTCAATGCAGTTGCGCCCGGTTGGATTGAAACCGAAATGACCGACGCATTGACTGACGACATTAAAAAACAAATGGAAGCCTTAATTCCGCTCAAACGCTCTGGCACTGCTGAAGAAGTCGCCGATGTAGTCTTGTTTTTAGCAAGTCCGCTTGCCCGCTACATCACTGGTGAGTGCCTTCGTGTAGATGGCGGCATGGCAATGTAAAAAGTATCTCAACGAATTTCTTTATATTTACAAAATTCTTTTTAACCTGTCAGTTTTTTTTTTCTAACAGCAATTTACCTAAAAACTTTTCGGAGGAAACAATGACTGTCGACGAAGTGAGAACAAAAGTCTACGACATTATCGTCAACAAAATGGGAGTCGCCAGAGAACAAATCAAAGACGACTCAAAATTCACTGACGATTTGGGCGCAGACTCATTAGACACCGTCGAACTCGTAATGGAGTTTGAAAGCCAATTCCAAATTCAAATTCCTGATGAAGATGCTGAAAAAATTTCAACCGTGAAGAACGCGGTCGATTACATTATGGAAAAGAAAAAGTAATCCATCTTCAATGCACATTCAGAAACCCAATTTTGACGTCATCTTGCGGACAAAGTTGGGTTTTCATTTTTTGAACATTCTCTTTGACCAAGCGTCGGGCGATAAAGCAATCAATTCTTATGCGAGAAAAGAAACGAATTGTCATTAGTGGCATGGGCGCAGTAACGCCGATTGGCATTGGGATTGACGCCTACTGGCACGGTCTATCTCATGGCGAAAGCGGTGCTGCGCCAATTACGCTTTTTGATACCACAGGCTACGAAACCACATTTGCTTGTGAAGTCAAAAACTTTGATGCCACACAGTTTATGGAAAAGAAAGCGGCTCTTCGAATGGACCGATTTTGTCAGTTCGGGGTCGTTGCCGGTGAAATGGCTCTCAAAGATTCAAAGATTACAAAAGAGAATACAGACTTGCGTCGAGTCGGTGTTGTATTCGGGTCAGGTATTGGCGGTATGAACATTTACGACACGCAATTTCGAATGCTGATTGAGAAAAGTCCTGACCGAATTAGTCCGTTTTTTATTCCGATGATGATTGCCAACATGGCGGCAGGATTTCTCTCGATTCGCAATGGTCTGCAAGGGGCAAACTATGCAACAGTTTCTGCTTGCGCTACCTCGCTCCATGCGATTATTGATGCTTACATGATTTTGCAGTTAGGTTACGCCGATGCGATGATATGCGGCGGCTGCGAAGCCTCAATCACGCCGATGGGGATTGCAGGTTTCAATGCGATGAAAGCGATGTCGACGCGCAACGACTCACCTAAAACTGCCTCGCGCCCTTACGACCGAGACCGCGACGGTTTCGTGATGGGCGAAGGCGCAGGCGCATTTGTTATTGAAACACTTGAACACGCTGAAAGGCGCGGCGCAAAAATTTATGCCGAAATCGCAGGCGTTGGCATGAGTGCCGATGCCTACCACATAAGCGCACCACACCCTGAAGGCGACGCCGTTATTGCCGCCATGCAAATGGCAATGAACGATGCTCAAATTTCTCCGAGTGATATTCAATATATCAACACGCACGGCACTTCAACGCCACTTGGCGACGTCGCCGAACTCAAAGCCATCAAGAAATGCTTTGGTGATGCGATTAAATCTATCAACATCAGTGCAACGAAATCTATGACAGGGCATTTGCTCGGTGCCGCTGGCGTGATTGAATCCATCGCTTGTGTGCTTGCGATTCAGCACCAAACCGTGCCGCCAACCATTAACATCGAAAACCTCGACCCCGAAGTCGATGTGAATGTAACGCCTAACAAAGCCGTTCAACGCGAGATTAACTATGTGCTCAACAACGGATTCGGCTTTGGCGGACACAACGCAACTGTTATTTTTAAGAAAATTTGATGATACCTGTGCGGCGAAATGATTTGTCGCACCCTCTTCAACTTTTTTGTGATGAAGTGATGAAACAATCGCTATGCGTGACTTTCTGAATCATGTTTCACTCTGTCTCCGAAACCTATTCAAACTGCGTGAACCGCGACAACCTTCGCCGCTTCTTTCGCCATCTGTTAAGCAAATCCTTGAAAAGATAATCGCCTCTCCCATTCGTAACGAAGTGCTTTTTGCCACTGCGCTTACACATCGCTCGGCGATTGACTTTTTGGACAAAGAAAGGTTTGTTTCAAATGAACGATTGGAGTTTTTAGGCGATGCTGTGCTTGATTTAGTGATTGCTGAATACGTCTATAAACTTTATCCTAATTTCAACGAAGGTGCCTTAACGAAACTCCGCTCACAGCTTGTTAATGCTAAAATTTTAGCCCATTATGCGAAACAGTTTAATTTGGGTAGCGTGCTGATTGTGAGTGAATCGGCAGAGCAGAACGGCGTCAGAGAAAGTGAAACTGCACTTGCTGATGCCTTTGAAGCACTCATCGGTGCTGTTTATCTTGACAGTGGCTATGAAAAAGCACAACGGTTCTTAGAAACCACCATGCTTCAACACACCGACTTTGCCGCCTTGATTGACTCCGACCAAAATTTCAAAAGCGCACTGCTTGAATACGCACAAGGCGAGCGGCTTGCGCTTCCATATTACTTTGTGATTTCCGAAGAAGGTCCGCCACATAAAAAAGTTTTTACCGTCGGTGTCAGACTCGGCGATGAAGTGCTTGGCGAAGGCACAGGCAAAAGCAAGAAAACTGCTGAACAACTTGCCGCCAAAGAAGCCTTCACAAAACTTATGGCACGCCATCAATCTGCAAAGAAAAATGAAACTGTGAACATCAACACGACAGGCAGTAGTCCCAAACTCCAACCTAACGAAATCCCAAAACAATAAAGCAGAGTTAAACAGATTTTCACACAGATTTAACCCAAATGCACAATAAAAAAGGGCAGGTTTAACCCGCCCTTAAATGAGGATAAAATTATATTTACTTCACCAGCAACATCTTTCGTGTCTCTACATTGCTCCCTGCTTGCAACTTGTAGAAGTATGCGCCGCTTGCTAACCCCGCCGCATTGAATTGAACTTGATGTTTGCCTGCCTCCTGCCGTTCATTGACCAGTGTTGTGATTTTCCGACCAAGCGCATCAAAAATCTCCAACTTTACCGCACTTGCCGAAGGCAGTTGATATTCAATCGTAGTCGCAGGATTGAACGGATTGGGATAGTTCTGCGATAAGAAAAACGACTTGGGTTGCGACACACGACTCGGCGCAGAAACCAGCGAATTGACTGTGCCACTATACACGCCGTTGCCGTGCGTTGCAACAACCACAAGTCCATCAGATTCGCGCGTTGCAATCGCATTGACAATTCCACGACCAATCGTGCTTGGGGCTTGCCGTTGCCACACGGTCGACATACCGTTCAAAGTTGAGGTCGCATACAACCCCGTGCTGGTCCCTACAAGAAACACCTTCCCGCCAGGCACGTTGCGAATTGCCGCCCAACGACACGATGGTCCGTTGCCCGTGCCATCCGGGTTCTGCTCTAAATTGCCTGCCACCGGCGTCCAGCTTGTACCTCCATTCGTGGTGTAATACAGGCTAATGATGTTGTAGTTAGAAAACACGACCATTGCGTTATTCGCATTGGTTGGGTCGACCGCGATACAACTCACATAGCCCGCAGGCATTGCCGCATCGGTGATATTGAAGAATGAAGGCGAAGACGTGTTTGCGTTATCGGCGCGGAAGACACCACCGTCTGCTGAGCCGAAATAGACGCGATTTGCAGGCGTGGTCGAGACGGAAACAGCCGTGATGGTTGAGCCTGTATTGATATTGAAGTTCGTCCATCCGCTTGTTGCAGGATTTTGAGACAGCGAGGGAATTCCTGTAAGGTTGTTATTCCGCCAAAGCGTTGTGCCGCCTGCGAAATACATCACATTCGAGTTGTTCGGGTCTAAGGCAAACGGATTGATGAAGAGATAACCCGAACCGCCTTGCGGGTCGACGCGCGTCCAATTTGAAAGATTGTAACTGCCGTCGGCGTTGAGGGTGAGTCGATAGACGAGCCCGTTTTGTGCGGAGACATAGTAAGGGTTTCCAGTAGAGGAAATTGCACAGAAGGAACCGTCACCACCGAAAATATTTTGCCACGCTGCCGTGCTACTGCTTGAAACGCCGCGATACGTGCCATTATCTTGCTTGCCACCAATGATGTTGAGGTCGCCGCTTGCATTGCGAATCGCAACCGTGTAGAACTGCGTTGTCAAGTAACCGTTGTTGAGTGTCGTCCAAGAGACAGTGGGGCTGTTAATGGCAGTGGTTCGGCTTACGCCGCCGTCGTGTCCGCTTAACCCCCAGTTGCTCCGCGCCGCATTGCGATAGAAAACAAACGAATGTTGATCGGGGTGATGGTTGGCATAAGGAGAAAAACCCTGATTTGTCGCCGCATAGCCGCCAATCCAAGTCGTGTTGCTGGTGCTTGAAAAGCCATCGGTCGAGCGATAGAGGTTCGTTCCGCCGATGATAACGAAGTTTGGGTTATCAGGCTTGACTTTCACGATGAGGTTGTAAGAACTTTGTGAATTGAAATTTCCGGCGGGTGCGCCAAATTCAGGTAAGTTTGCAGAACGATTGACCCAAGTTCCACTTGACGCATCGTATCGCCACAGACTCGCCCACTCGTTATCGACAGAGTTGAATTTCCCGCCACCTGGTGTTTCGCCCAAGAAATACACGATGTTTTCATTTGATGGTGCAATCCCAATGACGATGCGGCGATAATTTGAAGGAAATCCTGCGGGCGTGATGTTTGTCCAATTCACGCCATCGGTTGAACGGAAAATGCCTTTTGTGTTGGAACTGTTGTTGCTTACGGTTGCATAGACCACGCCTGTTGAAGTTACTGCCACGTCGGTTGCAATTGCTTGGTTCGGATTGCCCATCCCGTCAAGCACAGTGCTCCAAGTGTTACCGCCGTCCACTGAGCGAAGTACTGCGCCGTAGCACGCGGCATAGACTTCATCTTGCGCCTGATTGGAGGGGTCAATGGCAATGTTGTAAATGAAATCGGTTACTCGGTCAAATAGGTGAGGCGTGCCTGAAACGGTTGAAGGCAGTTGCGACCACGAAAGTCCGCCGTTTGTGGATTTGAAGATACCGTCGCCTTTGAACATGGCACCGCCGCCACTGGTGCTGTTTCCCAGAAATTCTCCTGTGCCGTAATACCAGATGTTGGTTTTGCCCGTGCGCGTATCTTGGGCAATGCAAGTTACGCTTTGCAGTTGCAATGGATCGGTTGTGCGTGTCCAACTCGTGCCGCTGTTGGTGCTTCGCCACATGCCGCCCGAAACGCCGCCCGCTAAAATCGTTTGCTCGTTGGGGTCTGAAATATCCAATGCAAGGGCGCGCGTTCTGCCGCCGACATTCCACGGTCCTCGATGTGTCCACGTAAATGATTCCAACGAAGATTCATCGGCAACAGGCAAGGTTTCGGCGTATTCCAATTCCAAACGACGAATGTCGCGAGGAATTTGCTTCGTTACAGGGTCAATCAATTTTCGCACTTCATACTCCGTGCGCGCACGCGGATTTTCAGCCGTGCCAATTAACGATTTGAACGAGGGAATTTTCTTGCCTGTAACTTCACTTGTTGGAGAAAGTTTAATCGTCAGCAGTGAAACAGCAGTCAGTATTAAAAGAGCCAAAAGGAGTTGTTTGTCGCGGTTCATGGTTACATCTCTTGGGTTTAGTTTAAGGAGAAAATGTTATTTGACTTCATAACTCATCACGGTCAGTGATGGCTTTTCTTCGCCCATTTTGAGTTGGGCTTGAACGTCGGCTTGAAAGGTATCGCCCGTTTTAAGTCCGGGGTAAGTCGCCGTAAGGTTCGGAAAAAGGTCTTTCGTTGTTGGCGCAAGTGTGAAGATAAAGGTCATTTCTACCTCTCGTCCTTCGGCAAGTGGTGTGGTAAAGCCAGAGCCGTATCCAAGAACTTTCGTGATTTTGACTTTGGCTTTACACGGGGCTTTGGCGCATGGGTCTTGTGGATTGGGAGAGCGGGTTGGGTCAATGCTAATGATTGTGCCAATCAACCGACAGTGACTTGGCGGAATCTGCGGTGGCATCTTCGCATTGGCAAATGAGCGTGCCTCTGGCTTTGATGACCCGCACGCAAAGCAGAAAAGGGTAAGCAGGATAAGAGGAGATTGTTTCATATTTTTAAACGATTTAGTGACACAAGATACGCAGCACTCGGAATAAAGTAGAAATTAAGTTATTGTTAAAGTCTATCATTTATCAAACTACCTTCAAAAAGCATTAACATACTCAATGCGCACGGAGCGGCTAACAGCAGGAATGTTCTTGAAGTTGTCGTTAAGGTTGGTGAGGTTGAGTTCAATCATCAAGCCAACGCCAAGCGAGACTCTTACACCAACATCTAAAAATCCGTTGCCATCGCCGAGTGCTTGTGGCTTATTGTCGTTCAAGCCGAAGTCGTATTGTGCGTAAATGCTCACTTCTTTGCCAATGGTTTTTTCTGCGCCGATGTAGAAGTTAAGCCCGCCGTCGTCTTTGCGTTCAAGGCTGTAATTCACTCCGCCCGTGAGCGAAAGGAATCCGAGAAATTCAAAATTTTTCGTGGCGGCAACAAAGAAGCCGGGCGATTTACGTTCATAGCGGTCAATGCCACTAATGAAATTGCCGCGCCCTTGCGACTCAAAACCAATGGTGACCGCAGGTGCTTGTAACTCTTCATCAATGAGCCGATAGCGTGCCATCACGCCGGGCAAGGGATTCCAGTTCGGATTGCCTGACCCAATCAAGTTACCTGCACCGTAAGAAATACCGAATGTGAAGCGTTCCGATAGTCCAACCGAGACGGTCGACATTGCGCCGCCACCCGCAAAGAACCACCCTTCAACTGCGTATGTCCCACGACGGAGCATACCTGCCGTAGGCAAGTTGTACAGGTAGCGCGGCTCAATCGTAGCTTTCGTGCCTGATGTGGCTTCATTGGACGCTTGTGCAAAAGCAGATTGAACCAACACAACAAAAAACGCAAAGAAAATCAGCATGCGTTTGAATGTGGTCATATCAAATTGAGATAAGGTTGAGTTAAACTTTAATGAACGCTTGTGAATACGAGTCATCATCGTGAATGGTGATAGAATTGATTTTTGATTTCGCATCTCTTACCGAGCCTGAATTCATGAATTCCAATCCATCAATCGTGTAGGTTTCGGCTTTGTGATAATGCCCGTGCAGAGCAAGTTTGACATTGAGTTTCTTCAAGGTTTTCAGAAACGATTCGCGCTCGATGAGTTCCATTGACCAAATGAAAGCGGCATCGGCGGCGTTTTTCGGCTCAAAAATTCGATAGGCATGATGAAAGAGCGCGATGGTGAAGCGACCATTCAACACGTCCAACACTTCTTTCTGCATTGCCGCATGCCGCTGTTCTGCGTGAATGTAGCCACGAGAGCCAACAGGATTGCGCCGCACCGACCATTCCAACACGCTCGAGAACGAGAGCAAGGCAACTCCATTTTTGCCGCCGTTCAACACTTTGACAAAGGGAAAATACATCGTGATTTCAGGCTCATCGGTGATGGTTTCTCGGAAGATGTCGCAGAACTCATGCAGTTTTTTAGTGAAGTTGAAGCCTTTGGATTGAAACGCACGCGAAGCCGTTGCGCCCATGCCGTTGCTTGAAAATTCATACTTGCCGAAAATATCGTGATTGCCCGGAATAATCGTCACGCGCTCCCAATTCAGCACGCCGTTGCGCTCAAAAATGTCGCGTAGCAAATAGAGGTCATCGTAATTAGCAACATCGACAATGTCGCCTGTCATGACAAGGTGGTCGTAGCCTTTGTTGAAAATCCGTTGAATCAGCACTTCAATTTCTTCAAGGCAGTGCGGGTTGCGTTGAGAATCTAAATGAATATCGGATATGTGGGCAATTTTCATTGGAAGTGATTTCAAAGGGTCAGATTCATTCGCCGATAAATTTCAGAGACGATGGCTTCATCAGATTTTGCGAAGCGACCGTTGTCGTTCAGTTTCGCAAGGAAAAACGGTGCGAAGGCAAGGTAACGCCCCACTCCGAAAGCCCGCGCCGCCCGCTTGAAACTATCGCTCGATGCAGATTTATAGACTTCCGTTGCACCTTCTTTCGAGAAGACTTCTTCGCCGAAATCTTCGCGCGTGAGGCTCTTTCCGCCTTCGTGAATGGTCAGTGCGCATTTAACAACCACTGATTTTTCCGAAACCGAGACAATTTCCTTGCGTGCTTCCCAATCCGCGCCGAATTGCGCACAGACCGAATCCAAGCGGTTTTCAATCGTTGGCACATCAACATAAATAAACACGGACGCGCTTTCGCCATCTTTCATTTTTTGACCAATCCGCACGGCGACTTCATGGACCGCAAACGGCTTGGCAAGAGCATCAAGAAACTCTTTCGTCATCGTTTTGAAATCTCGTGATTATTTCGTTTTTAGCAAGCCGCTTTTTCAGAAGCACACTTTACGCACGCATCGACAATGCGTTGTGCAAAGTTAATCATAACTGTTCATTTGAGAATGAATCAAATCACACGCGCACTTTTTTTTCTCTTCTCTCTTTGCTTGATTTCATCGCACACTTTCGCTCAGCCTCGCGCACAAACACTGGTGCGTGGAACGGTGCTTCAATATGATGGCAAGCCTGTAAAAATTGGCAATGTGATTTTAACTCCGCTTAACGGCGATTATGAAAGTCCGATTGCAAACTTTTCGGTCAGTGATGAGGGTCAGTATGAATTTCCGATTTATGGTGGCGGTTACTACAAGGTCTGGTTTGCCGCGCCGAATCATCAAATCTTCGGCGTGCCGCTGATTTTAGATAGCCTGCGCGATGCGGGCGTGCCTGTCTCGCTCTCGGTTCAACTTGCGCCCTACGACTACAAGACCACATTCGACAGTGTCTTCATCATCGGCGATTGGAACAAGTTTAAGTTCGAGACGGCTTCGCTGATGCAAAAGCAACCGAGCGGCATATTCACATTTGAAGTCAAAGGCGAGCGTGCCGCGTATCAACTGCTTGGCATTACGACGCGCAAGAAGAGCGTCAACGGCACCATGAGCGAAGACTTCATTTACGACAACGCCGGCGATTATTACTCCATCGTTACCAAACGCCCCAACGCGCCACTTGTCATTGAGTTCAATCCTGCCTTGCTTCCGCGCACCACCGACAAGACTTTACCAAAAGCCACCTTCAATGCGCGATACGCCTATCTGCAAGAACTTTCCCGCTTGGAATACCGATTTCAAGAACATCTTTTGAACGCGCAACGAGGATTAGAAAATTGGACCAAACGCGGCGGATTTGCTTCAACCTACACACACACCTACGGCGATTTTCCAAATGAATTACTTAAAGCCATTCGAAATGAAAAACTGCCTGAACCTATTCGTCAAGTTTTGGCAACGCAGTTACTCGCACTTCCTTACTTCTCGCCGACTAACACGGGCGAAATCATTACCGCTGTTGAACGCTTGCTTGGCATTAAGTATCCGATGTGGTCGCTTTATCCTGATGCTGTTTTGAATTACGCCAAACTCAAAGGCAAAGACCGCGAACTGGTTCTGCGCAAATTTGCGGCGCAAACGCTTGATCGAGGCATTCAACTGCAATGCGTTGCCGAACTTGCGCTTTTAGCAAAGGCGAGCGGCGACACGGCTAAAATCAACGAAGTCTATCGCGGCGCACTCAAAACACTTGGCGATATGAAAGAAGGTGTCTTGCTTCTGCAAGAACTCAATCCCAACAAGCCTGTGCTTGAAGGCAAGCCCATACCCGCATTCGAGCTCAAAACATTAGACGGAAAAAAACTCACCGATAAAACTCTGCGCGGCAAATATGTGCTTCTTGATTTTTGGATGTCGTGGTATGCACCTACGCTCGAAGAACGTTCATTTCTCGTTGATGCTTACACACGATTCAAGCACAAGAATTTTGAGATTGTTAGTATTTCGTTTGATGATACGCCTGATGATGCCAAAGCCTTTCTGCAAAAACACCCTGAATACAAATGGACGCAATGCTTTGCTGAAAAGCGTTACGACAGCAAGATTGCTATTCGCTTCGATATTCAATCTGTTCCGTTTCCAATTTTGATTGGTCCTGATGGCAAAGTGCTTGCGCTTGGCGTGAGTTTAAGGCAGTATCAACTGGCAGAAACGCTCTCCAAATTTTTGAAATGACTGTTGAAAACCTTAGAGCCGAGTTAGCGCAAGCCTATTCATTAGCCGAAGCGACTTACAAGGTCGCAGGCTTTTCGCTTCGCATCACTAGTGTTGCGGATAGTTACGCCTTGCTTGACCGCATTTCGCCAGAGGAGTTTTTGAAAGATGAGCAAATGCCGTATTGGGCGGAAATTTGGCCCTCGTCGTTTGTCTTGTCAAATTATCTTGTTGGAGAAATTGGCGTTTCAGGGAAGCGGGGCATTGAACTTGGTGCGGGCGTGGGTGTGGTTAGCGTTGCACTTTGCAAAGCAGGCGCACATGTTCTCGTTACTGATTACGCTACCGAAGCCCTCGACTTCATCAAACTCAATGCTCTGCAAAATGGCATCGCGCTTGATGAGCAGTTTGAAGTTGCCTCGTTAGATTGGCGCAACATTCGGCTTGAAGAAAAATTTGATTTTGTTTGCGCCGCCGATGTGCTGTATGAACGGCGTAACTTGCTTCCAATCGTGCTTGCGATTGATAAACTCTTAAAGCCAAACGGCACTGCATACATTGCCGACCCGCGTCGCCAAATTGCCAAAGGTTTCGTAGCACTTGCCGAAGACAATCAATTCTCCGTTCAAATCGCCTCGCGCCCGATTGTGTTCAATCGCAAAACGCTGGAAGTTGATGTTTATGCACTTCAAAAAGTACCGACCACATAATCCACAAACGCCCACTAACTTGTTTTGTATGGGAACTATGTTTTAGAGTTCAAACGGATTTACAAGCGAAAGTGCGTCAATTATTTCAAAATCTTTGATGTTTCGGGTAATAAGAACAAGGTTGTTGACAAGAGCCGTAGCGGCGATAATCGCATCACCTAGTCCAATTCTATATTTTTGCCGCAGAGAAATGGTCTTGTCGACAACTGCTTCATTTATGGGTAAAATCACAACCCAATCCATGAACGCATACAAAGGTTTCAACTGCAACTCTGTCGCTTTGTGCCACCCTAAAACTTCTATTTTGGTTACAGCGGAAATGACAGGTTCGAGATTATTTAGAAACAATTTAGCGTCCGTAGGGAGTTTGTCACCGAAGTAATCAATGATAACATTCGTGTCTATTAAATGCGTCTGTCCCATTCGGCACGGGTTTGTTTGATGTGAGCATTGAGCGACTGATACTCGCTTTCAGAAAGAATCCCACAATACTCTGACAATGATTTTTTAGGCGCGTCTTTTCTCTCTTCCTGAATTTCATCTAACGCATAGACCAGTATTTCTATTTTTCTGCCAACATAGTCGGGAGGTATGTTCAACACGAATTGATGATGTTGCGGTATAACAACAGTCTTAATCATTGTTCAGATTAGTTTTGGGTTCATCTGCCTGATAATAAAAATTTCGTGAACAGCCTTTTACGCTTCCGTTACGCCGCTTGAACGGCACTCGGTTTCGGAAGGCTTGTCGGATACAAAAGACAACTGACTTCGTGCGTTGGATTGCCGTCGATGCTTGCCAGTTGTGGTGTTGTGGTTTTACAGCCTTCTTGCACTTTTGGACAACGCGGGTGAAAGTAGCACCCTGTTGGCACTTTGGCAGGCGAAGGAATATCACCAGTAAGAATGATACGCTGTTTCTTTTTCTTTGGGTCTGGTTCAGGCGCGGCAGAAAGCAAGGCTTCGGTGTAAGGGTGTTTTGGATTCTCGTAAAGGTCTTTGTAATCGGCTATTTCCGCAATTTTTCCCAAATACATCACAGCGACGCGGTCGGAAATATGTTCAACAACGGAAAGACTGTGTGAAATGAAGAGGTAAGTCAATCCGAACTCTTTTTGTAAATCCATCAAGAGGTTGATAATCTGTGATTGAATCGAGACATCGAGCGCGGAAACTGGCTCATCGCAAACGATGAACTTTGGCTTGACGGCTAAGGCACGCGCAATGCCAATGCGCTGACGCTGTCCGCCTGAAAATTCGTGCGGATAACGGTTGTAATACTGCTTGCGTAATCCGACAATTTCCAACAGGTCGCCGACTTGCTTTTGCGCTTCATCACCCTTGGCAATCTCATGCACTTCCAAGACTTCGCGAAGCATCTGTCCAACAGTCAAGCGTGGGTTGAGCGAACTAAATGGGTCTTGAAAAATAATCTGCATGTCCTTACGCAATTTGCGCAGTTCATCTTTTGGCATTTTTGTTACGTCTTTGCCTTCAAAGAGTACTGTGCCGCTTGTCGGCTCAATGAGGCGAAGAATGGAGCGTCCTGTGGTGGTTTTGCCGCACCCTGATTCGCCTACCAATCCGAGCGTTTCGCCTTTTTTAATCGTGAAGGAAACATCATCGACGGCTTTAACATAGCCGACCACTTTTGAGAAAAATCCTTTACGAATTGGAAACCACGTTTGAAGATGTTTGACGACGAGAAGGTCAGGCGCGCTCTGCAAATCTTTTGCCATAACGAAAGTGTGATTACAGTTGTTGATAGAAAATTGCAGTGAGTTTAGGAGTTTTTGTGCAAAGAACAAAACGGCGTGCGCACAAAAGCATGTGCCGATTTTTGGGAGAGTGGCAAAAAAGTTTGAACATCTTGTTATAGTGATTTATTTTCCAAATCATAACATTAACACTATTAAAGTTTCACTAACCAAATCTATTGTTACAATGAGACGCGCACTTCTCACCCTCTTGCTGTTCAGTATCTCGCTTTCCGTGTTGGCGCAAGATTCCATCAATGTTTTCTTTCGCTATAAGGCACGACCCAACGCACTGCGCGCTTTTTTACCTGGTGCATTTTATGGCGCAAGCAATCCAAACAACTGGGGACCGAACAACAATGGTCAAATCGCGCCAAATGCGATTTCACTGATGACCTACGATAGTGTTAATGGTTTTTGGTTCAAAACCATGCGCCTGCAAATCGGTGGTGGCGATGGATTGTTGGGCGGACAGCCTGCTTACCAATACAAAATGCACGAACACTACAATGCCAGCGGCTCACAGTGGGAGTGGTTCACAGACCCGCTCAATCCGAATACTTTTGGCTCATTCAACAATTCCGTTGTGCGCGTAACCCACCCAATGATTTTTCAGATTGAGCCGAACAACATTGGCGGACGCTTGGTTACATCAGCCTCGGTGCCTGTGATTGCTACGGTTGCCGCAAAAGATGACGACCCGATTAACCCGTCTCAATCCCAAGTGTTTCTTAACGATACGTTAGTTACAACCTTTGGTGCGTTCTACGATGCGTCGCGCCAACTGCTCAAAATTCCCTCGCTGACCGCACTCGGCGCGACCATTCGCAGTGGCTCGAACAAACTCAAAATCGTTGCCGTCACGCAAGGCGGCGCAACAAGAGCCGATTCCACCACCTTTCAACAACTGCAAATCCCGCCGATTGTCAATCAACCTGTGCCACCGGGTTTGAAAGATGGTATCAATTACAACAGTCCGACTTCTGTCACGCTTGTCTTGCTTGCGCCTTACAAACGCTTCGTTTATGTCATTGGCGATTTCAACAACTGGGAATTGCGCCCCGAATACTTCATGAAGCGTGATTCGCTTAAAGCCGACAGCGTGCGCTGGTGGCTGACGATTGACGGCTTGACACCAGGACAAGAGTATGCGTTCCAATACTTCGTTGATGGCGAACTGCGCCTTGCCGACCCCTACACTGAAAAAGTGTTAGACCCCTTCGATGATGTCTTCATTCCTGCAAATACTTACCCGAACTTGAAACCGTACCCGACAGGGCAAACCAGTTTTCAAGTCTCTATTCTTCAAACCAATCAGCAACCCTATCAATGGGCAGTGCCAAATTTTCAGCGACCCGACAAGCGCGACCTCGTGATTTATGAACTGCACATTCGCGACTTTTTTGCTAATCCCAATCGCAATTTCCAAACCCTTATCGACACGCTCAATTATTTCAAACGATTAGGTGTCAATGCGATTGAACTGATGCCGATTAACGAATTTGAGGGTAATTCAAGTTGGGGCTATAATCCATCGTTTTACTTTGCGCCCGACAAATACTACGGCACGAAGTTCAATCTCAAACGCTTGATTGACTCTTGCCATGCCAAAGGGCTTGCCGTGATTTTGGATATTGTGCTGAATCACTCGTTTGGGCAGTCGCCAATGGTGCGCCAATACGCGTCAGGCGATTACGGACCGCCAACGCCGCAAAACTTGTGGTTCAACGTCGAAGCCCGCCACCCGTTTAGTGTTGGTTATGATTTCAATCACGAAAGCAAATACACCAAAGAGTTTGTGTTTCGTGTCTGTAAGTTCTGGCTGACTGAATACAAAATTGATGGTTTCCGATTCGATTTATCCAAAGGCTTTACACAAGTCTTTTCAGGCAACAATATCGCACTTTGGAATCAATACGACCCATCGCGCATTGCGATATGGAAACGCATTTATGACACATTACAAGCGACTTCGCCCGGCTGTTACTGCATTTTGGAACATCTTTCCGACAACCCCGAAGAAACCGAACTCGCCAACTATGGTATGATGCTCTGGGGCAAAATGGTCGACCAATACAATGAAGCCACCATGGGTTATCACAATAATAACATCTCGAATTTGAGTTGGGGATATTTTGCTAATCGCGGTTGGGCACAAAACGGCTTGGTAACCATTATCGAAGACCACGATGAAGAACGTTTGATGTATAAGAATTTGATGTATGGAAATTCATCAGGCTCCTACAACATTCGCGACACGGCGACGGCACTTGACCGCATGAAAGCCGCAGGCGCATTCTTCTTCACCATACCTGGTGCGAAAATGTTTTGGCAGTTCGGCGAACTCGGCTATCACATCAGCATTGATTTTAATGGACGAACAGGCGAAAAACCTGTGGGTTGGAACATCTTTAACGCCAATCCCAATCTCCGTGTCGCACGCGAAAAATTGATGAAAACCTGGGCGGCACTCATTAAACTGAAAACCGAAAACATCGCCTTCCGCGAAGGTATACTCTCTATGGACGTCGCTGGTGCGGTCAAACGCATGAACCTTTCACACCCGACCTTGAATGTTACTATCATCGGAAATTTTGATGTCGTTCAACGCTTGGCAAATCCAAACTTCCAAAGCACAGGCACTTGGTATGATTTCTTTGAAGGCGATAGCATTACCGTTACCAACACCTCGCAACCGATTTCACTTCGACCAGGCGGATTCAAAATTTACACCTCGCGTCGATTGCCACCGCCTGAGCCTGGCTTGCTTGATGCGCCTGTGCCGTCAAGTTCATCTCGTCCGCAAGCGTTTGCGTTGGAGCAAAACTTTCCAAACCCGTTTAATCCAACAACGGTCATTAACTACTCGCTTGCCACTGCAAGCAATGTGCGCCTGAAAGTCTTTGATATTCTTGGGCGTGAAGTCGCTACGCTTGTCAATGAGCGAAAGCCCGCAGGTAATTACTCGGTGCGTTTTAACGGCGCAAATCTTGCCAGCGGCGTTTATTTCTATCGGCTTGAAACTGAAAACTTTACTGCCACTAAGAAAATGATGCTGGTCAAATAATTCAGCAGGATTTTCAGAAAAAGTGATTTCAGAGCAACTGAGTGCGCCGCTTCAAGCCACAAGGAGTCCACGCAACCAACGGCGAGATGATTGTTTTGGATAAAGTAACGCTCTATCGGGGTAGCAAGGTGATTTTAGACAAGCAAAGCCTCGAGATTAAACGCGGCGAGTTACTCTATTTAATCGGCGCAAGCGGCGCAGGCAAAAGTTCATTTCTCAAATTGCTCTACATGGATTTATTGCCTGACGAAGGCGAAGTCCAAGTTGGTGAGTATCGTTCAAGTACAATCAAGCGAAAAGACATTCCGTATTTGCGTCGCAACTTGGGCATTGTGTTTCAGGAGTTCCGATTGTTTGAGGATAGGACGGTTTATGAAAACATTGCGTTTGTGTTGGAAGTAACTGATGTTCGCGCCAAAGAGATTCCGAAGAAAGTCAGTGCCGCACTCTCGGAAGTAGGGCTGTCGCAAAAGCGCAATGAGTATCCACGAAATTTATCGGGCGGAGAGCAACAGCGCGTTGCGATTGCACGCGCACTTGTGCGAGAACCCTTCGTGCTTTTAGCCGATGAACCCACAGGCAATTTAGACCCCGAAGTCTCGCTTGAAATCATGACACTTCTCAAAAAAATTAGTCTCAAAGGAATTGCCGTTGTGGTGGTAACACACGACTACAACATTGTCAAACAACTTCCTTCGCGCACCTTGCGATTGAAAAACGGCGTGCTTGAAGATGTAGAGACTTCACCTGTTCAACATTAGGCATTATTCTTTTTTGCTCGTGATTCTGCAATACGCACAATCACAAATGCAATCAAAGCGAAAATGAAGAACAGCAACAGCATCAATGCAATGCCTTTCAAGGTCTCAATAATGGTGCGATAGACTTCCAATATCCATCGTTCAGAAGTGAGTTCAGGAGCAGGCGGCGAGTAAGTTTGAGTGTTAGGTGAAGCAAGGTATCGCTCCAAGTCCCACAGTCGCACGCCGCTGGAAATGCCGACCACATAAAGCGCAAAACGCACATACTGCGCCCAAGCCGTGTAAATGTCGTCCGTGATAATCCGCTTTAAAATGCTGTTGAGCGATTGCTTAAACAGCGAATCAATGATGAACGCAACGCCGAATGCAATCGCAAAGGTTACAACAAGGAGTGTAATAAACATTTGAGTTGGATTTCAGCGTGATTTTTTGCGCGGCGGGCGTGCCGGTTTTTTTGGCGTAACTGCACTGCCGATTTCATGGTCGGAGCCTAACAGCATCGCATATCGAGTGCTATCGTTCAACACTGAAATGGCTTCTCGCAGTTGTCTGTCAGAGTTGAACGAAGCAACAAGCCCGGCTTCTTCACCCTTGTAGCGTGTGATGATTTCACGTGCCAAAATCGCAAGCAGAGATTCTTTTTGGCGATAGAAATCGCGCTCTTTTTCTTCTGCCATGACTTTTTTCAGGTCGGCAAGTTGCTTTTGGAGTGCATCGCTGTAAGTGTTATTGGCGGCGACTTCGGCTAAATCTTGCAGTTCTTTTTCGGCGTCGGATTCATAGGTGAATTTATCGGTCTCGAGAAAGGCTCTGAACTCGGCAAGCAGGGCATCATCGGCTTGAAAGTTCTCTGGAAGCGATTGATGCTTGGCGCGATACTGATTGGCGAATTTCAGAAACGCCGATTTGCGATACAGTGCCGTTTCAAGTGCGGTGTATTCTCGGTCTTCAACTTTAACATCAGGTGTAATTCCGCCGCCATCATAGACAATGCGTCCGCCTTTGGTTTTGAACGGCTTATGAACCGTATCGTGTTCAACGGTAAAGACTTTTCGCTTGCCTTCTTTTTTATTGCGTTGGAAATAATCCACTTCTTGAATCAATCGACCACTGGGCGTGTAGTATTTTGCGGTTGTGATTTTAAGCGAGGTGTTGTAAGGCATACGCGAAATCGTTTGAACTAACCCTTTGCCAAATGAGCGCGTGCCAATTACCACGCCTCTATCCAAATCTTGAATTGCGCCTGCAACGATTTCTGAAGCCGATGCACTGCCGCCATCAATCAAAACGGCAAGTGGCACATCAAGCATGAGTGGCGCAACAGGCGATGTGTAGGAGCGCACTTTTGTCGTATCGCGTCCTTTTGTAGTTACAATCACACTGCCTTGTGGAACGAACTTTCCTGCAATGCTGACGGCGGCATCGAGCAATCCGCCTGGATTGTCGCGCAAGTCCAAAATCATGCCGCGCAGTTTTTGCCCCTTCATCTTTGAAGAATCTTGCAACGCACGCAACGCCGAAGTTACTTCTTCCGCCGCATTCACGCTGAAGCGTTCCAGTTTGATGTAACCAATCCCTTCGCTGACAAAGCCCGAATACACGACGTTCTTAATGACAATCTCACGGCGAATCAGCACAAAATCCAACGGTTTGCGCTCGCCTTCGCGCTCAATTTTCAAACGCAGTTCCGTGTCAGGTTCGCCACGCACCATAGAGCGAATTTCCGAAAGCGTTTTGCCTTTAACATTTTTTCCATCGACTTCAATAATCACGTCGCCAATTCGCATGCCGGCTTTATCTGCCGCGTAGCCTTCGGTAATGCTCATAATCATCACGCGCCCATCAGCATCAGTGCCAAGTGTAACGCCAATGCCTGCATATTTCCCCGTTGTGATTTGCTCAATATCGTCCGATTCCTCTTCGTCCATAAACACGGTGTATGGGTCTAAGGTGGAAAGCATACCATCAATGCCTGCTCGCATAAACTGCGCAACATCGATATTATCCACATAGTTTGTAGAGATTTCGCGATACACTTTGCCGAGTAGTTCAATGTTGCGCGTAATCTCAAAGAAATTTTCGTTCTTAACGACAAAGCCGAATCCGCCGAAAATGATTGCGAACACAAGAAGCAACACTGAAAGTCTCTTTTTCATATCCGTTGATGCGAAAAATAGTTGATTGAAATTTGCGAGAATCTACAACCGAGAAGTCTTGATTGCAACAGAGATTCAAGCAGAAAAATTCGTTTTGAAAATGACTTTACCCACTTCGCACTCTAAACAGCGGAACGGCTCACAATACGACTTTTGCAGTTCTATCAAGCCTTGCTCAATCAAGGCAGATTTCACTTGATATGCGTCCGTGAAAAGCGCGTTCATCACCGAGTTGGAAAGGTCGCTTGTCAAGCCTTTGGGATAGGTTTCGTAGAGCGCAAGCACATTGCGTTGTCGCGCTGTTTCGCCTCGCCGTTGATACTCGCCGTAAAGCACAGGCAGAAGCGTGTTCAAAACAATTTCTGCCGCACGAGTTTTTCCAACAAGTAATTTAACAGACGATTTTGCGCTTGTGCCAAAGCGATAGTGCGTTTGCCAATAGCCATCAGCATCGGCAAGAAATAGGCTTTCAAGCAATACAAGTTTGCGCTTTGTGGAAAGGCTCATGTCAACGATTTCAGCCGCAAGCGAGAAGAACCCAAGTTCAAGATTTTTAGAGAGAATTTCTGCCAATGCCGCAAGCCGAAGTGTCGGAAAATTCGCAGGTCGAAGCCGAAAGAAAATCCATTCACTTGCATCAAGTTTCGGAAGCGACGCAAACTCTGACAACTGAAACATAGCACGAAGGTCGTTGCAATATGGCTCATCAAGGTCGGCGGGCAGTAAGCCTGAAAGCGAGAAGAAAATTGCTTCAAGCATCTTGCGGCGCGCCGTGAACGAAAGTCCCACAAGGGATTTCAGCCGTTCAAACGGAACAAGCGACGCCAGTTTTTCCATCGGTGCCGTGTTCTGACTGTAACCGAGTGCGCGTGCAAGTCCACGATAAATTTGCTCATCAGGATTTTTGTCAAGTGAGTTAAATTGTTCGACTTTTCTCAAAAAACGCTCATGCGCAAGCCGCTTTACCCAATCGAGTTTCAGTTTATCGTCAATCTGTGAAAGAAGCGGTGCGCAGTGAAGTGCCGTGCGATGGGTGAGTGCGGATTCATCGCGAATACATTGCAACACGACTTTGTTCAAACTATCGTTCAGATGTTTTGAAAGTTCCAAAATAGGCGGTGCATTTTGAATCTCGCAGTCGTGTTCAAGAACCACGTGCAAAACCACGCGCTCATACTTTGGATTTTCACTGTGCCGATGCCGTTTCCAATCTGATGTCTTCGTATGAATCTCGACACTGCCGACGCGCTCTTCGCCGTTTAAGGCAATGCGGGCGTTGTGAAAATCCGCGCCTTCATGGGTGTTCAATGTGCCAACCGAAAGTATCGCAAGCGGCTCTCCATCAACAGTTTGAAGCGAGGAAAGATTGAGGTAAAGATTTTTCCAAATGTGGCGAATGTATTTTTCGGGGATATTCATCATCATATCGGTAAAATGAAAAGGGCATCGCTCAACGGTGAGCCATGCCCTTCGAGACTGACTATTCCAAATGCTTAACCACTTCTTTCGCAAACTCGGAGCATTTGACTTCCTTTGCGCCGTCCATGAGGCGGGCGAAGTCGTAGGTAACGGTCTTTTGTCCGATTGCGCCGTTCAAGCCTCTGATGATTAGGTCGGCGGCTTCGGTCCAACCAAGATAGCGGAACATCATTTCGCCTGACAGAATCACCGAGCCGGGATTGACTTTATCTTGTCCTGCATACTTTGGTGCGGTGCCGTGTGTGGCTTCAAAGACCGCATAACCCGTTTCGTAGTTGATGTTTGCACCGGGCGCAATGCCAATGCCGCCGACTTGCGCCGCAAGGGCATCAGAAATGTAATCGCCGTTGAGATTCAGCGTTGCAATCACATCGTATTCGGCAGGGCGCGTGAGAATTTGTTGCAAGAAGGCATCGGCAATCGCGTCTTTAATCACAATGCCGTTGGGCAATTTGCACCAAGGTCCGCCATCGAATTCAACTGCACCAAATTCTTCTTTGGCAAGTTCGTAGCCCCATTCGCGGAATCCGCCTTCGGTGTATTTCATGATGTTGCCTTTATGCACCAGCGTAACCGATTTGCGGTTGTTGGCAATCGCGTAGCGAATCGCCGCGCGAATGAGCCGCTTTGAGCCTTCTTCTGAAACGGGCTTCACGCCGATTGAGGACGTTTCAGGGAAACGAATTTTTTTCACGCCCATTTCTTTTTGCAGAAAGTCAATCACCTTTTTGACTTCGGGCGTGCCGGCTTTGTATTCAATGCCTGCGTATATGTCTTCGGTGTTTTCGCGGAAGATGACCATGTCGACAAGTTCAGGCTTTTTGACGGGCGACGGCACACCGTTGAAATACTGTACGGGGCGCACACATGCATACAAATCCATCAGTTGCCGAAGCGCAACATTGATGCTACGGAATCCGCCGCCAACCGGCGTGGTAAGCGGCCCTTTAATTCCGACTCGATATTCCGTAATCGCTTTGAGCGTATCATCGGGAAGCCAGATTTCTTTTTCGTAGACTTTGTTCGCCTTCTCGCCAGCGTAGACTTCAAACCAGACGATTTCGCGTTTTCCGCCGTAGGCTTTTTTGACAGCGGTATCAAAGACCATCTGTGCGGCAGGCCAAATGTCCACGCCTGTGCCATCACCTTCAATGAAAGGAATGATGGGATTATCAGGCACGTTCAACTTGCCATCTGACATCGTGATTTTTTCGCCGTGTGCAGGGGGCGTGAGGCGTTCATACTTGGTTTGTTCGGATACTAATGCTGACATACTGCGTTCATTTTTGAGTTATTGGAAAAATGTGCTTACCAATTTCCAAGATAATCCCACTCAAATTTGGTGAGAAATCGTCCGAGCCGCTTGATGAATTTTTCAGCGGTATGCTTGCCGCGAAAATCAATCGTGCGGTGCTTCTTGCCTTCGGATGTAATGACGGATTCAATCTCGCGAAACTCGCTCTCTGAAAGTTTGCGATGGTGATAGGCTGATTGCACCATTTCAAGGGCGAAGTCAAAATAGCAATACTGCATGGCTAAAACGATAGCCCGCACGAGTTTGGATTTGTCGTAAAAAGAACTTTCAGGCGGTAGGGTAGGAATATCGCGAAAATAAATTGCATCGCCTGCGACTATCTGCCCTTTCGGACCGCCTAACTTCGCACCGACTTTGCGTTTGAAGTAATTGCTTTTGGCTAAATCAAATAGCACGAATCCCTTTTGAGTGAGAAGCAAGTCAACGTCGCGAAAGAACGGCGCATTTGTAAAAACAGGATTGAACCACACCTCGACCTCGATTGCAAAGACGTGTTTCAGTGTTTCTGTGGCACCGTTAAGAATCTCGCGCTCAAATCCTTCGGTGTCAATTTTCAAATAATCCACATTGTCAATGCCTGACTGTTTAAGAACGGCATCGAGCGTGTCAGTTTGAATTGGAATTTCGCGTTTGATGGCGTAATTGCGTTCTGGTGTAAATCGGCTGATGAACGTGTAGTTTGGGCGGAACAGTGAACTGCTTCCTTCGGCGACCAAGAGATGAAAGGTTCTTGGCTCCACTTTTTCGCCGACAGCGAACGGCAGATACTTGACGAAGGCTTCGCCCTTTGCGTTCAGAGCGGCGCATTCTGCTTCATCGGGTTCAAATCCGATAATTTGCACAGGAAAGTGGTTCATCAACTTTCGCCATCGTGGGTGAATCCCTGCGCGTGCGCCAATATCAATTAAGGTGAGCGGCGCATTGGAATAGGCTTTAAGTGGTTTCATTTATTCTCCTTTTTTCACTTTCCACTTTCCGCCGCGCAAGTGTGGCGGAAGCACCTCTTCCAAGCCTGATGCGGCAACGAGTTCTTCGTCTTTTAAGGCTTCATGCAAGATGCGCAACACAGGAAGCGATGACCCCATTGAGCTATATCCGCCATCGTGATAAAGATTTTGCATGGTGACTTTTCGAGTTAAGTCTGAAAGAAGCGTAACGACATAATCAGCGCAATCTTCGGCGGTGGCGTTGCCAAGCGGCGCAAGCAAGTGTGCGTGTTCATATATCAAATCGAAATTTTCAATGCCGCTCCCAGCGCGCGTGTAGGTTGGGCTTTGCGAAACCGTATTGATGCGAATGCCTTTTCTGCCAAGTGTTTGTCCGTAACTGCGCACGATAGATTCGAGCAAGGCTTTGGCGTCTGCCATGTCGGTGTAGCCTGAATACGCGCGTTGTGCCGCAATGTAGGTCAGTGCAACAATGCTCCCGTAATCGTTCAAGATGTCTTGTTTGAGTGCCGCTGTGATGATTTTGTGAAGCGATAAACCCGATACATCAAGCGTTTTCTGATACCATTCATAATTCAAATCGTCGTAAGGCTTTTCTTTGCGAATGTTCTGCGACATACCGACCGAGTGAACGATGAAATCAATCTTTCCGAATGTTTCTTTGAGTTCTCCAAAGCCTTTGAACACTTCGTCGTAATTGCTTGCATCGGCTTGAATGAACGGCGCAGAAAGCATCTCGCACAACTGATTGACCTTACCGACGCGCTGTGCAATCGCAATGTTGGAAATGGCAAGTCGTGCGCCTTCGCGGTGTGCCGCTAATGCAATGCTCCACCCGATTGAACTTTCATCAAGCGGTCCGAAGACAATGCCTTTTTTCCCTTTAAGAAGCCCGTAGGATTTTTGTTCGCTCATAGTGAAAAGTTTTTTGAGAAATGTCGCAATGAAGATACGCCTTGCGAAAGGAAAATGAAAGCCAACCGCCTGTGCGACGTCATTTTGGCAGAATTGGTGCTAAATTTTACGACTTAATAAAAACCAACTTCTAATCGTGACATGCCCTTTCATTCATACTTTGATTTTCGTGAATCGCTTTTCACCATTGCGACCTTGCGAGATGCGGAACTGCGGGCAGGGTTGCTTGATGCACTCTGGGTTGCGCTGTGCAAAACCGAGCAAGTGCCGTTCAAACTCGGTGCGCGTGTTGCGTTTCTTTACAAAGGCAATGCGCAAAGCGTACAGTGGCACGGCGATTTCAACGCATGGGGCAATGCCCGCTCCATCAATTCGCACGGCGAGCGTATCGGAAAATCAGATGTATGGATATTAGAGCGCGAACTGCCCCGAAGCGCAAGAATTGATTACAAAATTGTCATCGATGGACACTGGATGCTCGACCCCATGAATCCACACACATGCAAAAGTGGGTTTGGCAAAAGTTCTGAACTACGCATGCCCGACTACGAATTCCCATCAGAGACTTTGCCACGCGACGACGTTCACAAAGGCTCTTTGCATTCGTTCACGATTCAGAGCAAGCACTTGGGCTATGAAGTCGATTATGTGGTCTATCTTCCGCATTCGTATCGCCGAGAGCAAAAACTGCCTGTTATTTACGCCACCGACGGCTATGAATACTTGGACGATGAACAAGGCGCATTGCGCATCACGCTTGATAATCTCATTCACGATAAAAAAATCGCACCTGTGATGTGCGTGTTTATTGACCCACGCAACCCGCGCAACAAGAGCGAAAACCGCCGCTTGAAAGAATATCCAATGAATGAATCCTTTGGAAAGTTCGTGACCGAAGAATTGATTCCGACCATTGATTCTACTTACAAAACCAATCCCAGTCCGAAAGCGCGGGTGATTTTGGGAACATCAATGGGCGGCTTGTGTGCAGGCTATTTCGGTGTGGCGTTTTCATCGCATTTTAATTTGCTTGCGATTCAATCGCCGTCGTTTTGGAACAAGCCAGAACTCTTCGCCATGTATCGCAAAGCCAAACGCTTGCCGCTCAAAATCTATCTTTCAACGGGTGTCATCTATGATTCACTCCAAAAAACGCGCGAGATGAAAGACCTCTTCATTGAGAACAACTACGCGCTCTTTTACCGAGAAACCAACGAAAGCCACTCGTGGGGAAATTGGCGCGGCAGATTGCCTGAAATGCTTTACTACTTTTTCGGTCTCAATAAACATCAAATCTTATATGAATTGCCTGACATGGCACATCAACCCAAGCCGCCACATTTGAAGAACAAAACGGCTATCAAGTTTAACTTCACGCCAATCGATGAAATAGAACACGCAACGATGAAGATTTATGATATGTATGGACAAGAAATTCTAACCGTGTTCAATGAACGAAAATCGCACGGATTTTATTCTTTTGACTGCAATGCGTTAGGGTTAAAACATGGGCTATATTTTTACGCTTTGAAATCGAAAAGTGTCTCAAAGTATAAGATGATTTCAGTGCGCTAAATTTCCTGCTGCAAGCGCGATACCTTCTCATTCAAAACACGGCTCTCATGCACCTTGAAGAATTGGCGGAAAGAATTGCACGACTGCGCGAAGGACTGCTGGCACTGCATCAAGTCTTCTCGGCAACGAGTAAGGTTGAAATGAATCACCGCGAGCAGCTGCAAGCACTACTTACACAAGCCACCGACCTGCACACTGCGTTGCAGAATGCACTTCCTACGATGGTCGATAAACCCACAGAAGAAGCAGAGACCGAAAGCGACAAAGAGGTCATTTTGATTGTCGAAGATGACGAAACTGTGCGGCTCTTGCTCAAAAATCATTTTGAATCGGAGCAGATCGAAGTGCGTGAGGCTATGAGTGCTGAAGAAGCCTTGCAAATTGCCGAATCCAGCGTGCCTGATTTAATCATCAGCGATGTGATGATGAGCGGAATGGACGGCTATGCCTTGTGTAAGGTGTTTAAGATGCGCCCTGCCACCAGCCACATTCCTGTTGTGTTGCTGACCGCTAAGAAGGAATTAGATGATAAACTGCAAGGGCTTGAAGTCGGGGCAGATGACTACATCTACAAGCCATTTAACATCAAAGAAATTTCAGCGCGGGTGCGCAACTTGCTCTCGCAACGAAAAGCCTTGCGCGAAGCCTTCCTTCGCCAACTGACGCAACTCCCAACCAACTCCACTCAACTGACCACACCCAAAGAAGACCCGTTCATAACCAAAGTACGCACTATGGTTGAAAAACATTTAGCCGACGAAACTTATACGGTTGACCGATTAGCGTTTGATGTTTATCTCTCCCGCGTTCAACTCTTTCGCAAACTCAAATCGTTAATTGGACTTTCGCCATTGGAATATATCTCTTCGCTTCGTCTCTCGCACGCCGCCAAACTATTGCAAGAAGGCAGAATGAGCGTTGCCGAAGTGTGTATTGCCGTTGGCTTCGGCACGAATTACAGTTATTTCTCAAAACGCTTCAAAGAACGCTTTGGCGTTCCGCCTTCTGAATTTCTTTCCAAAAACCCTCCAAAAGCATAGAAAATGTAACAATTGTAACAAAAAATGTAACAATTGGAATAACCTGTAATGATGTAAATACCCGATATTTGTATCGTGATGTTCAGCAGATTTCCCCTACGCTTTTAGGTGTCTCTTCGCAGACTTTTCCCCTTTACCCCTGTGGAGTTCCCCTGTGTGAAAAAGCATGTGCAGAGTGCTGACGCGAAGCCTCTGCACATTTTAGTAAAGTTGTTCCTCCCCTGTGAGACTTTCTCCCGATGTTATCCTCCACCGGTTTGATAGTTGCGTGATGCGCCGCTTGAAGCCGTATCGCAATCATGCTTTAACTACACCTGTGCTACGCTGTTACCCCCACACAGCGCGCACAGGTTTTTTGAATTTGCAAATGAAGCGCAAAAATTGAATCTTTCTCCTAAACGCTCTATCAACAAACCGTATCAACTCATGTCAAAGTCTAAATCTCTGACCTTCCTGTGCCTTGCCAGTTATGAAAAAGGGCAAGAGTTTCTGCGTGAAGCCAAGCGACAAGGGTGTCGCGTCATTTTGCTGACTTCCAAAAGTCTCGAACATGCCGATTGGCCTCGTGACCATATTGACGACATCTTTTACATTCCTGACAACAACAAAGAGTGGAATCGGCAAGATGTGATTTACGGCGTGAGTTACATGGCGCGAAGCATCAAGATAGATAAAATCGTTGCGCTTGATGACTACGATGTGGAAGTTGCCGCCGCCCTGCGCGAGCATCTGCGCATTGGCGGCATGGGCGATACCACCGCACGATACTTCCGCGATAAACTTGCCATGCGCACCAAAGCCAAAGAGGATGGCATTCCCGTTCCTGACTTCGTGCATGTCTTGAACTATAACGACATCAAGGATTATCTTGCCCGCGTGCCGTTTCCGCATCTCATCAAGCCGCGTTCTGCCGCCTCTGCCTCTGGAATTATCAAAGTCCATAATGAAGAAGAAATGTGGCGTGCCCTTGATAAACTGGGCGATAAGCAGTCGTTTTATTTAATGGAGCGATATGTTCCAGGAAATGTCTATCACGTCGATTCCATCATTCAAAATCGGAAAGTGATTTTTGCGATTGCAAGCGAATACGGCAAGCCACCCATGGAAGTCGCTCATCAAGGCGCAGTCTTTACCACGCGCACGATGGAATACGGCTCGCCCGATGAACAAGCCTTACTCGCATTGAACGAACAAGTCATGAAATCCATGGGGCATAATATCGGCGTGTCGCACACAGAGTTCATTAAGGGACAAGATGGGCAGTTTTATTTCCTTGAAACATCGGCACGAGTCGGCGGCGCAAACATCGTTGAACTTGTTGAAGCCGCAACAGGTATCAACCTTTGGGCAGAGTGGGCAAAATTAGAAGTGCAAGGCAACAAATATGCATTGCCACCGATTCAAAAAAATTACGGCGGCTTGATGGTCTCACTTGCTAAACAAGAATGGCCTGACCTCTCGGGCTACAACGACCCCGAAGTGTATTGGAAAATGCACAAGCCCTATCATGCAGGGCTGATTGTCAAATCCTCGAACCGCGCACGTGTGCTGGAACTTCTGAACGCCTACACGGAGCGATTCTACAAGGACTTTTTCCACTACATTCCGCCGTCCGAGAAACCAACCTACTAATGATTTAGCCTGCTTTCGCGTGCGACTGCGTAAGACGTTGATACTGTTCAATGAGTGCAATCAGGACTTGAACAGCCTCGCGCGTCTGTGTGGCATTGACCGAGAAAATAGGTATCCCCGCATCTGGCTCAATGCCCAACGCAGGCAACACCTCCGCCGCAGGCCACGCGTCAGGAAGGTCGCAGTGTGTGCCAACCACTACCAGCGGCACATCTGACGCATGAAACTGCAAATACCGCAACATCTTCGATGCCATGAAAAAGTCACTTGGTCGATGCAACGGCACTAAGAGCATGAGCGCGTGCGCACGATGCACCAAAATATCCCACATAAAACTAAACCGCTCTTGCCCCGGCGTGCCGTAAATATGCACCGCCATATCTGCCCCGAAGGTAATCCGACCAAAGTCCATTGCGACAGTTGTATTGGGTTTGAGGAGCGCAGAGTCATCTGTTGCCGCTCGGTCGGTGCCAACCACTTCAATCTCGCTGATGGTCTTTATCAGTGTGGTTTTGCCTGCGCCCACAGGACCAGTGGCAACAATGCGCATAACTTGCTTCGGTGATGTGCGCTCCATAATCGCTCCGTGTGTGATTAAATGTTAAGCTACTTGTGACTTTGAGAAAGTGAGCATCGGGCGTAAGCGAGCGATTAACTGCTTGACTTCCAAGTTAAGCACGCCCAGTTTGCCTTTGTCATCGGTGAGCACAATCAAGACGGCATCGTCGGTGCAACCGCTGACCATTGCAAAGCCCTTATCACCTTCAATCAAGATGCGTTCAATGTTGCCACGCGACAGCTCTCTGCCAATGCGCTCGCCAAGTGCTAACATCGCCGCTGACATCGCTGCCACACGGTCTTCCTCCATTCCCGGTGGTAGTGATGAAGCTAATGCCAATCCATCGGGCGACATAATCGATGCCCCTTGAATGTTACCCACAGAGGTAACAAACTCTTGTAGCGCGTTTTGAATCGCTGAATAATTGATAGCCATAGTTTTCTCCTTTTCAAGTTATGTGATTAGTGTTGTGAATTATGTGGTTGGTGCGCTTGACACGCATTCGCCCACTTGTTTATCAATTTTCATGATGTGGTTTTCAAACCAGTCAGATAGTAAGTCGTGTGCTTCTTTGGCAACGGCTTCGGGATTGTCGGTGGTGCGCAAATCATTAGCAAGTTTATCCACCATCGCCAGAAACTTGGCATGCGCTTGTTTGTTGGTTTCGGCAATCGGGCATT
>Ga0308411_10000187_pt1 | contig 37888 bp, 34 predicted proteins | sample HotsprottomLayer_2_FD_203530 | JGI IMG/M metagenome (GOLD analysis project Ga0308411, IMG submission 203530) | Hot spring phototrophic mat microbial communities from Octopus Spring, Yellowstone National Park, Wyoming, United States -... | ecosystem: Environmental > Aquatic > Thermal springs >... | reverse complement strand
TGTTTTAAAAATTGTTTATACGCCCGAAGATTGGCAAAATAATTTTAATTTATATAAAGGAAGTGGACTGGGACTATCTCATAATTTTAATCAAATAGGATATTTTAGGCCAAAAAATTTTGATGAAGATTTTAAAAATGTTTTTTACGTAGGCTCATCTACTGTTCCTGGAGCTGGTATTCCAATGGCAGTTATCAGCTCAAAGTTAGCAGTTGAAAGAATAGAAAAATATGTTTCTAGTCTATCTTAGAATAAAAATAAATATAAAAATATGAGGAAAAATAGATAATTAACTATAGATTATTAAATTTTTTAATTGATTTTTTGATCTTCAAATAAAACTTTAATATAATAAATTATAAGTTTAAAATTTTTATATAAAGGTCAAAAATTAATTAAAATTTAAAATTAAAAATGAACTCAATAAATAAAAAGATCATTTTAATAGGAGGAATTATTTTTTTAATTTTAATAGTCGCAGGCATTTTTATTTATGTAAATAAACAAAAAGAAATTTCGTCTCTAAATCAAATAAAAACAGAAAAACAAAAAATAAATTCTCCACAAGATCAGTCTATACAAAACGAAAATCAAGAAAAATTAACACAGACTTCTAGAGAAGAAAAAACTGAAGAAAATGAAGAAAATGAAAAAACCTATACAATGGAAGAAATATCAAAGCATAATTCAAAAGAAAGTTGTTGGACAGTTGTAAGAGGAGATGTTTATGATTTAACAAATTGGATTGATAAACATCCTGGTGGAGCTGATAAAATTTTAAAAATTTGTGGCAAAGATGGAACTGATTTATTTATTAAACAACATGGAGGTAAAGAAAAACCGGAAAAAATTTTAGAGGGTTTCGAAATTGGCGCTTTAAAGAAGGAATAGTAAAATTTTAAATTTAGCAATGTTATATCAAATTTTAATTTTAATTTCTTCATTTTTAGGTTTTTTAGTTTCAAGAAATATTTATATTCACAAATCTAAAAAGAAAACTTTAGTGTGTCCACTTAAAGCATCTTGTGAACCTGTTATTCATAGCAGATACTCGCTATTTTTAGGAATTGATCTTTCTTTATGGGGAATATTTTATTATGCTTTCGTGTTTTTAGGTTATTTAATTTTATTAGCCTTCAATTTAAATATAGATTTCTTTAAGTTTATTTTGTTTTTTCTTTCTTTATATGCTTTTCTTTTTTCTTTATATTTAACTTTTATACAAATAGCAAAATTAAGAAAATTTTGCTCTTGGTGTTTGTTATCAGCGTTTTTATCTATTATTATTTTCTATTCTAGTTTTATTATTTACAGAGATATTTTGGTTTTTATTTCAAAAGAGTTCATTTTCTTTTCTACTTTTATCCATGCTTTAGCTGCAGGTATTGGTTTAGGTATCGTAGTTGTTGTAGATTATCTATTTTTTAAGTTTTTATTAGATAAAAAGATTGATGATAAGGAAAAAGAAATAATGGAAAATTTATCTGACTTAATATGGCTTTTAATAGGATTAATTTTTGTTTCAGGTTTTTTTATTTATTTTTCTGATATGGAAAAATATCACACATCAACAAAATTTATGACAAAAATGTTTATTTTTTTGGTAATTACTATTAATGGTCTTTTTTTAAATACTTTTGCTTCACCTAAACTAACAGAAATTGATTTTAAAAATTATAATAAACAATCTTTTATTGCTTTTTGTATGGGAATAATCTCTATTGTCTCTTGGTTTTTAGCATTTTTACTTGGAAGATTAAAATTTATTCCTTTAACTTTTTTAGAGGGTGTAATTTTTTATTTTGTTATAATTATTATAAGTATAATAGGTGGTATTTTTGTTTTTAAAAGTAAGTTAAAAATAAAATAGATTAGTGGTAAAAAATAAAGAAGTATAATTAGCTATAAATTTTACTCTATCTGATTAAAAGGGGAAATTTAATAAACCTTCAGATTATAAAGTTAAATGTATTTTGTTTTATTTTTATCGGAAAGATTAAACTTTTTGGTGTACAAAAGAAGGTTGTTTTACTAGAGATAATTTTCTTAATCTTAAGAAATTAAAGTCTGTTGTTTTATAAGTAAGTCTCAATTAATTTGAAAACCATAAAAATATTCCTAAAAAATATAATTTGCCTTTTATTTTGATTTTTGATAATAAGAAAGAAGTTATTAAAAAAATATAGACTTCGGGTTTAAAGAAATTTTATTTGTAAAACTTAGATTAAAACAAAGTGAAAATCATTTTTAATTAATCCCAAATTTAAGATTTTCAAAATTTATGAAAATATTAAACTTGAAATCCTAACAAGGAAAGCCTTAGATAATTTAAAATCTCTTAGAAATTAATTTATAATATAATTTTTTTTATTAATTAATTTTGTATTTGTACAATATTAATTACAATTTTGCAATTTTATTTACAATGATTAAGGAGAAATTTAAAAGTTACTTAATTTTTTTAATTTACACAATATTCATTTTTTTAATTACACCTACAGGATTATTTGCAAAATCTTACGATAATGCAAATCATGAAAATATATTTACAATTTTAGCTTTTGCCATTATTTTAATTTTAGCTAGGATTTCTAGCTTAGTAGAACGTTTTGGACAGCCAGCTGTTTTGGGAGAATTATTAATAGGAGTTATTTTGGGCAATTTGAGCCTTTTAGGTTTTTATTTTTTTGATAAATTTAAACAAGATCCTATTTTACTTTTTTTATCAGAATTGGGTGTAATAATTTTACTTTTTCAAATTGGTTTGGAGTCAAATATTCAAAAAATTACAAAAGTGGGAATTAAGGCTTTTTTAGTTGCTTGTGTCGGTGTTTTAGCTCCTTTTATTTTAGGAACGTATATTATTGGTCCACGCCTTTTCCCTGGCCTAAGTTTTAATACTTATATTTTTTTAGGAGCTACTTTAAGTGCAACCTCAGTGGGCATTACTGCTAGAGTTTTTCAAGATCTTAAAAAATTAAATCTTCCTGAAGCTCAAATAGTTTTAGGGGCTGCAGTAATTGACGATGTTTTAGGTTTAATTATTTTAGCAATTGTTTCTTCTATAGTAACTTTCGGGACCGTCAATCTTGGAACAATTTTTTATATAAGCTTCAAAGCATTAGCTTTTCTTATTGGCTCAATTATTTTAGGAATATTAATTTCACCTTACGTTGGTAGATTTCTTTCTAAAATTCATACAGGATTAGGAATGAAATTTACAATGGCTATTAGTTTTTGTTTTGTTTTTGCCTATTTAGCACAAAAATTCGGTTTAGCTCCTATAGTAGGTGCTTTCGCTGCTGGGTTAGTTCTTGATTCCGTTCATTTTAAATACTTTAAAGATCCGGAAATCATTGAAGACATTCAAAAAGAAATAAATGAATTAGATCATAAAATAAGAGGAAGGTTTTTGTCAATAATTCATCATCACTCTAGACAACACGTAGAAGATTTAATCCGCCCAACTGCTCTTTTGTTAGTTCCATTATTTTTTGTTATTACCGGTATGAATGTTAAATTAGAGACAATGTTTAATTTAAATGTTTTATTCAAAGCATTAATTATTACAGCTATTGCAATAATTGGGAAAGTAGTATCAGGTTTAGTTGCTGGTAGAGTTAACAAGCTTTTAGTTGGATTTGGTATGGTTCCAAGAGGAGAAGTCGGTTTAATTTTTGCAACAATTGGCAAGGAGTTAAATGTAATTTCTGATGAACTTTTTTCTATTATAGTAGCAATGGTCATCTTAACAACATTATTAACACCACCAATCCTTTCTTTTATCTTAAAAAAGCAAGAAGAAAAAACATTTTGATTTAATGATTTAAAATTAAATTAATGAATAAAAACAATAAAATTTCAAGATCGCAAATTGAGCTTTTTATTGATTGCCAAAGATGTTTTTGGTTGGATGTTAAATTTAAAATCAAAAGACCCGAAAAGTTTGGTGGTGGCTATATTGGAAGTAAATATGATCCTTTACTAAAAAATTATTTTGATAAACATCGTGAAAATAATAAAATTCCTCAAGAAATAGAAAAACACAATTTAAGTTTATTTTCTAATTTCGAAACTTTAAAAATTTGGCGAGGGAAGGGAATTGAATATTTTCATCAAAAACATAATGTAATTTATTATGGGAAAATTGATGATCTTTTGACAAAAGATGAATATTTGATTCCTTTTGATTTTAAAACCACAACTAGCAAAAATTTTCAAATTTATGAAGATTATAAAAGACAGCTCGAAATTTACGGATATTTACTGAAGAAGAATAATTATCCAGTTTTAGATATAGGTGTTTTTTATGTGGTTAAAATCGATATTAATGAAAATTTTGAAAAAATTGAAGAAAGGGATATAGTTAAAATAGAAAATTTAAATTATGAAATTTATGACGAAATTTTAGAAAATTTAATTGAAATTTATAATTCCGAAAAAGAACCCGATCCTAATCCAAATTGCGAATTTTGCAAAAGGGATATCGAAATTCTTGCTTTAAATAAAAAGTTAATATGAAGAAAATAAAATTTTTATTATTATTCTTGTTTATAATTTTGTTCTTTGTTTTATATTTTAAATTATATCCTCTTTATAAAGGAGTAAAACCTGGATATTTGCCTTCTAAAATAAAAATTACTTCTTATAATGAACTTAAATATTTGAAATTGCCGGAAAATTTTGCGATTCAAATTTTTGCCAAAGGTGTTAACGGAGCAAGGATTATAAAAGAAGATCCAGCTGGAAATTTAATTGTGAGTTTAACCAAAGAAGGAAAAATTGTCTCTTTGCCAGATTTAAACCAAGATGGAAGAGCAGATAAAGTTATTATTTTACTTGAAGGACTTCAAAACCCTCACGGAATGGAGATTAAATGTTTGGAGGTACGACATCCAAAAAATTGCAAACTTTATGTGGCGGAAACTGAAAAATTGGTTCAATATGATTTAGTTTTTGATGAAAAAGAAAAAATTTATATACCAGTGAATCCAGAAAAAATTTTAGATTTACCAAAAGGCGGAAGGCATTTTACAAGAACCTTGCTCTTTTTACCATATCCCCAAGATCATAAACTTTTAATTTCTGTTGGTTCAACTTGCGATGTTTGTTTTGAGAAAGATGAAAGAAATGGAACAATTTTAGTTTATGATTTTAAAATAAAAGAAAGTAAAATTTATGCTAAAGGATTAAGAAACTCTGTCTTCTTAACTTTACATCCTGTAACAGGAAAAGTTTGGGCAACAGAGATGGGGAGAGACTGGCTTGGCGATGATTTGCCTCCAGATGAGATAAATATTATTGAAGAAGGGAAAAATTATGGCTGGCCTATTTGTTATGGTAAAAATATTCACGATGATAATTTTGATAAAAATGTTTATATAAGAAACCCTTGTATGGAACCATTTGAAACCCCTTCTTATATTGATATTCCTGCCCATTCTTCTCCTTTAAGCTTAGCATTTTTCCCAGAAGAAGGTTGGCCTGAAAAATATTGGCATAATCTTTTAGTTGCTTATCATGGCTCTTGGAATAGAACAGTGCCGACGGGGTACAAAATTGTAAGATATATTTTAGATTCTCAAGGAAATTATTTGGGTGAAGAAGATTTTATTACTGGTTGGCTTAAAGAAAATGAAGCAATTGGAAGACCAGTTGATATTTTAATCAAACCCGGAGGAATAATTTATATTTCTGATGATAAAGCAGGAGTGATTTATAAGGTTGTTTATAAAAATACTGGAAGGTGATGTTTTTTGCAAGAGATATTTTCTTTACATAATTTATAATGATTTAATAGATGTGTTAAAAGAATAGGTTCTTTTTGCTTTTTGGTAATATTTGTTATAATTTCTATAAAGGGTCGTTAAATAAAATTAAATCCTAAAATATGAAGAAATATACTTTATTACCCGCATTATTAATCGCAACATTCATTTTAGGAGCGAGTATTATTACGTCAGAATCTGTTTTTGCTGATCAAGTTAGTAATAAAGTTAGGGTTTTTAGTATTGCGATTGTTAATACAGGAGCTGCATCGTTACGTTTATTACCCACAAGTCCTTTTTATTTTTTGAAAGAATGGGGAAGAGGAATGAAAATGTTCTTTACTTTTGATCCTATTAAAAAATCAGAGCTTGAAATAAAAATTAGCGATGAAAAAATAGTTGAACTTGCGGCAGTAGTAGAAAAAAATCCGCAAAATGAAAATGCAATAGAGAAGGCCTTGGCAAATTATGAAGGTTCAAGAGAAAAATTGGCAAAAAGATTAGTTTCGTTAAAAGATGATTCAAATAATCCAAATTTAGATAAATTGATTGATAAAATTTTTGAGCAGGAAGTAAAGCATATTGAAGTTTTTGATCAAGTAAGTCAAATAGCAGGAGATAAAGATAAGTTCAAGGGACATGTAACACTTTTAAAAAGAATGGAATCTCAAGGCGCGTCTGAAAAACATGTAAGACCTGGACCGTCGTACGGAGGACATGTAACACTTATGAAAGCAAGGATGTCTCAGGGCGCTTCTGAAAGAATTGCCCAAACTATAAAATCTGCTATTGAGCAATTACCGGAGGGGGAATTAAAATCTTTGAGAGGAATTGAAATTATTGATAGGTTATCTGAAGGTTTAGTGCCAGAAGTTGCGGGAGCATTAATTAAGGTTAGACAAGAATATTCTGAGAAGTTAGTTGATGAGATCAATAAGTTAACTGAAAAAGGAGAAGAAGTTAAACCCGAAATAATTTCAATTATTAAATCTCTTCCAGGAGATCCGGTAAAACATTTAATGATTTTAGAAGAAGTAGAACAAAATGCTAATTTAAGAGGAATAGAGAAAAAAGATATAAGAAGAGGAATGGTTATTGCTAAACCCGGAGTGATTTCATCAGCAAAAGAAGCATTAATTGAGGAAATAAGTTCTCAACAAGATATTAAACAAAAAGCAGAAGAACAGATAAAAAGAGCAGAAGAGGCGATAAAGAAATTAGAGGAAGCTTTAAAAAGGGGTCAGTTAGAAAAACAATCAACATCAACAAAAACAACAAAACCAGCAGGAATACTTATAATAGCTCCCTCTTTTAAATTAAATCAATCTCCACAAACACTATTAGAACAAGCTAAAGACTATTTAGAGAAAGCCAAAAAAGTTTTTAAAGAAGGAAAATACGGCGAGGCTTTTGGTTTGGCAGTTTCGGCGCAATCATTGGCTGAAAATGGATTAAGAATATTATTAGTTTCTCAAGTTTCCTCTCCCGTTCCTCCAGCCCAACAAGTTCCTTCTCCGGTAGAAATTCCAAAAAAAACTTGTCCAACCATTACCCCCGCCTGTCCATTAGAAAATTGTTTAAAGACAGGAAAAGAGTTGGAAGCAAAATATCCCGGTTGTAATTACACTTTAGATTGTGAGAAAAGATGTAAAATTGAAATTAAAAAACCTGTGCAACCAAAACCGGTAGAACCAAAACAAATAGAACCAGAACAAATTAAACCACAAAGATCGGTTGAAATTCAACCGCAAGAACAAATTGTTTGTCCACAAGTATGGGATCCGGTCTGTGGTGATGATAATAAGACTTACTCTAATGAATGTATGGCAAGAGCGGCCGGTGTTGTGGTAAAATATAAAGGAGAATGTCAGTCTAAGCAATATCAAGTTCCTGAAGGACAAACTGGACCATCCTCTAATGGAAGGAGTTCTGGAACCGTAACAACACCCTATAGGGATATATACTAAAGGAGTGATTTATAGTTATAATAATATTATTATAAATAAAACTACAATATATAGTTATAATATAATAATTTATTATGATTTAGTCAATACATGTAGAGTATAAAAAATTAACCCCCCAATTATATGAAAAATTGTATATTTTGTAAAATTGTAAAAGGAGAGATTGACTCTGCGAAGATTTGGGAAGATAAAGAATTTTTAGCAATTTTAGATATAATGCCAAACACAAGAGGTGTGACACTCGTTTTAACTAAAAAACATTATGATTCATATGCGTTTGATATGCCCGAAAAGATATATCTAAAATTAATGTCTGCGTCCAAAAAAGTAGCAAAAATTTTGGAGAAAGGTTTAAAAGTGCCTAGAGTAGCTATGGTTATGGAAGGGATGGGAATAAATCATGTTCACATTAAATTATATCCTCTTCATGGGATTAGAGGAAAGTTCAAAGAGATGTGGGCCAAGAAGAAAATATTTTTTAAAAAATACGAAGGTTACATCAGCACACAAACAGGCGAGAAAGTAGATATCAATGAGTTAAAAATATTGTCAGAGAAAATTAAGAGTAGCCAAAAGAAAATTTCATAAAACCACATTACAAAACTTTATTTTATTAATGAAATGAAGAAAATATTTAAGCATTTATCATTAAAAAGCATCGATAAACTTTTTGAACAATGAAGATTACTGAAATTATAAAACTAATTTATATATATCTTTTTTCGGCTATTGGTTTGATTTTGATAATTACTGGAACTGTAAAATTGATAGATTTAGGATTGAAAGTTTATATCTTTAAGCAAGCTGATGTTTATTATACTCCAAAAATTTATCCTGAAATTAATCAAAGTGAAAAATTAACTCCAGAAGAAATCGCTAAAAGAGAAGAAGAGCAAAGAAAAGCTGAAGAAATTAATAGAATTGCCGAAAGACAAAGAACTGCTTCTAATGCTCTCGCTTTATTAATTGTTGGTTTGCCTGTTTTTATTTATCACTGGCGACTAGCTTTAAAATATCATTTCAATAAGGAATAACACTTTTATATGGAAAATTAAAAATTATTTTTCTACTTATAGAGAAGTTTAAAAAAAAATACAATATAAATAATAATGAAACAAAGTCGAATGAAATTTAAAAAACAAAATTCTCATTTATTTATTTGGTTGGTAGTTTTATTTTTTGTTGGAGGCAGTATATTTGGTATAATAAATTTTACCTTTCGTCAACAGCAAAACTTAGAATCTGCTATTAAAGTTGATGCTGTAAGTCCTGATGATTGGGTAAAAGGTAATCGAGATGCAAAAATTGTTTTGATTGAATACAGCGATTTTCAATGTCCTGCATGCGGTTTTTATTTTCATCTTTTAAAAAAACTTGAAGAAGAATTTGGCGAAAATATAGCTATTGTATATCGTCACTTTCCTCTTTCTTCTATTCATCCCAATGCTAAAGCTGCTGCTTATGCCGCAGAAGCATCTGGTAAACAAAGAAAGTTTTGGGAAATGCATGATTTAATTTTTACTAATCAATCTGAATGGAGCGATAAAAAAAATGTAGATGAAATTTTTGTTAGATATGCTCAAATTTTAAATTTAAATATAGATCAATTTAAAGAAGATTTTTCATCAAAAGAGATCAAACAAAAAATTGAAAATTCTTATAAAAACGCTCTTAAACTTGGATTAGATTCTACCCCAACTTTCTTTTTAAACGGCAAAAAAATTGCAAATCCAAGAAATTACGAAGATTTCAAAAATTTAATTATTGAAAATATTAGTAAAATTAATTATTATAAAAACTAATAATATGAACCAACAAATAAAAATCATTGTATTATCCGCAATTATAGGAGCAGTCGTTGGAAGCGGAATTACTTTTACTTTTCAATTTCTTCAAAAGTCAAAAAAACCAAGCGAAAAAGAACTGATTAAAGAATTCTATTTAACTGAAAATGCCGTATATGTCAGTCCTCATTCTTTACGCCGAAAAATGGATAAAGGAGAGCAAGATTATATATTAGTTGACTTGCGTAGTCCTCAAGAATATGAGCGAGAACATATTATTGGTGCAATAAATATTCCAGCTTATATTGATCCCAATACTCCGGCTTATCACGAAAAAGAAAGAATTATAAAACAATTTCGCGAACTTGTTGAGAAAAATCCAAATAAAGAAATTATAATCTATTGTTATAGCATTGCTTGTATGACAGGTAAAAAAATTGGGAAGATGCTTGCTGAAAATGGTATTTATGTAAAAACTCTTATCATTGGCTGGAATGAGTGGCGTTATTTTTGGACACTTTGGAATCATGAGCATGAGTGGAAAACAACCAAACCAGAAGATTATATTTGGAAAGGAAAAGAACCGGGAGTTCCAGTTCAAAAAGAAGCACCATCTCCTTGTGGTACAGGGGAATTTTCCTGCTAAATCTATTAGCATTGTTAATCTATTTTGTATTTACATTAGTCTGCAGATCAATATTTATTTGAGTTTTTTGTATTAGATTCAAATTAATTTATTGTTTTTGATAAATCTAAAGAAAATATAAATTTTATATTTTTTAATACAAACCTGATTTTTAAACTTTAAAATTTTCTGCAATTTTTATAAATATAATAAGAAAATGTTAATGGTCATTTAATAAAAAATATTTCATAATTAAATAGAAATGCTTTTAAATTTATCTCCCAAAGATATTTTTGATATAGTCATAGTAACAGTGTTTTTGTATTTATTATTATTATTTATTTTAAAAAGAAAAAACACTTTCTTTATAATATCAGGAATAATTCTTTGGTATGTTATTTTTGTAATTTCAGGTTATTTTAATTTAATTTTAACTAATTTTATTTTTAAATGGTTTATAAGCTTCGGTATTCTTTTCGTTCTTGTTTTAATATTTATTCAAGAAATTAGAGATTTTTTTTATTTTTCAGGAAAATTTGGGTTTAACATCTTTAGATATTTTAAAGAAAAAACTTCCAGTATTTCTGAATCGTCAATAGAAATAATAACTGATGCTGTTAAGGAAATGTCGGAAAAAAGAATAGGAGCACTCATAGTTATAGAAGGCAAAGATAATATTGATGAACTTGTTTCCAGCGGTTATCTTTTAGATGGATTTATAAGTAAGCCTTTAATTTTAAGCATTTTTGATCCAACTTCACCGGGTCACGACGGCGCGATGATTATCAGGAATAATAAGATATATGAATTTTCTGTTCATTTGCCTTTAAGTAAAAATTCTCAAAAAACAAAAGATAAAGGATTAAGACATAGAGCAGGTTTGGGGATAACTGAAATCTCTGATTCTACTGTTATAATAGCTTCAGAAGAAACAGGAAATATTAGTTTAGCAAGAAAAGGAGAAATTGAAAATATAAAAGATATTTTTGAATTAAAAGAAAAACTACTGAATTTGGATATTAATAAAAATAATAATAATAAAAACAGTAGTATCTTTACGATTTTTCAAATCTTTTCAATTAAAAACCTTTTAATTTTTTTATTTTCATTTATTATTTCTTCGGGTTTGTTTTTTACAGTTAATATCGATTATTCTCTTGTGCAAAAGACTTTTATTGTGCCAATTGAATTTATTAATTTACCACCTAATTTAATTGTTAAAGAATTTAAACCTACAGAACTGACAGTAACCTTAAGGGGGCAAAAAATTATTTTTGGTTTTTTAAGCCCTAATGATTTAAAAGTTACCGTTGATTTAAAAAATTATGAAAAATATTCTATTTCTAAATGGAATTCTGTTTTAATAGAAAATGAAAATGTTAATATTAAAATCCCTAAAAATTTAAACCTCGTTAGTGTTTCTCCTTCAAATATAAGATTTTATTTAGAAAAGATCGAGGAACCAAAAACTCAATAAATTTTTGTTATAATTTAATCAATGAATCTTGGGTTTTTTGAGGCAGAAGGTTGGGAAAAAGAAATTTTAGGAAGAGAGCTTCCAGGGTTAGAAATTTATTTTACAAACGAGAGACTCACAAAAGAAAATGTTAAAAATTTTCAAGATTTAGATATTTTGTCTATTTTTATTTGTTCAGAAATTGATAAAGAAATTATTGACTCTTTGCCAAATTTAAAGCTTATTACAACAAGATCAACTGGTTATGATCATATTGATTGCGAATACTGCAAGTCAAAAGGAATTTTAGTTTGTAACGTACCTGAATATGGAACTAAAACTGTTGCTGAATGGACAATTGGTCTTATGCTTAATTTGACGAGAAAAATTTATTATGCTATTGATCAAATTAAAGAAACTGAAAGTTTTGATTTAAAAAATTTAAGAGGCGAGGAGCTTTATGGAAAAACATTAGGAGTTATCGGCACTGGTAAAATTGGTAAAGAAGTTATAAAACTTGCCAAAGCTTTTGGAATGAACATTTTAGCTTACGATGCTTTTCCTGATGAAAATTTTGCTAAAGAATATAATGTAACTTACGTAACCTTAGAAGAACTTCTTAAAAATTCAGATGTCATTACCATTAATGTCAATTTAAATCCATCAACTTATCATTTAATCAATAAAGAAAATATAAAATTCATAAAACCCGGAGCTTATTTAATTAATACTGCCAGAGGAGGAATAGTTGAAACAGAGGCATTGCTTTATGCTTTAAAAGAAGGAATTTTAAAAGGTGCAGCCTTAGATGTTTTAGAAGAAGAAACAGAAATTAAAGAAGAATTAGAGATTTTAGTGAAATATACAAAGTCTCATCTACCCGAATCAAGCGACCGAATAAACTACCCGAATAAAGAACCGAATAAAAATAAAGTATTCGGTCATAATTCGGGCAATGAACATTCATTCGGTCAAAATTCGGGTAGCGACAACATTAAAGAAACTGCTTTTACTTTGTGGCAAAATCATATTTTAATGAAAATGCCAAATGTTTTAATTACACCTCATAATGCCTTTAATTCAAAAGAGGCCATCGAAAGAATTTTAATGACCACAATTGAAAACATTAAAAAATTTTTAGAAGGAAAAGTAATTAATTTGGTTAAATAATAAATTTATCACATAATTTAGTTATAATTTTCTCTAAGTTCGGTCTTCTTAATTAAATTAAATTTACTAACATGAAAAAATTAATACTTCTAACATTATTAGCATTCATTTTCTTTTCTGCTTCGTCAAGTTTTGCTTTAACAATTAAAACTAAATCTTCACCGCCTAAAGCTAAACCAGGAACAACATCAACGTCTACAGTAACCACAACATAACCAGTAAAGCAACTCGAGGCTGAAGCAAAGAAAGTTGCAGGAGCTTATGAAAAATGTTTAAATGTAGAAATGAAGAATTTAACTAAAGAATTGCAAGGAAGGAAGAAAACTGCTAGAGAAGAATATAAAAATGATGTGAAAAGTGCTACTTCAACTGAAACTAAAATAGAAGCAAGAAAAGCATATAATACTGCTTTGATAGATATAAATAAATGGTTTAATCAAGCAACGAAAGAAGCTAAAGAAAAATGTAGATCAACCACAACATCAACTACTACAATAACACCTACGACAACTCCAACATCTACAGCAACATCAACTCAATAACATCGTCGTTATTAAATTTACCTATAATAGCCCGGCTACAATTTTGTAGCCGGGGTTTTTCCTACTTTTCAAAAAATTATAATATAATATATTTATGGTGAAAAAATTGAAAGATAAAAAATTTTATGGTTCAAAAATAATTGGAGAAAAAGGTCAGGTTGTTATTCCTAAAGAAGCCAGGGAAGATTTAAGGCTTGAAAAAGGATATAAATTATTAATTTTTGGAATGGGAGAAATGATTACTTTAATGAAATTTTCTAATTTTAAGAAATTTATGGGAGATCTTGAAAAACAACTTAAGTCTCTTAAAGAAATTGTTAAAAAAGAAAAATGAAAAATATATTTTTAAAAATTTTAAAAAGTAAAAAATTTTATTTTGCTTTGATTATTTTGCTTATTATCAGTTACTTTATTTATCCAAGAATTTTTATAAAAGAAAGTGTAAGATATGTTTTAGAAGAAGTCCAGAGAGGAAATTTAGAAATTAAAGTTTCAGGAACCGGCGAAATTGTACCAATAGAAGAAATTAATGTTAAATCAAAAGTTAGCGGAGAGATTGTCTTTTTAAATGTTAAGGAAGGGGATAATGTTTATCAAGGTCAGATTTTAGCAAAAACAGATAGCAAAAATCTTGAAAAAACAATTAAAGATCAAGAAATTTTGATTAAAAATTTAGAATTAGCAATTGAATCAGGAAAATTGAATTTAGAAAAATTAAATTTTCAATATCAAAATATATTAAGAGGAGATGATTATAATAAAGCCTTAAATCAAGGTATTTCTACTTTAAATGATTTTTACAACTTTTATTCAAACTTTATTGAAGATTTAAGAAAAATTTATTTTGAAAAAGAATTTGATAGAATAGACAACAATATTGTTTATTATGAATCTTATAACCCTAAATTTAGCGGAAAAAGTCAAAAACTAGAACGTACTTATAACTATATAAAAAACAAATATATTCAACTTTCAGAAAATTTTAAACTTATACAGGATAATAATGAAACAAAAGAAAAAATTATTACAGATTCATATAATTTAGTATTAGAAAGTTACGAATTAGTCAATGAAGGTAAAGAAATAATTAGATATTTAAAAGAAGAATTATTATTTAAAAACACAAAACATGAAAAACAAAATATCATCAACAACCATTTTGAAAAATTAAATGAATATTTAAACTCATTAACACAATATAAACAGAATTTATTTGAGATTATTTCTAAAATTAATACTTATCGTGATATTATTGACAACTATGACTTTGATAGAAAAAATTTAGAAATTTCCATTAAACAAAAAGAAATTGATTTAGAACAAGCAAAGAAAAAATTAGATGACCTTAAAGAAGATTTAAATGATTATTATATTGCTACGCCCCTTAGCGGAATTTTATCAAAATTAAATATAAAGAAGGGTGATTTAGTTGTTTCAAACCAAATCATTGGTACAATAATAACTAATCAAAAAATTGCTAAAATCTCATTAAATGAGATAGATACTGCTAAAGTAAAAGTTGGGCAAGAAGCTATTTTAACATTTGATGCCTTACCTGATTTAAAAGTTAAAGGAAAAATAATTGAGATAAGTACAGTTGGAAAAGAAGAACAAGGAGTAGTTAGTTATGATTTAAAAATTTCCTTAACAAGAGAAAATAAAAAAATAAAGCCTGGTATGTCTGTTAATGCGGAAATTATATCTTATAGTAAAAAAAATATTTTATTAATACCAAATTCAGCCATTAAGAATGATAAAGATGGTAATTATGCTCAAATAGTTAAAAATTACAAAATTGAAAAAATAAACTCATCTAATCCTGTAGTTATCCCTGAAGAAATAATAGAAAAAAGATATATTAAAACAGGAATTTCAAATGATGAGTTTACTGAAGTTATAGAAGGGCTAAAAGAGGGAGAGATTATCATTATAAGAACCTTAAATCAAACAGCCAAAAATAGACAACAAACCAATCCATTTTTACCTCGATTGCCGTTTGGTCAACAAAGAAGGTAATGATTAAGCTTGAAAATATAACTAAAATATATAAAAACTCCGATATTGAAACTATCGCTTTAAAAAATATTAATTTAGAAATTAAAGAAAGAGAATTTGTTGCTATTATGGGGCCTTCTGGTTCTGGAAAGTCAACATTAATGCATATACTTGGTTGTTTAGATAGACCAACATCAGGAAGATATTTTTTAGAAGGTAAAGATGTTTCAACTTTAAATGACGATGAACTTGCTGAAATAAGAAAAAGAAAAATTGGTTTTGTTTTTCAATCTTACAATTTACTTCCAAGAGTAAGAGTTATTGAGCAAGTTGAACTTCCATTAGTTTATGCTGGCGTAAAACCTGAAGAAAGAAGAGAAAAAGCAATTCAAGCTTTAAAAGCCTCCGCCTTTCCAGATAATTTCTGGTACCATTATCCTAACCAACTTTCTGGTGGTATGCAACAAAGAGTTGCTATAGCAAGATCTCTTGTTAATGATCCAATTTTAATTTTAGCAGATGAGCCAACTGGTAATTTAGATTCGAAAACAGGAGAAGTAGTTTTAAATACATTTCAAAGACTAAATTTTGAATTTGGAAAAACTATTATTTTAGTTACTCATGAAGAATATGTTGCAAAACATGCAGAAAGAATAGTTTTAATTAAGGATGGAGAAATAGGTGACGATTTTAAAGTAAAAGATAGGATAATAATTAATGGTCATTTTAAAAAATGAATTTTTCTGATTTATTAAAAGAGGCTTTTAGATCGCTTTTGTCTAATAAGTTAAGATCAGGACTTACAATTTTAGGAATTATTATTGGCATTACTGCTATTATTGCTATGCTTTCAATTGGTGAAGGAGCAAAAAGACAGTTAGCTCAAAGTGTAGAAAATTTAGGATCAAATCAACTTAATGTTCTTCCTGGATTTATTCAACCAGGAAGAGGAATTGTTTCTGCTGGAAGAGGTACAGCGCAAAGTTTGAAAATGAGAGATGTTGATGTTATTAAAAAAATTGAAGGTGTTAAAGGTGTTTCTCCTGAAATTAGTAGAAGATTTCAGATTGTTTCTTCTTCTGGTAAAAATACAAATGTTTTAGTTATTGGAGTAACTCCAGAATATTTATTAGTAAGAAATTCTAAAGTTGAAAAGGGTTATTTTTTTAAGGAAAATGATTTAAATAGATTTGCTGTTTTAGGTCCTACTGTTTCTGAAGACTTATTTGGAGAAGAAGATCCTATTGGTAAAACAATAAGAATCAATAAAGTTAATTTTAAAGTTATCGGCGTTCTTGAACCCAAAGGAAGTGTTGGATTTATAAATGCTGATGAAGTTGTTCTTATACCACTTTTAGTAATGCAGAAAATATTAACCGGCTCCGAATATTTATCTTTAATTGCTGTTCAAGCAGAAAGCTCAGAATTGGTTGATAAAGTGAAAGATGATATAACTAATGCCCTTTTAAAAGAACACAAAGTTTCTCCTGAAAATCAAGATTTTTCAGTTATAGCCGCTCAACAATTTTTAAACACTTTTAATGCTTTAATTAACACAATGACAATTTTTTTAGCTTCAATTGCTGCTATTTCTTTAATTGTTGGTGGCATTGGTATTATGAATATGATGTTAACTTCTGTGACTGAAAGAACAAAAGAAATTGGCTTAAGAAAAGCAATTGGAGCAAAGAAGAAAGAAGTTTTGATGCAATTTTTAATAGAATCAGTTATTTTAACATTAATCGGCGCAATATTTGGAATAATTTTAGGAAGTTTAATATCTATTGGAGTTTCTAAATTTGCTAATATTACTTCTGAAGTTTCTTTATATTCCATTTTTCTTTCTTTAACTTTTTCAAGCTTAGTTGGAATAATTTTTGGTTACTGGCCAGCCAAAAGAGCAGCAGAACTTGATCCAATTGTTGCTTTAAGATATGAATAAAGTTAATCATTCTTTAAAAAATTTATGAAAATATATTTCACCACTCATTATGCCCTTGAAATTTTGATTAATAATAAAACCATTAAAGAATGTTTAGAAACCCCTTTTACTTGGCAACCTTATTGGAATTATAATCTATAAGACACATTATTTTAAAAAATTAGTTTTGATATTTAAATTCTAAAAATTATTATAAAATTAAAAATATTTTATTTTTAAACAAACAATTATATTGCTTACTATGTCAAAGTTTATCATAAAATAAATTAAATCTAAAACACGGCATGAGTAAATTTAATTTTTCCAGAAAATATATATTAGAAATATTGAAATTATATGATAAACACAATCCTCATGAAAAAATTATGGAGCATGTTGGTATTAAGAATTTAAGAAAATCTAAAAAATCTTTTATTTCTCGAAAAAATTTTTATGGGCATATTACAGCAAGTGCAATATTACTTGACTGTTCTCTTTCGAAAATACTTCTTGTTTATCATAATAATATAAAAAAATATCTTCAACCAGGTGGACATATTGACGAAAATGATGAAACATTATGGAAATCAGCATATCGTGAACTAAAAGAGGAAACAGGAATTTCAAATGCATCCTTTATCCCTTTTGATAATAAAAATAAAGATATACCCTTTGATATTGATATACACAAAATACCTGAAAATCCACTAAAAAAAGAACCAGAACACATTCATATTGATTTTCGTTATCTTTTTATTTTAGACAAAGAAAAAAATTTAAAAATAAAAAAAGATGAAGTTAGTGAAGTTATTTGGAAACCAATTGATGAATACTTTTTAATGGATCCCGAAAAAAAACGAGTAGCTCAAAAAATTAAAAAAATTATATCTGAAAAAAGAGATGAATTATTTTTTGATAAAATTGCTCATGAGTTTTCAATTGATTTGAAAAATTTTAATATAGTTGCTGTTTTACATATCGTACCAGACATTATTTCTTTTATAGATATTTTACAAAAATTAGCAAAAAATGTTATTGTTATACCTAAACAAAATTCACTTTCAAAAGAAACTTTATCAAAAATATCGCAAAAATTAATTTATTTCACAAACAGAGACGAACTAAAAAACATAAACATATTAAACAAAATTTTTAAAAAAGAAGAAAAATATATTATTATAGATACAGGAGGGTATTTTGCTACTTTAGAATTTAATAAATTTATCAAAAAAAGAAAAAATATTATTGGAATCGTTGAAGATACTGAGAATGGATATCAAAAATATGAAAAATTAAAAAACAATATATCTTTTCCGATTATTTCCGTTGCTCGTAGTGAATTAAAAAATAACGAAGACGATCTTGTTGGATACAGTATTGGTTTTTATACAGAATGGATTATTCGTAAATTAAGAAAAATGCCAAGATATATGAAATGCAGTATAATTGGCTATGGTAGATTAGGCAAGGGAATTGCTAAATATTTATTTAATCAAAACATAAAGCCTCTTATATACGATAAAGACCCTATAAAATTAATCGAATCATTTAAGGATGGCTGTATCCCAGCAACAAAAGAAGAAATTTTAAAAAATAGCGAATTAATATTTTGTGCAACAGGAAATGGTTCACTTAATATAAATGATTTTCTAAAAATTTATCCTGGATGTTATATTGCTTCAGTTACTTCTTCAGACGATGAATTTGACTTAAATGATATAAATAACTATTTTCAAAAAAAAATTGAAAATAAATTTATAACAAAATATGAAAATGAAAATACATATTTTTATCTTATAAATGATGGTAATACGGTTAATTTCATAGATAAAGAAGGAGATAGAGTTTCTGATTTCATTAGAATAGTTCAAGCAGAAATCTTGTGTGCTTTAAAAAAACTTATAAAAGAAAAAATCAAACCAGGTATTTACGAAACAACTAAAGAAGAAAAAAGAAAAATTGCTTCTATTTTTCTCAATTATTATCACAATTTTAATTTTCAAGAAAATAATTGAAAATCTAACAATAGAGCAATATTTACTTTAGGCAGTAATTTTCATCACTCATTATAAAATTACTCCTCATAATTAAAATAAGGCCTAAATTAAAATAGAAATATGCTTGATATAAATTTTTTAAGAAATGGAAGCATAATAAACAAGTTTATAATTTTTTTAGCAATTTTGGTTGCTTTTATTTCTTTAGGATATTTCGAAGAAAAACCACAACATAATGCTTATATTGAAAGATTTAATGGTATCTTACAAAAAGAATTTATCAATCATCATCTTTCTTTAGCTTTTCAAAATTTAGAGGAATTCAATAATAAACTTCTTGATTATCTTTTCTGGCATAATACAAAAAATATTATATTATAGCCTTAATTTCAAATATTCTTTATAATTTATAATATACAATAGAAAATTTTGTTATTAAAGGTCATCATCTTAATAACTAAGAGTGCCATATGTATATTGGTCAGGGAATCTCTTGAATTTTTTAATTTTTTATCTTATAATATAAGCAGCTCCACCTTCCTCCTGATGACCCCCCACCCACCATCTTCATAAAATTAGGTGGGTGGGTTTTTTATTTTAATAAATATTTTTTAATAAAAAATTTAGCTTATTTTGTCTATATTATTTGAAAATCTATCTCCGGCCCACCTTTTATTTTTTATTAAAAAATTTTTTAATAAATAAATTATCCACAGTTTTGGTTTAGATTATTATTTTTAAATTTATAATTTAATTGGAGTTTCATCTCCCTGTCTCCCACATTCATTGGGGGTGGCGGGCTTTGCCCTCCTTTCACCGCCACCCTCTTTTTTATTTTTTAAAATTTTTTAATAAATAGCTTATTAACAATTTTGATTTAATTTTAAATTTTTTGATTTATAATTTAATTGGTTCTCTCCCCGGTGCCACTCTCACTTGGGGGAGGCGGGGTTTGCTACTCCTTCACCGCCTCCCCATTTTTTATTTTTATAAATATCATAGATTTTAACTAACTGTCTGTATAACATCTTAATTATCTTTTCTTTTACAGCAAAGAAAGATTATATAACAAATCTAATTTAAAATCTTCATTACAATATACAATAGAAAATTTTTTATTCTTAAGGGTTATTATTTTAATAACTAAAAGTGTCATATGTATATGTATGTTTGTCATATAATCCCTTGAACACTAAAATAAAAAAATAATTAAATTTTTATAGATGTTAACAATTTTTATTTTTAAGCAAAGAGCCAAAGGTGGAAATTGGATCATAAATAAAAAATATGAAAAAATGAGAGAGATTCCTGCGAAGCTAAACTCTTTGGTATTCCCCTCATTGTGTTTAAAGTATATAATTACAAATTTATAACTATACTAACTAATAACTAGTGATCATTGATATAATGATTTTTCTTTAATCTCCAGTTATATTTTTCAATTTTTCGAAGCTACCTCAAATTAAAATTTTAAAATATATTAAAATAAAATATAAAAATGAAATTTAAATTCGGAATAGAAGTAGAAGCACCTTTGTTAAAATTAGTTAAAAAATTAGAATTTGTTGATTTTGAAAATACTAAATTTGAAGAACTTGATAAAATCATCAAAAAATTACCAAAATTTGAAAAAGATTATAAAAATTTAAGGATTGGTGATTTGAAAATTAAAGAAAAAAGATGGTATATAGAAGGATATGAAAGATTTAATTTAGATGGATCATTTTTAAAGTGTGAAATTAAAGGAATAGAAATAAGAACTAATCCATATTTGACTATTGATGAATGCTTGAAAGAGTTAAAAGAAAATTATTTACTACTTAGAAAATATCTTCTTAAAGAAAAATTTTTTCCTGTTTGGATAAGTTTCAATCCTTTTAAAAGTAAATTTAAACCTAAATTAAATGCCTATGAGATAAAGAAAAGAAAAAACTCACCAGAAGAAATGACTGCTAATATCGCTAATCTAACCTTTGGGCCAGACTTGAACTTTTCGATAGAAGATATTGATGATTCAAAATTGATTGATATTGGTAAAAAACTAACCTATTACAGTCCCTTTATTATACCTTTTAGTTTTTCGTCTCCTTTTAAAGATGGCAAATTGTGGAGAGGATATTCTTATCGAACTTACATTAGGACAGGCAAAAGACCGGCTTGTATGGTTTTTTTAAATAATCCTAAAAATATGATTAAAAGTTTTCCATCTTTGACTCAAGTTTCAAGAATTGAACCAGAAAAAGGAAGGATTGAATTTAAAGCAATAGATACCTGTAATTCTTTAAATATGTATAAAGTTTTATTTATATTAATTAAAGGAATTGTTTTAGATGATAGTTTAAAGAAGATAAGAATAACACCAGATGAGAAATTGCATAAACATTCTGCTCTTTATGGTTTTAAATCCGAGAGTATAAGAAAAGAGGTACTTAAAATAATTAACTCTATTGAAAATGTTTTGGACAAATCTGATAAAGATTATATTTATTTTTTAAAAGATATTGTTTTAACAAATAACCTACCTGTATTAAAATTAATAAATGATTATAAAAAAACGGGATCGATATTAAAAACCTTAAAGCAAAATGAATTATTACAATTATGACATTATTATAGTTGGAGGCGGACCTATCGGTGCTTCAACTGCTTATTTTTTAAATAGTAACAAACAAAGTCAGAAAATTGCTCTTTTAAGACCCGAACCTTTAAGTGAAGATCCTTATCATATTGCTACATACCTTTATGCTGGAGGTTGTATTAGATCATATTTTGAAAATAACGAAATTAAAGAAGCTACGACAAAGACCATAAATTTTATAAAAAAATTAAAAGAAGAAAATGTTGATCTTTCATTAATTGAAGATTATTATTGTTTTTTAAATAGAGGAGTGATGGTGCCATCAGTTAACATAAGTGGTAGTAAATTAATTAACTACTTTTTAAATAAAGCAAAAGAAAATAGCATAGATATTTTTGATGAAACTTTTTTAGAAGAAATTATCGAAGAAAAAGATACAGTGATATTAAAAACAAATCGGGGAGAATTTCAAGCAAATAAAGTTTTATTAGCATTGGGATATTCTTTAAATAAATTTTTACCGGAAGCTGGTTTTAAATTCAAAAAAAGACAACTTTTTGTTTTAGATCTTAGTTTAAAAGAAGAGCAAAGAAATTTTCCTCATCTAATTGTTCCTTTTAAGGGCGGGGTATTTTATATCTTTGTTAAAAATATAAACGAGGAATACAAATTTGTTTTAGGGCAAGAAGATGTAATTGAAGAAAACGAAGAATTTAAAGAAGATAATTATTTTGAAAAACTTATTGATATGGGTCTTTTAGAAATTTTGCCGTTTTTAAAGGAGGCAAAAGTAGAAAAAATTTTGTGGGGTTTTGATGCAGAAAACAAAACTTTAAAGATTTTTAATAAAGAAGATAAAATAATCGCTGCTTGTTGTGGAAGCGCAGTTAGATCTTGTGTTCATATAGGAGAAAAATTATCAGAAATTTTAATAAGATAAATTATGGGCAAAGATAATTTTTCAAAAAATATATTTTAGATCTTTTAAAGTCATACAACAAATATAATCCTCATGAGAAAATCATAGGTTTAGAAGACAAAACCCAATCTTTGAACCCTAAAATATAAGGTGGTAAAATTAAATTAATGGCTAATTTTAGGGATAAATTTTATAATTTGCTGGGTGGTATGTTTGTTGGAGATAGTGATATTGAAGGACAGGGAGGATTTATTAATCTTTTAAAAATTAAAAGAAAATATTATGAAAATGAATTCAAACCAAAGCTTCAAGAAAAGATAGAAGAAATCTTAAAAACATATCCAAATTTTGAATACGAACTTTTTGAAAAACTTTATACTTTCTTTTCAAGATACTTTTCGGAATGTGGTTCAATTTATTTTGTTAATACCCCCTCTTATCATCAAATTTACGAAAAAATTTATACTGACAAAGAAGATGTTATTTTATTTTGGAAAACAAGAGATCTTTACTACATAAAAACCGACAGAAACTTCAAGGGTTTAGAAATAAGAATTGAAGAAAATGGTAAAGAATATAAATTTTTTTTTGATGCTTCTAAGATTGAATATAAAAAGGCAAATGAAAAAAGAGAAATAATTTATGAACTTGACGAAAAACGAACAACAAAAGAAAAAATTTATTTTTATGTTTATTATTCTGGAGATAGTAAAGAAACTTTAGAAAAAAAGAAAAGGAAAACGGATATTAAAGAAATTTTAAAAAAACTTAAAAAGAAAGAAATTAAAATAAATGAAGATGTTTTAGAAAAAGCATTCAAAAGATTCGAGCAACAATCAGAAGTAGATTATTTTATTCACAAAAACGCAAAATCATTCTTAACAGAACAATTAAAACTTTACATTTATAATTATCTCTTTAAAGAAAAGCAAGATTGGACAAAAGAAAGATTAGATCAAATTTATAAATTCCAAGAAATTGCCGAACTTATAATTGATTTTGTTTCAAAATTTGAAGACGAACTGGTAAAAATCTGGAACAAGCCAAGATTTGTTTTTAATTCAAATTATGTAATAACTCTTGATAGAATCATAAAGCAAAATAAAGAAAAAGGATTTGAAATAATTGAAAAAATTGTAAATCACAAAAATTTTGATGAGCAAGTTAAAGAATGGAAAGAATTAGGAATTATTGATGAAGATTTTGATAAAAATAAAATTATTCAAAAAGCAGTTACAGGCAAAGAACTAAACAAAAAATATCAATTTTTACCAATTGATACAAAATACTTCAAAGATTTAGAAATCGAGATTTTAAGTTTATTTTATGATTTAGACAATCAATTAGATGGCTGGCTAATAAAATCAGAAAATTATCAAGCATTAAATACAATCTTGCCAAAATTTAAAGAAAAAGTTCAAACAATTTATATTGATCCACCATTTAACAAAGAACAAGATGCTGATTATCTTTACAATGTTAAATACAAAGATTCAACTTGGATAACATTACTTGAAAACAGATTAAAATTAGCAAAAGATTTATTAAAAGACACAGGAAGCATTTTTGTCAGATGTGATTATAACGGCAATATGTATGTAAGATTATTGATGAATGAGATTTTTGGAGAAGAGAATTTTAGGAATGAGATAGCAATTAAAAGATCCGGTATCCAAAAAGAGGCAAAAAATAAATTTTTAGTAGCAGTAGAATCGTTGTTTTTATATGTCAAACAAAATGATCATGCTCCAAAAGAAATTTATGAGGAAAGAGAAACAGGCTGGCTTCCATTTGTTCATTATCCCGGGGAAAGGCAGGATGGCAAAGTAAGAATTGTTTTTGGTTATAAACTTTTGGCCCCGGAAGGTAGGCATTGGGGGGTCGATCAAGATTTAATAGAAAAGTGGTTAATTAAAAAATTAGTAAGATTTAGGTGTAATGAATGTGGATATGAACATTATGAAGGTAAATGGGTAAAATGTTTAAAATGCGGTAAGAACAATTTTACACCTGAAATAAAAAATCCGCCTAAAAAGGTAGATTCTAATTGGACAAATATACAAAGTTATTCGCAAGATCCTAATTTTCCTACAAGAAATGCTGAAGAGCTTCTTAAGCGTGTTATAGAATCTACTTCCAACGAAGGCGATTTAGTTATGGATTTCTTTTTGGGAAGTGGAACAACAACAGCAACTGCGCATAAACTTAAAAGAAAATGGATTGGAATTGAAATGGGGGAGCATTTTTATAATGTAGCTTTACCAAGAATGAAAAAAGTTTTAGCCTATGATAAATCAGGAATTTCAAAAGAAAAAGATGTAAAAGAAAAATACAATGAAAACAATGCTGGCGGATTTTTTAAATATTATGAACTTGAACAATATGAAGAAATTTTAAGAAAAGCAAAATACCTTGAACCAAAAGAACAAAAAATTTTATTCGACAAAAATTTCAATTATATCTTTTCAACCGATCCAAAAATGTTAGACGCAATAGAATTAGATTATGAAAACAATAAAGTTAAAGTAGATTTAACAAAAATTTATCCCGAAAAACAAATTGACATTGCTGAAACATTATCAAATTTAAAGGGAAAGTGGATAAAGAGAATTAATGAAAATGAAGTAGAATTTGAAGATGGAGAGAAAATAGATATTAAAAATTTAGATTACCGGTCGATTAAAAATTTAATTTGGTGGTGAAAATGAATCATGATAAAAATTATATAGTTTTTTCAACAGAGCTTCCTTTTTGGGTGAGGATTCCGGATAATTTTAGTCTGCTATACGACGATGACCATGAACTTATAATAAGAAATTCTTTTTGGAAATTATGGATTAAAGAAATAAGATTTGACTTAAAAACATTACTTTATATGGGCGAAAGGGAAAATTTTTACAAAAATTCTAGAGAAGAGTTTAAAGAAATAAAAAAGAAAATTATAGAGAATAAAATACCTTATATATGGCAAAGATGTAGAACAGTTATAGAAATTATATTTTTTAATAAAAATCTTGAAAAAGCAATAAAAGAAAAAAATTACTATCTTTTAAAAAACTTTGTTTTTCAACATTTATTCCCTCACATAAATGATTTTGTAGAACAATACCGAATGGTAAGCTTTGATCAAATGGTTTACAAAATTTCGCCATGGGATATACCATTTGTATCTTTTAAGATAAATGAAGAACCAGCTTATACAATAGTAACTTATGATTATCTTTCTTGGAATAAAATTCCAATGATAGGAGAATATGGAAAACCAGACACTTTTAAGCCCTTTTATCTAATTCCAGAACCAGAAAAAATATGGAACAATTATAACAGCTTTCCTACTAGACATCTTTATGAAATTGAATTACTAAATGCATACAATTTTAAAATTAGAGGAGATTATGAATCTGCAATAATAAGAGCAGTGACTGCGTTTGAGATTTTGTTAGATTCTAAAATTAAAAATTTTTTAATTAAGATGGGTAAAACAGAGGAAGAAGCAGAAAAAGAAATCGAGAATAATTATATGTGGAGATTAAAAAAAGAACTTTTTTATAAAACGGTGGGAAAAAGATTAGAAGATGTTTTATCAATGGAACTATTAAAGATAGTGGAAGATGCAAGGAGACTTCGCCATGATATTGTTCATAAAGGAAGGAAGATTTTACCTTCTGAACACGGAATGGTAAGATTTTTTCTTGATCATTTAAGGTTCGCTATTAATTCTTTAGAGGATAATTCAGAATATTCAGCAAATCGAGATAAATTATTATTACAAAGTAATATAGAATTTGTAGATTTTTTAGATCAATAATTTTTCAAACTAACCATGCCCACGCAACGAGAAAAAATAATTAAACCTAAATTAATTCTTAGAGAAATAACAGAAAATATAGATTTGGAAAATTTGGGACATAATTGGAGGGGGTTTGATTTTGAGAGTTTTTCTAAAAGTAAGAAGCTTTATGATTTTCAGAAAGAAGCATTGGGAAATGTTTTGAGGGTTTTGTGGTTTTATTATGAAAAATGCTTTGATTTTAAAAAAGATGAGGATTTGAGTGTTAATGATAAAAGAAAAGAAAAATTATTTAGTGAATATTTGGATTATGGACTTTTGGAAAATGAAGTAGATCATCCTTATAGAGAAGAAGCAAAGCATAAATTTATTTTTGATTATTTTCCATTAGAAAATCAAAAGATTAGTTTTAAGCATTTTATAAATAGGGCAGGGTTTTGGATGGCAACAGGATCCGGTAAAACATTGGTGATTGTAAAGTTAATTGAATTTTTAAAAGAGCTTATAAAAAGAGAGGAAATTCCTGATTATGATATTTTGTTTTTAACTTATAGAGATGATTTGATTGAACAATTTAAAAAACATTTAGAAGAATATAATGAGGGCAGGGAGAATAAAATTTTGGTTTATGATTTGAAAGATTATGAAAAGGTAAAAAGAAATAGTTTGTTTAAGGAAAATTTTGTTTTTTATTACAGGTCAGATTTGTTTAGCGATGAAGAAAAAGAGAAAATTTTGGATTTTAGAAATTATTTTAATGATGGCAAATGGTATATTATTTTAGATGAAGCACATAAAGGAGATAAAGAAGAATCAAAAAGACAACATATCTTTTCTATTCTTTCTAAAAATGGTTTTCTTTTTAATTTTTCAGCAACTTTTGATGATATAAGAGATCTAGTAACTACTTGTTTTGAATACAATCTTTCTACTTTTATTGAAAATGGTTATGGAAAGAAAATTTATATTTCAGAATATGAAGCAAGAGCATTCAAAGATGAACTTAAAGAAAAAGATAAATTAAAAGTTATTTTGAAGGCGAGTATTTTACTTACTTATATAAAGAAAAATTTGGAGGAAATTAGAAAAGTTAATAATAATTTTTATCACAATCCTTTAATGATGGTGCTTGTAAATAGTGTTAATAGCGAAATTGCTGATTTAAAGATATTTTTTGATCATTTAAGAAAAATAGCAAAAGGTGAATTTAAGAAAGAGTTAATTGATGAATGTAAAGAAGAGATTAAAAAAGATTTTGAGGAAAAGAGAAATTTGGATATACCAGAAAAGGATAATTTAAATATTGATTTTGGGAAAATTAATGAAATTACTTATGAAGATGTTCTTTTTTATGTTTTTAACTCCAAAACTTCTGGCGATATTGAAATTTCTTACAATCCATCAGTAAAAGGTGAAGTTGCTTTTAAATTAATTACCTCTGATGTTCATTTTGCTTTAATGAAAACAGGAGGTATGCCAACTTGGCTTAAAGAAACATTGAGCGAATTTTCGGTTAATCATACTTTTGAAGAAGAAAAATTTTTCGAAAAAATCAATTCTGAAGATTCACCGATAAATATTCTTTTAGGATCAAGAGCATTTTATGAGGGTTGGGATTCTAATAGGCCAAATATTATTTTATTTATTAATATAGGAGTTGGTAAAGAATCAAGAAAATTTGTATTGCAATCTATTGGAAGAGGTGTAAGAATTGAGCCAATTAAAAATGAAAGAAAAAGAGCGTTGAATATTAAATATAAAATAGGAGAAGATATTTTTGAAAAAATTAAAAATTTTGTTGAATCAATAGAAACGCTTTTTGTTTTTGGTACAAATAAAGATGTGATTGAAACAATTATCAGAGAAGTTGGAGAATTTAAAAAACGAGAATTTAGAGGAAAACAAATTAGTTTATTTAAAAATGTTGAAAGAATTCAAAATAATCCATTGCTTATTCCTAAATATGAAGAGTCTGAAAAAAGAGTTTTTGAAGAAGAGATAAGATTTGGTATTTCTGAAAAAGATTTTGATTTATTGAGAGAATTTGATAGTTTTGTTGAAGATGATAGAATTTTAACAGTTAGTTATGAGGTAGAGCCAAAACTTATTCAATTTTTTAGAAATTCTTTGTCGGGGCAAAATGATTTTAGCGAAGAAAAGTTTTATAAAAATTCTGATATAGAAAGGAAAAACATTTCTAATATTTTAAATGATCTATTTAGATTTTGGGGAGCAAAGTTCGAGAAATTTAAAGAATTTTCTGAACTTAAAGATGAAATTAGGCATTTTGAAAGAGTTGTCATTGAGGAAGCAAAATTTGAAGGATTTAATAAAATTTTAGAAGCAGTAAAACAAACAAAAACTACTTTACCGTTCGAAAATTTAGAACTGAAATACATTTCAGATCATTATTATTTGCCTTTAATTGTAAGCAAAACTGAAAAAATTGATTATATTAAGCACATCATAAAAACTGAAAGCGAAGTTAAATTTATTGAGAAATTAGAAGGATATCTTTCTAAAACAAATAATAAGTTTAAAGATTTTGATTGGTGGATGTTTAGTAAAATTGATGAAAGTTTAGATGAGGTTTATATTCCTTATTATGATTATGAAGATAATTCCTTAAAAAGATTTAAACCTGATTTTATCTTTTGGCTTAGTAAAGAAAATAATTATTTCATAGTTTTTGTTGATCCAAAATCTTATAAATTTACAGATTATGAAAATAAAATTTATTGGTATAAGAGAGTTTTCGAGGAATATGATAAACCTAAAAAATTTCAATATAAAAATTTCAACTGCTATGTTTATTGCTTTTTAAATACAAAGGACGTTGACAGGTTAAACTCTCACCCCTATAAAAATTATTGGTTCGATAATTTTGATAAATTATTCGAAAATTTAATAATTTATGCTCATAAAAGTTAAAGTTTTTGCGGGTTGTAAAAAGGATGAAATTTTTAAGAAGAAAACAAAATTTTAGGGTAGGGGTGTATAAATAGTAGAGTGACACTTGTGACACTGTGTTTGATTATGATGACACTTTTTAATTTTTCTGTCACTTTGTGATAAAAATAAAAGGTAAAGTTTATGTTTTTAAAGATTTAGTTAAAATTTTATCTTATTAAACTCAGGTGGCTTTAGTATTTGCGCATATGCTAATAAAAGTTAAAGTTATTTCTAATTCTAAAAAAGATGAAATTGTTAAAAAAAAGATGATAATTTTGTGGTTAGATTTATAAAAAACAAGATTTTAGGATAGAATTATAAAGTGGATGGTAAAGCTTGTGCTACTTTTTTTATTACATTGGCACTTTTTTATTTTTCTTTTACCTTATTATAAAAAATTAAATCCGTAAAATTAAATTTATATTAATTAATATATCTTATTAAATTTGTATATAATTTTATAAATATTTTATTATGTCTATTATTGAGGTAAAAAATTTGGTTAAAAAATTTAAGATAAAAAATGGAGAGTTTATTGCTGTCAATAATGTTTCTTTTGATGTTAAAAAAGGAGAAATTTTTGCTTTTTTAGGTCCAAATGGCGCTGGCAAGACAACAATTATAAAAACAATCACAACATTATTGCATCCAACGTCAGGAGAGGTAAAATTAAACGGTTTTGATGTAGTTCTAAATCCTAATGAAGCGCGAAAATCTTTCGGTATTGTTTTTCAAGATCCAAGTTTAGACGATGAATTAACTGCTTATGAAAACATGGAAATTCATGGAGTTTTATATAATTTTCCAAAAGATTTATTAAAAAAACGCATTGAAGAACTTTTAAAATTTGTGGAATTATGGGATAGAAAAGATGATTTTGTAAAAAATTTTTCAGGCGGAATGAAAAGAAGATTAGAAATTGCAAGAGGGCTTCTTCATCATCCAAAAATTTTGTTTTTAGATGAACCAACCTTGGGTCTTGATCCGCAAACAAGAAATCATATTTGGTCTTATATTAAAGATTTAAATATTAAAGAAGAGATTACTGTTTTTTTCACAACGCATTATATTGAAGAAGCAGAAAAAGTTGCAAATAAGGTTGCTATTATTGATAAAGGTCAAATTATTGTTTTGGATTCTCCGCAAAATATTTTAGAAAAAACAAATTCAAACTCTTTAGAAGAAGCTTTTATTAAATTGACAGGTCATAGTATTCGTGAAGAGGGGGGATTCTTTAGATAAATTAATATTAAGAAGTCGTTTTGGTCGTAGATAAATAAATAAAATAATAATATGAAAGTTGTTTATATTCTTTGGTTGAGACAAATTAAAAGATACTGGAGATCAAAATCAAGAATAATTGGCTCTTTAATGCAACCACTTTTATTTCTTTTAGCTTTTTCTTTTGGTTTTGGTCCTGTCTTTGAAAAAGCCGGTGGCGAAAATTATATTGAATTTTTAACCCCTGGTATTATAGGAATGAGTATTTTATTTACCTCAATTTTTTCTGGTATAGATTTAATTTGGGATAAAAAATTTGGTTTTATTAAAGAAACTTTTGTTGCGCCTGTGCCAAGATATAAAATTATTTTAGGAAGAATTTTGGGTGGGGCTACTACTTCTTCTTTTCAGGGCTTTTTGGTTTTTCTTGTCTCCTTACTTTTTGGTTTTAAAATAACTAAACTTATGTCTTTAATCTTAGGCTTTGTTTTTATGTTTTTAATAGCTTTTGTATTTGCAAGTTTAGGAACAATAATCGCTTCCATTTTAGATGATATGCAGGGTTTTCAGTTAATTATGAGTTTTTTGGTTATGCCAACTTTTCTTTTTTCCGGCGCAATTTTTCCTTTAAATAATTTGCCAGATTTTTTAAAATTTATTGCACAATTTAATCCATTGTCTTATGGAGTTGATGGTTTGCGTTGGGCTTTAATTTCGAATTCTTATTTTGGCGGAATATTTGATCTATTTGTCTTATCTTTAGTTTCTTTAATTTTTGTTTTTATTGCTACTTATATTTTTTCTATGATAGAAGTAAAATAGCTTTATTTTTCTAAAAATTAAAATTATCCCTAATTCTAAAAAAGATCAAATTCTTAAGAAAAAAGATGATGATTTTGAGGTGAAAGTGAAAAAAAGCAGAGGAGGGAAGAGCAAATAAATGTTCCATTTGTGAGACAAAATTAAATAAAAGTTCCATTTTTATATTTTTATGGAACATTGTGATATAATTTAATCAAAATGAAGCCATATAATCAGCCAAAATTGCCTGTTAAATTAGATAAAAGAAAAATTAAAGAATAAAATCTTATGATTACTGATAATTGGTATTCCCAAATTATTAAACCTTCTTGGGCGCCTCCGGCGTGGGTTTTTGGGCCGGTATGGTCTGTGCTTTATGTGATTATTGCGGTGACTTTTGGTACGGTGTTTTACAAATCATTTATCGGAAAGATACCTTGGATTGTTGCTTTGCCATTTGCTCTAAACCTCATTTTCAACTTTGCTTTCAGTCCGATTCAATTTGGATTGAAAAACAATCTTTTAGCATTAGTTGATATTCTTCTCGTTTTAGTCACGCTTGTCTGGGCGCTTTTTGCTCTGTATGAGTTTAATTTAAAGCTTAATATTGAGACCGGCGCATCAACCTACGCCTGGATTATCTATGCCAATATACCGTATCTTATCTGGGTTTTATTCGCGACGATTTTGCAGTTAACAATTACATATCTAAATTCATGAAAAAAGCGATTATTTTTTCAATAATTTCAATTTTTTTAATCGGGGGAGTAGTATTATATTTTTATCTATTCAAACAAAAAGGAGGAGAAAATAAAAAGGTTTTCTGTCCCCAAGATGTTAAGCTTTGTTCCGATGGATCTTATGTTTCAAGAATTCCTCCAAATTGTGAATTTCAAATGTGTCCGAAAGAAGATTTAATTGTAGTAGAAAACCCTAGAGCTAGAGAAGAAATTAGCTCTCCTTTATTTATATCAGGAAAAGCGCGAGGTTATTGGTTTTTTGAGGCAGATTTCCCAATTGAATTAGTTGACGAAAATAATAATTTAATAGGCCAAACAATTGCACAAGCAAAAGGGGAATGGATGACAGAAGATTTTGTCCCGTTTGAAGCGACTTTAAATTTTTTTAATCCAAAGACGAATAAAGGATTTTTAATTTTCAGAAAAGATAATCCAAGCGGACTTAAAGAACATGACGACGAACTTAGGGTTCCTATTCTTTTCAAGAATAAATAAAAATTATATTAATTTTCTATTTTATTCGGAGCAGTGACTGCATTTGCTAAAGCTTATTTTCTAGAAACTAATTCCTCATTGGTAGCTGTGAAAGTATTTGTTTGATTTATTTGGTCAGCAAGATTTCAGCTATATTTACAAGTTAAAGATAGTATTAAGTAATTTTTAAAAATTCAAATAAAGCAAAATAATAAAGTTAAAAAATTTAAAAAATGATTTATAATTTAATTGATGAAATATATAAAATTTTTTAGTGAAATTTCAGCGGAGGATACTGCTTTGGCTGGAGGGAAGAACGCTAATTTAGGAGAAGTGTATAATAAATTAGCTGATGTTGGGGTGCCGGTGCCTAATGGGTTTGCTGTAACTGCTGAAGGTTATGATTATTTTATTAAATTTAATAATTTGGAAGAGAAAATTCACGATGTTTTAAAAGGTTTAGATACTCATAATATTGAAGATTTGCATAAAAGGGGAGAAGAAATAAGAAATTTGATTAAAAGCGGAGAATTTCCTGAAGATTTGAAAAATGAAATTTTGACTGCTTTTCAAAAATTAAAAGAAGAATATGGAGAAGATTTAACAGTAGCAGTAAGAAGCAGTGCTACAGCTGAGGATTTACCCGGAGCATCATTTGCTGGGCAGCAAGAAACATATCTTAACGTCAGTGAAAAAGATTTGCTTGAAAAAATAAAATTTTGTTTTGCTTCACTTTTTACAGATCGAGCTATTTCTTATAGAGAAGATAAGGGTTTTGATCATTTTAAAGTTAAACTTTCTGTAGCTGTACAGAAAATGGTAAGAAGCGATGTTGGAAGTTCTGGAGTAATGTTTACAATTGATCCGGATAATGGTTGTCCAAATGTTATTGTTATTAACTCTGTTTTTGGTTTAGGAGAATTAATTGTTCAAGGAAAGGTTGTGCCAGATGAGTTTATTGTTTTTAAACCCAAACTACCCGAATTAAACGACCAAATAAACTACCCGAATGACCGACCGAATAATATACCCGAATATAAACCGAATAATAATAGCCACCCGAATGACAACCGAATAAACCACCCGAATAATAGACCGAATGGAAATGAAATATTCGGTCAACATTCGGGTAAAGTATTCAGTCAAGATTCGGGTAATGATCTAAAATTCGGTAATAATTCGGGTAATGCATTCGGTCAACATTCGGGTAGTAAAAATATATTCGGTCATAATTCGGGTAACTCATTCGGTCAAGATTCGGGTAATAATTTTGTGTTCCCTATAATTTCTAAAAAATTAGGAGATAAAAACATAAAGATTATTTATTCTGAAGGGGGTGGAGTAAAAGAGGTTGAGACAACAGAAGAAGAGAAAAGAATGTTTTCTTTGACTGATGAGGAAGTAAGACTTTTGGCGAAATATGGATATTTAATTGAAAAACATTACGGAAAAGCAATGGATATTGAATGGGCGAAAGATGAAATTGAAAATAAACTTTATATTGTTCAAGCAAGACCCGAAACGGTGCATTCAACAAAACAAAATGTTTGGTATGAGTATAGATTAAAAACAAATGACACGAAACAACACGAAACTGAAACGAAACCACACGAAATTTTAAAGGGAATTGCTATAGGAAGTCAAATAACAGCCGGAAAAGTTAGAGTGATTAGAGATGTTGAGAAAATAAATGAATTTCAAGCTGGAGAAATTTTAGTAACAGAAATGACTGATCCAGATTGGGAACCAATAATGAAAATTGCCAAAGGAATAATAACAGAAAAAGGCGGAAGAACTTGTCATGCAGCTATTGTCGCTCGCGAACTTGGAATTCCTTCAATTGTTGGTGTAAGTGGTGCTTTAGAAAAATTAAAAACAGGTGATGAGATAACTATTGATAATTCTCAAGGGCTTGAAGGAAAAATTTATCAAGGAATTTTAGAATATGAAGTTATAGAACATAAATTAGAAGAAATTCCACAGACAAAGACAAAAGTTTATGTAAATATTGGAGAACCTGATGAAGCTTTAGAAAAATGGTATTTACCGGTTAAAGGAGTTGGTCTTGCTAGAGAAGAATTCATTATTGCAAGTGAAATTAAAATACATCCTAATGCTTTAATAGATTATGAGAATTTGAAGAAGAAAGTAGAAAGTTACCCTAATAACCGACCTAATAAATTACCCGAATCAAGCGACCGAATAGAATCTACCCGAATTACACGACCGAATAATAATTACCCGAATAAACAACCGAATGGAAATGGAATATTCGGTCAAAATTCGGGTAAAGTATTCGGTCAAGATTCGGGTAGCGACATAAGAAAAATAATTGAAAAAATTGATGAATTGACAAAAGGATATGAAGATAAAAAACAATTTTACATATATAAACTTGCTGAGGGAATTGCTAAAATCGGGGTGGCATTTTGGCCAAATGAAGTTATTGTTAGATTTTCTGATTTTAAAACTAATGAATATAGAAATTTGATTGGTGGAGAGATTTACGAGCCAAAAGAAGAAAATCCAATGATAGGCTGGCGCGGAGCAAGCAGGTATTATCATACTAATTTTAGAAAAGCATTTGAACTTGAAGTTTTAGCTTTTAAAAGGGTTAGAGAAGAAATGAAACTGAAAAATGTTGTGCCAATGGTACCATTTTGTCGAACTCCTGAGGAGGGTAAAGAAGTAGTGAAAATTATTAGATCAATTATACAAGATCCAGAACTCAAGATTTATGTTATGGCAGAAATACCAAGTAATGTTCTTTTAGCAGATGAATTTTTAGAAATTTTTGATGGTATGTCAATTGGTTCAAATGATTTAACGCAACTTGCTTTGGGAATTGATAGAGATAATGAAATGTTAACTCAAATTGGTGATGAAAGAAATCCTGCTGTTTTAAAGATGTTAGAAGAAGTCATTAAAAAATGTAAGGAACAAAATAAGTATATCGGTATATGTGGACAAGCACCATCAGACTTTCCAGAAATTGTTGAATTTTTAGTAAAAAATAAAATTGATTCCATTAGCGTAAATCCAGATGCAGTTATAAAAACAATAAATTTAGTTAAAAGAGCTGAGTAATAAAATTAGAATTTTGTAAATATTAATATTATAAAATTTTATTAAATTTTATTAAAATATGATATGAGGAGAGGATTTTACGAGTCACCTATAGAAAAAAGATTGGTAAGAGAGGATATTCGAAGAGAAGAAGCGGAAAAGCTGAAAAAATTATTAATAGAGATAAAAGATTTTTTAGAAGGACAAGGAATTACTGTAGATCAAAATTGCAGAATAGATATGCGTGCTTTTGGGGATGTTTATGAAAAAAAAGAAATAGAAAAGGATGTTAAACTTATTAAAGAAATAAAAGACAATACAGAAGAAAGTTTGTTGACAGACGGTGAAAGGCTTGAGGCTTTAAAAACAATAGTCTTTCATAAATTTTTAAATGAAAAATTTATTGTTATTAGGACAGCTTTTTATGATGATTTTCAAAACCATGTTGACAATTTAATTGTAGAAAAAGAAACAGGAAATATAATTTGTGCTTTTGATGAGGTGAGCGCCATATCAGGTCCTGAGTTTATTAAAAAACAGGAAAGATTTTTAAGAAATAATATAAAAGGCGCAAAAGTAAAATACGGTATTCTCTCAACTAAAGATGGTTTAATAAAGAATAAAATAGAAAATATACCAATTTTTTATCTTGCCTTACCGCCTGAACATATTAATGAAGGAATTAGAAATATTGCTTCTTTAGAGGAGATATCTGATTATGAAGAGAAGATTTGGTCTTATTTTGTAACAACTCTTCAAAGCCAAATTGCCAGACTGAAGTTAGAAAATTTAAATGAAATTTTAAGGCGCCGCCTTTTAGAATTTGAAAAAACCTTAAGAGAGCTAAAAACTGTATGATTTACTTTTATTTAAAATTTGAAAATCAAAAATACTATAGTTAAAAAATTTGAAGTTTCTGTTATACCAAAAAATCATCTTTTTAATTTATAATTATTTAATTAGGAAAATCATTTTAAAATGAGGCTTGATGTTTATAAAATAGAAAGTTATGCTAAATATAGTAAAAACTTATATTTGCTTTTATTGATCGATATCTTGTTTAATGGGAGTTGGAGTTTAATAGGACCATTTTTCGCTGTTTTTATAACAAATCAAATCAAAGGCGGTGATATTTTTTTAGTAGGTTTAGCTTCTTTAATTTTTTGGATTTTTAAATCTTTATCATCACCAATTATAGGTTTTATTTGCGATAGAATTAATGGCATTCAAGATGAAGTTAAATTTTTAAAAATAGGAATAATTTTAAATTCACTCTCACTTTTAGGTTATTTTTTTTCTTATTTACCATGGCATATTCTTTTTCTTGAAATTATTCATGGAATAGGTGTAAGTTTATATTCTCCACCACGTCTTTCACTTTTGATTCATTCACTTAAAAAAGATAGGGGAGGATTTTATTTTGGCCTCAATGAAAGTTTGGTTGGTATTTTAATTGGACTCTCTATTTTTTTAGGAAGTGCTATTATTAAATTTTTTGGTTTTAAAACCGTCTTTTTGATAGCATTTTTTATATGTTTTTCAAATTTGATTTTAATTAGCAGTTTAAAATTAAAAGATAATACTTAATTTTATGAAGATTGAAAACATTAGGGTTAATAAAATTTTAGATTCGAGAGGTGAGGAAACAATCGAGGTTGAGATTTTAAGCGAAGGATTGAAAGAAAAAGCAAGTGTACCGATTGGAAAAAGCTTAGGAAAGCATGAAGCTATTTGTTTGGATTGTGAAAAAATAGAAAAAAAATTACCAGAGTTTTTTGAAAATGTAAAAAATTTTGATTTTCAATCTTCTGAAGAATTTGATAATTTTTTAATTGAAAGAGCAGGGAAGAACAAAGAAAAATTAGGAGCAAATTTTACTTTAGGAGCATCAATTGCCTTTGCAAGAATTTTAGCAAAGAAAAAAGGGTTGGAGCTGTGGGAGTATTTAGAAAAAGAATATTTACCCGAATCAAGCGACCGAATTAACTACCCGAATAACGGACCGAATGAAATATTCGGTAAACATTCGGGTAAATTACCAGGATTAATCATTAACATCATTGGTGGAGGAGTTCACTCTTTTAATAATTTGGATTTTCAAGAGTATTGGCTCATCACGGAT
>Ga0308411_10000186_pt1 | contig 37953 bp, 41 predicted proteins | sample HotsprottomLayer_2_FD_203530 | JGI IMG/M metagenome (GOLD analysis project Ga0308411, IMG submission 203530) | Hot spring phototrophic mat microbial communities from Octopus Spring, Yellowstone National Park, Wyoming, United States -... | ecosystem: Environmental > Aquatic > Thermal springs >... | reverse complement strand
CGACGCCGAAGCAGTCGGCGATCAAAACGGCGTTGGTGTAGGCCGCCATCACGTCCTCGCTGATCGGCGGCGACAAGTCTTTCGCATGATGAGCAATGACCCATGCGCGCGCCGCTTCTCGCGCGGCAATGATGCGCCGCGCGTGGCGGTCTGGCGCTGTTTCTTTGAGCAGCGCGTCAATGGCCCGCCGATTGTGCGGACCCAGCAGCTCCCGCAGATACTTTTCCGCGGCGTTTCTTGTTGTGAGATGCTGCATACCTAGCTCCATTTCGTAAAGACGGCCGGCAGGACGAGAACTTTGCCGCCCGGCAACTGCACACGCAAATCGGCCCGCCGCGATAAAAATCGCAGCGGGCAAAGATCGCCGTTTTCAAGCACCAGAAACGCGGCTGTGATGGCCGCCGGCCCCGTAAGAATGCCCGTAAACTCATACTGGGCGACGATCTCGCCAGGCCACACGTCGCCCACCACGTAATCCTTTCGCTTGTCGGCGGCTAGCGAGCGGTGGCCGAAATACAGCCACCGCCAGCGCCCAGACTGAGGGCGCCACACAGCCCGTGCCCAGTGTTCCAGACATTTGCCGCGGCGGCCGTAGTGTTTTACGGCCGCACGAACCGAATAAGCCGCCCCCGACGGGGGTGTACGACTCGCGGCAATAGCGGACGCCCGGCGCAGGAACTCGGCGTTCGCGGCGTGCTGAACGTCGGCCCTCGAAAGGGCCGCTGTCTCATTGCTCACGAAGCTTTCGCGCCACATTGACGCGGTCTCCTTTCAGCCAGCACCTGGGCTGGTGATGGTCTGGGCGATACGCCCGCCCACTGCGCCCACGATGGGTCAGCGCCGCCATCGCCGCTCGGGGGCACACGGCGACGGCGGGGGAAGGTCATTGCGATGGCGGACTCGGACAAGGTAGTGGCACAGCCACTTCGACTGCCCAATACCCGCCGTGCATTCCGGGCGTGTGGCGCGAGGAGATGATGCGCGCCCCCTCGGGCTCGATCACGACTGGCTCGGCCCACCAGCCGGGGCCAGGGGCGATTGTGACCTGGCGGCCGTCGCTTGTGCTGGCAGACTTCGGCTGGTCCCAATAGCCGTTGTCCATCTCCCGACGGGTCGGGGCACCGAACGAGACAATGACGGTCTCGACGGACTGCCCGCCTTGCGCAACTTCCGCCGCAAAGCGCTCGACCTGGTCGAGACGCTCCGCCGTCTTCGGATATTCGGCCCGCACAATTTCGCGGGCCACGTCCACCGGTAGCCCTAATTCTGCAGCCACCTGCCCCCAGGTGGCGAACTCTTCGCCCCACAAGCCGTGCAGCGGCGAAAGGAAATAGAGGGGGCGCACGCCGGGCGCGAGTAGAAGCTCGTATGTGGTGTTCGACCACTTGCCGTTGGGGGTATAGTGCTCCCTCTGGATTGTGCAGAATCCAGGGATGCCCTGGCCATCGAACCGAACAACGTCGGCGCCCCGCGCCAAATAAAGCCTCGGCCTCCTGCCGCCAGGCTGCTTGCCATCGTTGTACTGGTATACCTTCATCGCACCCTCCCGGCCGGCCTTGCCGGCCCGCTAATGTGACACGATTCTCGAAAAATTGGTCGGCCCCTAGGGGTCAGGCAACGCGCACGCTGCCGCCCCACTGCGGGTCAATTCCCGCGCCCCGGCTCCGACCTCTCCGGGACCTCACCACCGGTCGCGCTGGCGCCTCAGCGCGGTCGTCCGGCAGCTTGCTGCACTCGCAGGAAGGGGAGCCGACCAAAGTCCCGGCGCTTCGTGCGCCGGCAACGCCCCCGATGCCCCGCTTTGACCGCCGCCGCTCGGGGGCACACGGCGGCGGCCGCTGCCAGGTTACTGGTCCGCCCGCTTACCGGCGGCGGGCCCGCGGAATCACGCCGTCGGCGATGGCGGCGCGAATCGCGGCCGCCGGGCTCGGGGCGTCCGACTCGCCCGAATCGGCGACCATAACGCAGCAGCCATCGCTGTTGCGGATGGCGTAGTGGCCCGCGATTGCCCCGCCGCGGATCGAAAACTGCGCCCCCCAGCGCCACCCCTTCGGAAGGGAGCTCCCGCGAGCATACAGGACGTGATCGAGTGTGCGAGTGTCGGCCATCGTAACCTCCCGGCCGGCCGTGCCGGCCCGCTGATTGATGCCGCGTCGGCCGCGGCCGCCGCCATCGGTCCCTCACCGATGACGCCTACATTATACCGCAGGACAAATACTCGTCAAGAGCTTCGGCGGCCGCGGGGCGAAAAAATCTCGAAAAAAATCCGCGGAGCGCGGTCAGGTGGACACTTGGGAAAATGGGACAGGCCGCGGCAGCGGCCCTTGGGAATCACTGCCGCGGGTCGGGGCGCTCGATGACGCGCCCGTCCGGCAGCTCGATTGCCACGGCCCCTGACTCCGTCTGGCGCACCGCCAGACGGACGTAGCCACAGGACACCTGGCCCGTGATCAGATACGCCGTAGTCACGGGGGCGCCCTGCGTGTACTCGATGACGATCTCGCCCGCGCGCACACGTCCGACTGGGTTATCGGCGGCGGCGAACTGCCGCCATCGCCCACGGCGCCACACCCGACGTTCATAGGTCGTGCTCACGTCCAGATGTCCAAGCGTGGGCACCGACGCGCAGACAGGATCGGCTTCGGTCCAGGCGATGTCGCAGAGCTCGCGGATAACGACGCCCATCGAAACCTCCCGGCCGGCGCTGCGTGCGCCGCAAACGCCCCCGATGCCCCGCTTTGGCCGCCGCCGCTCGGGGGCACACGGCATCGGCCCCTACCGTCAGCACGTCTGGCCCGACTGCCGCGACGATTCGAGGAACTCCCGCCACCCGGCCTTGTCCCGAATCGTCGCCTCGATGGCCCGCAGATTGCGTGGGCTGGCGCGGACGATGACCTGGCCGTCGCCCGTGCCCTCGACGATGACGTTCACGCGCAGCCGGCGGGCGAACTGTTCGTTCACCCGCCCCGACCCGCTGCGTTTGATCTTGATCGGCCGCTCGAACCGCCGCAGCAGCACCAGATCGGCGCCCGGATCGCTGGCGTCTTCGCACGCCAGCACGCGCCCGCGCAGCCGGGCGGCGTGCAAAACCCAAGCAAACGGCACCGATGACGCATCAAACCTGATCTCGTTCATTGCTCGCTCCCGGCCGGCCGTGCCGGCCCGCTGATTGTCGCCGCGTCGGCCGCGGCCGCCGCCATCGGTCCCTCACCGATGACGCCTTTATTATACCGCGTGCCAAATAGTCGTCAAGAGCTGCGGCCGCCACGGGGCGAAAAATCTTGGAAAAAAATCCGCGGCCCGGTCAGGTCGACACTTGGGAAAATGGGACTGGCCGACCTGGGGCGAAAAAATCTCGAAAAAAATCCGCGGCCCAGGTCAGGTGGACACTTGGGAAAATGGGACAGGCCGCGGCAGCAGGCGCTGGGTGATACAATGCCAAAGGCATGATGGCACAGCACAACCGCAAACGCGACAATCGGCGACTGGGCGTCGGCGGCCCTAAGGGTCCGCCGGCCGTGTATCCGTCGCGGCTGCACCAGATACTGGCGCAGCGGCTGCGCGGCCGGCGCATCGCGGCCGGACTCACCTTGCAGCAGGCCTCCGCCGCGGCGGGTATCACTGCCGCGGCCTGGTCGGCCTACGAGCGCGGCCGGACGCTGCCAAGCCTTCCGATGCTGGCATCGGTGGCCGCTGCCGTCGGCTGCGCCCCGGCCGATCTGGTGCCCTAGAAACCCCCAGCGCAAAAAAATCGGCTGGGGACTGTCGCCCCCAGCCGCGACCAGACGGCCCGCGATGCGGCCGTGGCCGAACTTACTTCCGCGGGTTCGGGCGAATCAGAATCTGCCCGTCGGGAAGGAACACATAAATCGTATTTGGGCTGGCCTCAGGCACAATCTGCCCGTCGGGAAGGAACCGAAAAACCGTATTTGGGCCGGCCTCACGCACGTAAAGCTGAACGAAGCCCTTCGCGGTCACCAGACAACCGGCCGAAATTGGCCGGCCATCGACTACTTCGACGAGCACTTCGCCCGGGCGCACCGGCCCGACCGCCTGGCGCAACGTGCGGGCGACCTTCTGCCAGCGGCCGTCGCGCCACACGTACCGATACCAGCGCGTCGGCGATTCGCCAACGCGCCCGTATTTGATGCGGCCGCAGCCCGTGATGATGACTTCGTCGCCGACCGGCGCCGCCTCAGCGCCCGCGATCTCGCAGGCAATCCGCACGTCTTCGGGGATTCCAGCCGTCGCCGTCGTTGTCGTTGTCCCGCTCATCGCACCCTCCCGGCCGGCCCTGCCGGCCCGCTGATTGTCGCCGCGTCGGCCGCGGCCGCCGCCATCGGTCCCTCACCGATGACGCCTTTATTTTACCTCGTGGCAAATACTCGTCAAGAGCTTCGGCGGCCACGGGGCGAAAAATCTCGAAAAAAATCCGCGGAACGCGGAAGGTGGACACTTGGGAAATGGGACAGGCGCAAGAAACGGTCGCGGCTGGGGACTGTTGCCCCCAGCCGCGACAGGCCCCCGGCCTCGTGCGCAAAAGAAAATCCCCCGATAACTCAGCGCTGCCGCCGCCGCTCGGGGGCACACGGCGTCGGCAGGGGAAGACTAGTCCAGAGCAGGCAGGGGCCGCGTCAGCTCGTGGCCGCTGGGCAGTTGCAGGACAACTGCGCCGCTCTGGGTGAACTCGATCTGAACGACGGCGTCATTGAGCGCCACGTACGCCATGGCCAGCTCGCCACGCTCAATGTAGAGCATGACCTCGCCCGGCCAGAGGCGATCTAGCGTATGCTCGAAGCGTTGCCACGCCCCGTCGCGCCAGACAAGCATATACCAGCTTCCGCAGCAGCGGTCGCTGCCGCCCGTTGCGACCCAGTGCGGACGCCCCAAGCGCTCGCCGCTGGCCGCCGCTTCGCACGCCTTAGCATTCTCGCTGCTCAATGGATACCGCGTCATCGCAACCTCCCCGGCCGGTCTCACCGGCCCGCTGATTTCGCCGCGTCGGCCGCGGCCGCCGCCATCGGTCCCTCACCGATGACGCCTTTATTATACCGCGTGCCAAATAGTCGTCAAGAGCTGCGGCCGCCGCGGGGCGAAAAATCTCGGAAAAAATCCGCGGAGCGCGGTCAGGTGGACACTTGCGAAAATGGGACTGATGAAAAAACGGCCGGTCCGTGGGGCAGCGAAGCTTGCGCCCCGCCGCCCCACTGCGGGTCATTTCCCGCCCCGGACTCCTCCCCTCCCGGACCTCCCCCACGGTCGCGTTGGCGCCTCCACGCGGTCGTCCGTGGGCGTACCACACTCGCAAAAGGGGACCAGCCGTCACCCGGCGCTCCGCGCGCCGGCAGCGCCCCCGATGCCCTATTGGCCGCCGCGGCGCTCGGGGGCACACGCCGCGGCGTACTAGTTACGCCCGCGGCGACGGGCGGTCGATCACCCGACCGTCGGGCAAATAAATCCGCACCAGATCGCCGTAATCCCGGACTTCGACCGGGTGATAGCCTGGGGTGAACGGTCCCAGAATCAGGCAGGCCGTCTGGATCGCCCAGTTATCGACCCATTCGATCACCAGCTCCCCGGCGAAGACACGGCCAGAACGGTCGCGCTTGCGCGTCGTAATCGGCACCCAGCGCCCGTCGCGCCACACGCGACGATGGACGATGTGCTCATACCGCGTGTGAATCCTTAGCCCCCGCGGAAACATTGGGCCATCGCCCAGCATCGTGATCCCCCCATCCTTGGGAGAACAGGTCCCCGCAACCGCCAGGTCGCAAACCTTCCGAATCAGTTCGTCGCCGCTCATCGCACCCTCCCGGCCGGTCTTACCGGCCCGCTGATTTCGCCGCGTCGGCCGCGGCCGCCGCCATCGGTCCCTCACCGATGACGCCTTTATTTTACCGGACGCCAAATACTCGTCAAGAGCTTGGGCGGCCGCGGGGCGAAAAAATCTTGGAAAAAATCCGCGGTTCGCGGTCAGGTGGACACTTGGGAAATGGGACAGTCCGACCCCGGGCCGCGGTCAGCGGAGCTTGCGCCGCTGTGTCACGTCATAGAGCCGACGGTCCTCGATCTCCGGGTCGTACTGCGTCCACGTTTCGCGGAAGGCCCCGGCGTAGACCGCCCGCAGCCGGTCGCCGTCCAGCCACAGGGCCGACCAGCCGCCGCGCTGCCAGTCCCGCTCAGGGAGATGCCAGGCCGATTTCACAAGCCGCCACGCACGCACTTTCAGCCGCCCCGCGGTGGGGCACCAGTCCCAGAAGATGATCTGATCGAAAATCAGCTGGCCGCGGTCGTTGTAGTAATGATTGAGTTCGATCACGTCCACGCGGTCGCGCAGCACGTCATCGACCGGGTGCGTGGCCACCGCCACCACCACCGCCAGCATCCATGCCATCGGTGCGTCCCCTCTAGCGCCGCGTCAGCCACAGCGTGCAGCCGCTCTCCGGGCGTGACAGAATCGCATCGGGGCTGATCGGCCCAACCGTCCCATCGTAGCGCACGTGCCGCAGCACGTAGGCGCTGCGCTCGATCTCCGCCAGCAGTTCCGCCACCACGCGCCGGTCCAGGGCGACATGGAGCTCCACGACCAGCACGGCCGCCGGGAACCGCTGCCGCAGGCGCTTGGTGCCTTGCCAGACTTTCCCCTCCCAGCCCTCCACGTCCACTTTGACTAGGTCAAGCTGCGTCCACTCGGCCAGCAGGTCATCCAGCGCGATGGTCGGGACTTCGCACTCCTCGGCGTAGTGTGGCGTTTCGGCGCCGTGTAACGATGCCCCGCCCACGTTGCACGGCGGCACGTGCAGCGTGGCACTTCCTGCGGCGTCGGAAGCCGCGACCTGCGCCGTCTCGACCCAAGGGAAGCCGTTCAGGGCCAGGTTTTGCCGCAGGCGCCGCGCGCTGATCGGGTATGGCTCGACCGCCAGCACGCGGCCTTCGGGGCCGACCGCCCGCGCCATGGCCAGCGTGTAGTATCCGACGTGCGCCCCTACGTCCACGCACGCCATCCCGGGGCGCAGGTGCCGCAGCAGGGCGGCCGTCACCCACGCCTCCCAGTATCCATCCATCGCCAGCCGCGGCCCGACGGTCAGGTCCGCAGGGTCCACGATGGCCAGCAGATCGCCCAGCACGCGGCACAACACGCCGTCCCCATAGCCGACGGCCTTAGCGCGCGCGGCGGCGAATTGCTCCAGCGATTGTCGGTCGGTTCGGTGCGCTTCGTCCATGATTCCCTCACGGCTGGCCACGGTTCATCAGATCGCCTTCCCGCGGTGGCTCGGGAATACGTTCCCAGGCCGCGCAGATGGTCTCAAACGCCACGCGGCGGCGTTCCCAGGGCCAGTAGACCCAATGATATTCGACGCGCTCCAGCCGCCGCTGAAAGCGTTCCAAAGACGCACCGCGACGGCGCCAGCTTTCGCGTGTGGCGTCCAGATCGCGCTCCACCACGATCAGCAGCGGGGCGTCATCCGTCAGCGCCGGCAGCCATCTGTCGAGGGTCTCGCACAGCCGCGGGTCCTTGATGCACCAGGGCCGCGGCCACGCCGCGACCTGCGCGCGGAGCTCTTCGGGTGGCACGCGCTGGCCACGCAGCAGGCGCTGATTGATCGCGCGCACGTTGCCTGACTCTCCAAACACGACGTCCATCTCCGGCATCCGCCAGCCCAGCGCATCGAGCAGACGCGCCACCACGCGCGACCCGGTATGGCCAGGCGTCAGCACCACGACGCCACGGCAGGGATGCGCCAGGGATGGCGGTGGCGCCGGCTGCTCCGACGCGGACCAATCGCCCGCGAACCGATACAGCGGCGTTTGGTGCCAGTCGCCACGCGAGCGCATCTGCTGGTAGGTCGCATCGCCGCGCCGCTGCGCTTGGTGGGCAAGCGTCAGGGCCGGCGTCTGGATGCAGCGGACGCCGTGCTGCACCAGATCGGCCACGTGGACGCGATGCTCGCCGCGGATTTTTAGATCGTCCCGCCACGGCACCCGACGCAGCGCGTCGGTCCGCGCGATCAGCGAGTTCAGAAACCGCCCGACGGGCCGCCACAGCGTGCCTCGTTTCGAGCGACGCCACGGCCCGGGCGTGCTCGCCTTCACGACCGGCGGCGCAGCGGGCTCGATGCTGAGCATGGCCGCCCAGTCGGTCATGCAGCCAGCGGCCAGGTCGTACACCGGACCAGCGACCAGCTCGGCGCCGCTGATTTCCTGCACCAGGTGCAGCGCCGCCATGGCGTCCGTGCACGGCAACACCAGGAAATCGTCGTCCATCAGCCACACATACGGCGTGCGCACCTGGGCAATGGCCGCATTCCGCGCAGCCGACAGACCGCAGTCGTAGGGCAGCTCAAGCCACTGCACTTGCGGATGCCGGCGGCACCACTGCGCCTGCTCGTCCGTCTGGGCGTCTGGCCCCGACTGATCAGCCACGATCACGCGCAGGTGCGGGTAGTGGGCGCGAATCGACCGCAGCAGCTCCGCCAGGCAGGCGAACCGGCGAAAACTGACGACCGCCACCGTCACCAGCGCGGCCAGGTCGCCGCGCGCCAGTGTTTCCGCTTCCTCGTCCTCGTCCTCCGAGTCCGAACTGCCACCACTGGGCGGCGATGCGGCGCTCTCGCCCTCCCGGGGTGATGCCGCGCCTTCGCCCTCGTCCGCAATCGGGCTGAGCAGGATCGGCATGCGCTCATGCCGCAGCCACTGGCCGCGCCAGCGGCCGTCGTCCCCACGGCGCAGGTGGCACGTCGGACGCAGGCCATCGGTGATCGTCAGCACCGGCGCACCATCGACGATGCGCACGTGCCAGGTGCGTTCCATCCCGCCGGCCCCTTCGCTGATCGTGCCGTCGGGCTCCAGCTTGATCGGGCGCTGGTCGTAGCCCACGCGCTCGTAGGAAAACCGCCGACCCGCAACCGACTGGAACACGGCCCGTTCCTCGTCGGTCAGTTGCGCGGCCGGGTCGGGCGGGGGCAGCCAGGCCAGCGTTCCGAAAAGGTCCGTCGGCGCCAGCACAATCGGCATGCGCTCGTGGTGCAGCCATCGGCCACGCCAGATGCCCACTTCGTCACGGCGCAGGTGGCACGTCGGCCCGTCATACGCCGAGATGGTCAGGACCGGCTCGCCGTCCACGATGTGCACGTCCCAGCGTCGCTCGCAGTCGGCCGAACCTTCCGTGATCCACTGGTCCTTTTCCAGCACCAGCACGCGCTGGTCGTGCCCGACGCGCTGGTAGATGTACCGCTTGCCCTGGAGCTGCGCGATCAGCTCCTGCTCCTGCGGCGTCGGGTGATTATTCCGCCAAGGGACGCCCGACCACTTCTGCCGCAGCTCTTTGAGCAGCGCGAAGGCCCGGTCCTCATGCGGCAATCCTTCCAGCCGATTGCGACCATCCAGGCGCCACTTGTCCTGGCAGCGGTGGAAAAAAATCGGCTTGCCCTCGAAATCGTGCTGCACAATGCAGCAGCGACCCGCCCAGCCTGGCGCGTACCGTGGCATGGCGTATTCTCGCCCCAGCCGCCGCCACGCCAGGTGGAAGCATTCCTTGTCGCCGTAGACCGTGCCGAAGACGTAGTCGGAATGATCGCCGAGCCACTTGCTCAGCATCAGCTCGCGCCAGCAACGCCGCTTGTCGATCAGGTACTGGCCGGACTCGAAGGCCGTATCGTCGATCACGTCTTCGAGGATGTCTTCCATGCCCCAGATATGCCACACGTCGGACTTAAGCTTCCAGCAGGCGTAATCGGGCCAGAACACCGCGCCCGTGCGCAGGTATTGCGGCCATGAAAACAGGTCCGATGGGTCGCGGTTCGGCAAGTTGTCCGCGTCCAGAAACAGCACCTCCTGGAAGGGCGAAAACAGTGTCGCGTAGATTTTGACCTCAAAGCCGCACAAGATGCGGGCCGGGTACTTCTCCGCGACCTGGAAGGCGTCCACGCACTGGACGCCCAGCGGCTCCAGCAGGCGCGCCATGCCGGGGTCCATTTCGGCGCTGCCCAGATACCAGACCTGGATCGGCAGCGTGCAGCCCAGGTCGCGCAGCACGTGCGCCAGCACCCACACGCCCGGGAAGTATTTCAGGCCGCCGCCGCATGTCACGATGCCACGCGGCTGCTGCCAGTCCATCGGCGGATCAACGAGCGCCGCGACGCGCTGCGCTTCGCGGCGGAACATGATGCGGTGCGCTTCACACACGCACGGCCAGCCGCGCCATCCTTCGGGCCACGGGCCCGGGGGTGCGGCTTCGATCAGGGCCACCATTTCCTCCGGCGTCATGCCAGAGTGCGCTTCCGAACAGCTTCTCATCGGTTACAGCCACTCAAACGTGAAGGTCAATCGGCTTGCGTTCTCGGGGCTGCAATACTCAGGACCCTCGAACCGCAGGTGATACTCCCAATGGATGCGGATTGACGGCGGGTGATTGATGTCTTCGGCGGTCGGCGGCAAGTCTTCCTCGTCCACCCACCCGCAAATCGCCGTGTCCACTTCGGCTTCGCGCGATCCGGACTCCTCGAAGCTCCACTGACACTGCGGCGGGTCGTCTGGTGTATCAATCGTGATCATATAAGGGTCGTCCTGTGTCACCACGCCGCCGCAAACCTCGATCCACACGCGCAGCGATCCGCGATGCGCGGTTGCCAGCTCTGCGGTCACGCTAACTTTGAACCGGCGGCGATACTCGCCCCAGCATTCCACAAAGCGATCCCCGGCGGCCGATTGGGCGTAGGAATCCGGCGCCGTTTTCCAGCGCACGATCCAGTCCTCGCGGTCCGATAGGATTTGCGCTCCGCCGGACGTGTAGAACCGCCACGGATACAGCCGGCAGCCCCCGCGCGGCCCGCTCGACGGACCGCTGCTGGGCCCGCTGGAGGGGCCAGAACTCGGACCGCTGGAGGGGCCGCTGGAGGGGCCACTGCTCGGCCCGCTGCTGGGGCCGGAACTGAACCCGCTCGACGGCCCGCTCTCCAGGCCGCTGCGCATCCCGCTGGAGGGCCCGCTGCTGGGGCCGCTGGAGGGCCCGCTGCTGGGGCCGCTGCTGGGACCACTGGATGGCCCGGAACTCGGCCCGCTGCTGGGCCCGCTCGATCCAGCGCTTGATCCGTGCTGGCAGCAAGCGATGGCGTAGATCGGGCGCTGTCCGTGCGGCCAGGATACCCAGCGGCCGAGCTGCCGGCGCATCGACGGAAACTCGCACTCGGTACCGATCACAATCGGCTTGCCGCTCTGTCCGCTGGCACTGCCAATGACTCCCAGCCACCGCTTGCCCGTTTCGTCGGGGGCCGCGCACGACCTGGCCACGATCAGCTTGCCGTCGTGCCAGCCAAACGGGCGAGCCAGTATCCGCTGCGGGAAATCTTCGGCCATGCTTACCTTCCAGGATCGTTGGCATCGAGCACGAAGCAGCTCGGGCCGTCCTCCCAGCGCTTCTTGCGAGCGTTCCAGAATTGGATGATCCCCTCGTAATATCCATCGTCGTTGGGGATCGGGTTCGTCGTGCGGACGATCAGCGTGTCCGCGTGACGGCTGACCAGTACGAGCCGGCTGGTATCGGGCGGCAGTACCGCCACCCACACGATGTCCTTCGGCTTGGTGCCGTGACGCAGGTCCATCGGGTCATACACGCGCACCTTGTCTTTGCCCATCGAAACGTATTTGCCGTCGCCTTTTTCGTCGTACACGAGGCGCGCCATGGCGTACGCCGTCCGCTTCTTGGAGCGATCGAACTTCCATCCTTCCAGAAGCTGCGCCGCGACGATTTCCGATGGCCGCACGCGATGGACGGGGCGCGCCTGTGACTGGTCATCGCCATTTCCCGGCCCGCTCTGCGATTGATTCTCGGGATTTTGCGACTGCTGCTGACTTTCGGCTGGCATGATCGGCCAGATGGTCGGCACGTAGGGCGATGGCAGCGCGCGGACTAGCGTTTGCAAGCGCAGGCCGCCGGCCGTGCCATGCGCCACGGTCGGGCCCAGGACGCCCAATAGCAGCCAGAACGACTCCTCCGATCCCGTATGGGACAGCGCGCCCGCAAAAAATCCGCGCTGCTGCGGGAATCGTCGCCAGTCGATGCCCTGATTGAACGGCACGCCTGAGTACACGAGCGCACCCCACGCGCACTGCCGCGCGCGGTGCTTGTAGATTTCCTGCACGTGCTCCGCCACCTTGAGCAAATCGTCGCGGTTGTCGGGGTCACGCACGCCGAGCTGCGGCAGCGGGCGCTCGCGCAGGGCCGGGTAGGTGCACCAGACCGCGATGGGAAACAGCGGGTCGTCCGACTGCTCGATGGCCGGCTGTCTCAGCTCCTCCTCTTCTGGATTCCCGCTCTGGCTTTGCTGATCCTCTTCGTCGTCTTCGTCCTCAGTGGGCTCTTCGTCATCCTGCGGAAGGTTCTGCCAGTCGCTCGCCCAGTATCGACCGTCAGCGTGCAGCGCGCCGCCGTGCGAGTAGGGAAACAGCACGCGGACCGGAATCTGTTCGTCCGGGTATTGTCCCCCCTCGCTGCGAAACCCGATCCCCGCGCTCCACAGCAGCGGCAGATTTTCCAGGCGCTGCGTGTCATCGTAATCGGCCGCCACGATGGAATACTCGATTTTTTCGCCCTTGAAGGCGTCTTGCGGCTCCTTGTCGATGACCGCCCGCGGCATGAGTAGCAGCGAGACGCCAATGGTCGCCGCGGCCAGGTCGAGCGCCTGGCCCACGCTCAGCGTCGCGGTCTTGTAATAGGTGATGTCGGGTCGGATTTTTGTGCGATGCCCTGACTTGGAGTTGCGCACGAAATACTGCGCCCAGTCTTTGGCAAAATCTTCGTCACGCAAAAGCGGCATGAGCAGGGCCGTGAAAAACTGCTCCCAGTCCATCCCATAGGCCAGGCGGTGCGTCGGGATCGGAATTTGATTCCAGAAATAGCGCACGTCCGTAACGCAGGCGATTTGCAGCGGGCCATGCTGGAATCCTGCGCCGCGCATGCCGCTGCCGGTCAATCCAATGCGGCGCACGATCACCATCGGCGAATACTCCACCGCTTGGATGCCGTCGCCAATCGTCAGCACGCCGATTTCGCGGCTGGCTTCGGCTTGCTTGAGCGGCGATTGCGACTCGCCCTGGTCGTCCTGCGGCGGGATCGCGAAGTATCCGACCGACCAGCGGCCCAGGCCCGAAGGCCACCACAGCGAATTGAGTCGCACTTCGGGCGGGTGGGTCGGTAGCGGATACGGGCTGTGCGGGTACTGCGGGTCACTGTGGACAGCGCCCGGAAACGGCGCAGTGCGCGGCCGCGTCGGCCAGACGGCCGCCGGAAAATCAAGCAGCGTCAGCCACTGGTGGAGCTCAGGCGATGCCCCGATCATGGGCAGCGCCCGGCCGTTCCACGCTACGAAGGCAGGCACCAGTCGAACTCCGCGGCAAATTGGACGGACAGCCAGCCGATCCCCTGCTCGGGGTCATAGCTGGGGGCACTGGCCCCGACCGGCGAAATCGTGACGTTGATCGGCAGATCGGACTCGTCATAGATCACGACGTGCGACAGCGTCAGGATCAGGCGCTTGACCTTCCCCACGCCGCGGTCCGGGTCGAGAATCAACGACGTTTCCCGGTCGGGGCGATCCAAGCGCATCCGCACGTAGCCGGTCACGTGCAGGTCCAGGATTTGGCGGATCGTCACCGGGTCGTAGGTCTCGTCATGCGGAAAATGCGACGTGCCCGGCGCCACCGTCAGCCAGTAGCCTCCGCCCTTGGGAATCATGGGCGGGGCCAAGGGCTCGATGGCCAGATGGACCGCATCGGCCGGAAGGCCGGAGCGCTCGCGGTAGTGTCGCAGCACGCCTTGCAGGATTTCGGATTCGCTGGGCATGGATTACGGAATCAGGGAATCGGGAATCGTCGGGCTCGAATGCGAGGGAAGCTGCGGGCCGCCAAACAGGCGCCCGAACCACTTCTGCCACTTGCCCTGCGTGTGGTCCACGGCGATGGTCAGCGGCATACTCGCGCCCAGGTCGGGGAAATTGCTGCCGCTTTGCAGCACGACCAGCGGGCCGCCCGGATACAGTTCGACGCCCTCGACCAGCAGCAAGTCGTCAATGTACAACGTCACGCCGCTTGCCAGGTCCTTGACGTTAATGACGAAATAGATCGGACGTTTTGCGTCCGTCTCGCGCACGCGAAATGTCGCTAGCTTGACCGGTTTGAAACGGTCCGTCGGGACCAGCAGATCGTCGTCAATCGGCGCGCCGTTTTCGTTCACCGGCCAGACGTACTCGCCCGCCTCGAAGTGCTGGGTCAGGGCTGGCTTGTCCAGCGCGTCGTACAGGCCGGCAAGCAGCACGCCGCCGGTCGTTGTGGTGCTTTTTCGCAAGCGCGCCAGCAGGAAATACAACTGACCCGGCTGGAGCGTGCCCGGCTCGATGCGCTGCATGATGCGCCGGTTTTGCGCACCGTTGCCGTAGACCATCAACGTGCGCCCACGCCAGAACATAGTCGAGCCATCGGTAATCGTGTTGATCGAAAACATACCGTCGGTCTGATTGTCCACGGTGAGCAGAGCCAGGTCTCCGGGAACTCCGACGAAATGGACGTACCATGCGCCGGCGATGGGTTCCGTCACTTCGACGCGCTCGAGCCCCGGCAACTCACGCAGCGCCGCCTGCACCGCGACCATGTCGGCGTCGTAGCGCAGCCACCGCGTCACGAGCAGCCCGCCGCTGGGCGGCTGAAACTTGAGCCGATACTGGCCGGTCGTCATCGTGCTTTTGATGACGGACTGCACCTCGTAGTGCGTGACCTCCCAGTGGAGATTCCATGCCCCATCGACCACCGACCAGTCGGTCGCGGCGCCGGTCGAATCCACAAGCTCAAAACCTGCGTTGAGCAGCCGGCCGTCGGTTTCGGTCGCTTCCTTGAGGGTGACGGCCGCTCCGCTGCCGCCCGGCCAGTTGTGCGCCATCGCCGGGAGCAGCGGCCGCCGCGAGCGAATCTCCAGGCGTACCGGCTGCTGCGACACGCAGGTCACGTCGAGGGTCTCGCCGATCATGCGCTCGCGCATCGCGTTATTCGGTCCCACGTCCTCGACCCACAGCCACCCGTCGTATCCGATGTGGAACAGCTGGGGCGTCGTGATAAACGGCGCGTCGCGCTTCACCGTCTGCCCGTCCTTGCGCATCTCCTGGATTAGCAGGCGCAAGGCATCCGGCAGGGCCAGCGACTTGCTGGCCAGGTTGAGGCCGCGCTCGACAGCCGCGACCAGATAACTGCCAGCGATTCGGCGGACGCGCTCGGCGTAGTCCGTCGTGGCCGTTTCGAGCCCGAAGAGCGCGTCCACCATCGGCGCAATAGCGCGCTCCGTGTCGTCGGTGTAGTTCTGGTCGGTCTTGTACTGATCGAGCGCGCTGCGGTGGCCGCCGGTTTCGTGTGTGCGAAAGCATTCGTGCGCCTGCTGGATCGCGCCGATCAGCTTGCCCAGCACGTCGAAAATGCCGTCGCCTTGCGGGCGGGTATAGATCAGGGCCATCGTCGTCTCCTACAAGTTGAGCGGATTGCGGCCGCTGAGCGGCAGCCGCGCGGGCTCGACGTTTACAATCGGGTTCGTGCCGATCCAGAGCTGCTGCAAGTTCGTGCCCAGCAGCGTTTCCCAGATCAGCACGCGCACGCGCATGACGAGCTGCGATCCGCTGGGGTCCGGCCGCGGCGGCTCCGCAATCACTTTCCAGCGATTGCGAATGAAAAAGGCCCCGTTACGCTCGACGATAGCCTGGTCGAGGCGCGGCAGTTCGGGCAGCGCCCCGACGCGCTCCAGCAGCACATCCACCATGCGACGATAGACGGGCACGTGCAACGTCGGGACCAGCTTTGCGACGAGCGCCTCGGGGTTGGCGTCGATGTTCACTCGGTCGATTCCGAGCGGAACGACGGGCCGTCCAAAGTCTGCGTCGAAGGTCACACGCACTGTTGCCAGCGTGTACATCGCCTGCTCGTGCGACTGATTGTAGCTGAGCTGCGGCCGTGACTGGCTTGGACTGCGGGGCGTTTCTTCGACGTAGGGCGACGTGCTGTCCTGCTGCGGCTGGTAGAGCTGCGACCGCGACGGCTGATTGCGGCCGATGGTCTTGACCGTCGAGCAGGGGTCCTGCACGTAGCATTCCAAGAGAAACAGCGTCGAGGGATCGCGTCGTTTGCCGTGCGGCTGCTCGCCGAACAGCGGCGGCGTCTGGCTTTGTGTGCGGTTGTAGCTGCGCAGCTCCAGCGGCTGGCCGATCTGCCGGTCGCGCAGCGTATAGGTCACGTCCGAGGTCTTTTCGTAGAAGTATTTGACCGTGAGATCGCCGCGGACGCGGTTCGTTTCGCCGAACTCCTCCGTGATCGCCACATGCTCGATCTTGAGGTTTTTCCGCTGCTGCTCCGTGCCCGACAGGATGCGGGTCCGCTGGTCCATGATTTCGACGAGCCGCTGGAGCAGCGCTTGCCGGCTGGCCGCCGGCGAACCGGTCAGCTCGATGGTGACGTTGCTCAGCCACGTCACGCCGTCGTTGCTGGAATCTGTGTGCGTGACGCGCATGTCGGTTGCGGGCGGCGGGGCGGAATAGTGGACCTGCCGGTCCTCGATGACGTAGCTGGCCTCCAGGCCGCTCTCGCTGACGCTGTATTGCACCATCTCGCGCCGAAAGCCCTGCTCCAGAATCGGCGTAATGGCCCCGCGCAGCGCATGCTTGGCGGTCAGCCCTTCCGAAAATCGGATGCGGCCCGTGATGCGCCGGCTGGTGTACCAGTCGGCATTGAGCGTTTCCTCGACTTGCCATTTGTTGTAGATGATTTTCGCAGGGCCGCGCACCTGCTGGCTGTCGGCGCAGAAACTGACCGTCGTTTTGACGCCCCAGCGCACCAGCACCGCCCGTGGCGTGACGCGCACCACTTCCAGCTCCGTCGGCTTGGGGCCGTGATCCACGTCGGTGTTGCTGGCCGTGTTTTCGGTGGTGCCCGGGACCGCGTGTATCACAAGCACCATGCCGCCTTCGGTCCGCCAGTAGACGCGCAGCTCTTTTCGCGGCTGCGACAGGGCCATCGACACGGCCGCGAACTCGTCCGCCACGTTGCGATAGGTGCCGCGGCCGATGCCGTGAAACGACAGACTGTGCTGGCCGTGGATATATCCTTCGACCACCAGATGGATTTCGGTTCCGAGCAGGTCGGTCCCGCTTTCGTCGTAGCGCACCAGTTGCCGCAGCTGCCGTGTGATGCAGTTGCTGATGCGCACGCCGTTGTAGATCACGTCGGTCATCGTTCGCGGTTCCGAAAATGCCCAGCGCGCACGTCACGCAGGAAATCATGCAGCGGGGTTTCCTCGGGCCTGGCGCTTCCGCGGCCCTCGGCCTTCTGCATCGTGCGGTGCCACAAGATGAACGTCGGCTGCAATTTCACGAAGAGCACGGCGGCCCGCGCAAGGATCGCCATGCCCGCCGCCAGGTAGTTCATCGTTGAGGCGACCGCTTCTTTGATCGGCGTGACTTCGCGTGTGAGCGTCGCGAGCTGTTGATTGAGCAGCGAAGCACTGCTGGACGTGGCCAGCGCAATGTCGCGACGCTGCATGCGCTCGGCAAGTTGACGCCTGGCGCTGGATGCGGCAATCTGGCCCGAAAACTCCGCAAACTGATCATTCGCCTCCGCAACGCGCCGCGCGAGCTGCTCGAACTTATTTGCCAGTCGCTCCGCGGCAATCGGCAACGTCAGAGCCGCGGTCGCGATCCCGACAGGCGATGTGGCATAGGTCTTGATGAAATCCGACGTGCCCGACATGGCCGTACTGCCCAATTGCTTGAGCATGTCGGCAAGATCAGCAGGACCCGGCGCCTGCGGCTGCGGCGGCGGTGGTGGTGGTGGTGGTGGTGGCGGCAGCGGCGGTCGCGCTGGGGGCGGCGGCGGCGGTGGTGGCGCCTGCGGCGGCGCCTGCCGCCCGTGCTGCTGGGGTGGCGGCTGCTGCCCTGGTCCGGCGGCCTGCTGGCCTTGCATCACGGCCGCCAGAATCTGCCGGACGTTGGTCAGCGACGTGTCTTCCAGCACCTGGCGCACGCCGGCGGCGGTCGCGCCCGTCGCGGCCCGCGTGCCGGCAACGCCCGTGGTGGCGGCAAGCGCTCGACCTGCGGCCGGGGCTCCGGCTCGGACCGCGAGGCCAGCCAGCACGCGAGCCAGGGCAGCTAGTGCAGGCGCTGGCATGGCTTAGCCTCCCGCTGCGTGCATCGCCGCGGCCGCGAAGCGCTCCATCTGCGCAGCCGCCGCTTCGGCGTCGTCCAAATCCACGTCGGCCACAGGCGGCCGCGTGGCCCCCGCGGCAGCGCGACGGCTTGCCGTGAGCTGCGTCCAGAATTGCGCCTCTTCGGGCGTGTCATACAGGGCCACGTTCCAGAACGCATCGTCGGCGCTGAAGGCGCCGCGCGCCCCCAGCAGCACTCGATACGCCCTGCGCCGTTCGACGCGCCACGCCAAGAGCGTCAAGGCGATGGTGAGCTCGTAGTCCCGTCTGGCGACTCCTGGCAGGTCGAGCACTGCGAGTCCGTAGGTGGCGATGAGGTCGATGACCGGCTGTTTTTTTTTATGAGCGCATCGACCCAATACACAAAGCCGCTGAACAGGTGCAGCGCTTCGGCGTGGGTGAGCCCATACCGGCCGTCGAACGGGTGCGTGCCGAACGCGCGATGCACCGCGGCCACCAGACGCGAAAAATGCGGCTCCTGAAACTCCAGGGCCGGACCGATTTCGCTGCGCGGATCGTCCGGGCCATTGCCGTAGCAGAACTCGGGGTCGTGCGTGAGGCGCTGGAAGACGACCAGCGGGTCGGCCCAGCGGAAGCGCCGCCCGTCCCAGTACCGGAACAGGTACCGCTCTGTTTTGCTCGGCGGCCGAATGCGACGCCACCAGTCCGCGATTTTCGCGATCAGGCCAACGATCATCACGCATCAGCTCCCGCTGGTGACGGAGTACAAGCTGCCGGCGTACGGGTGCGCGTGGAACGTGACCACATGGACGGCGTACCGCGTGCCTTTGGTGATCTCGATGGGTTCGTTGAGCAGCGTACACCGCGGGAACGTGTGGATTTTCGTGGGGGTCTCGATGCTCACGCGCAGGTAATTCCCAGGGCCGAAAATGAACTTGCCGATATGGGCCACGACTTCGCCTGCGGTCTTGGCCCAGATGCCCTTGAGCGACTCCAAGACGGCCATGTCCACCGACGTGAGCTCGGCGCGGATCGTGCCCTCTTCGCCCAGGTACTGATAGTCGATGGGCGTCCCGCCGTCGCCGCCGCCCGCGTCTCCGGGGACCGGGATCATGATCGGCCGCAAGCTGATCTGCACACCGTTGCGCGTGTAGCCCAGCGTTTGAAATCCCCCGCTGGCCCCAAAGCCGACTTTCACCGTCGCCAGCCCATAGGCGAAAGGTCCCACTGGCATTGCTTATCCCCTTCGATCCGCAGGCAGACGGTCCGCGGCCCGCGGGTAGAAATGCGGCGTGCGGTCCGTGACGGCCTGGCGCGTGGTCAGCCAGCGGATACTCGGCCACGCCACGAAGGGGTGGCCTGCCGCTTTCTGTGCGGGTAGATCGAAAAGCCGCTTGCCGTCGCGGAGCTGCCCCAGGTATTCCTCGGCCGACTGCTCGAGCTTCGTGGCCAGCTCTGCGTCCTTGGCCCGCCGCGACAAGAGCGCGGCCATGGCCAGTCGCGCGCAGATTTCGGCGGCCAGGGCCTGCGAATTGGCCGGCAAGTTCGCCAGGTCGTCCGCAGTGTACAGGCCGCCGAAATAGCAGGCCGCCTCCAGCCGACCGCTGGCCGCTTGCAGCAGCGTTTCCAGTGTGGCATTGAGCGCCAGGTCGCCGTCGTACGGCGCGCCGTCGTCCGAGAGCAGGTCCCGAATCGACCGCTCGTCGAAAAACCGCGTCAGCGTCGGCGCGTCGCAGTAGAGCATAGGTCACCTAGGCGCACGCAGTGAACAGGACGCCGCTAGCCGGCGCAAGCACTGCGGCACCAATGGTATCGACCACGCGCGTCAGGATGCGCCGGTTGGTCCGGTCCTCCAGATTTTCGACGGTCATTTCCTCTTGGGCGAAAATGGCCAGCGTCGAAAAGTTGGGCGTGTTGGCGACCCCTTCCAGCCCACCAGGCCGTGAGACCAAGAGCGCATTGGCCTTCGGGAGCACGGGCGAGCGCACCGTGCTCGTAACGCCCTTGCGCGACGTGACCTTGTAGGTGTCCTCGATCACCACGCGCACGCCATAGAGCACCGGCGGCAAGCCCATCTCGACGAACTGCGGCGCCTGCTGCTGTAGGTAGGGCAGGGAATAGGGCGAGCTCTTCAGGTAGTCCACGATCTCCTGCGATTCGGCCATCGCCTGCGCAAGCTCCAGACTCACGACAAGCACCATGTCCTGGCGACGCACAGCCGAAAACGTGTCCTGCTTGATTCGGGCCACCGCCGTATTGATCGAGCGCTTGATGTTGCCGTTGGCGGTCGTGGCCGCCGCCCAGTTGCCCGTGTTGCCGGGCAGCGTCGTCACGTCGATCACGTGATTGGACGGGTAGCTCGAGGTGGACAGGGCGACGTTCATCACGGCCTGCACGCGCGCCGTCATGGCTTGCTGCGCCTTAATGCGGCGGTGCGTTTCGAGGATCGGCCAGGTCGCTTGATCGACGGTCAGATCGCCCAACGTGACCGGGTAGGCGTACCGCTGGCAGCGGTACTCCTTCCAGTTGAACGACTCGGTCCCCGTGTAGCCTTCGGGCGCCGGGTTCCCGTCGGGCCACACAAAGTTGCGCAGGTCGTTGTTGACGATGCGGCCCGCTTCCTCGACCGTCATCTCCAGGTAATACCCGGCGACCTTTTGCACCGGGATGATCTGGACGTATTGATTGAGCGGAAACTCGGTCGGGTTGCGCGCAAAGTCCACGACCAGTCCTTGGGTCGCGGCATGATCGCGAACGAAAACGTTGGTTGCGCTGGGATAAGCAGCAGGCATCGTAGCATCCTTTCGCGGTAGGTGTCCGTGTTACTGTCGCGGCGCTCACGTTACCCCGGCGTCTCCACCCCTAGCACCACCACCACTTCGACGAGTTGATCGGCGGCCGTCGCCGCTTGGAGGGCCACGGCGCCGTAGCGCTGCCGGACGGTCCCCGTGGTCGCAATCGCGACGCCCCTGCCCTGGGCATCGGACTTGAGTCGCGTCCCGGCGGAAAACGTCCCCCCTGCCGTCAGCAGGCAGCGCTCGCCCTCTTGATGGATGCGGAAACTCTGCCCTGGTTCGGCAGCCACGTGCGTGGCCACGTCGGGAATGGGCGGACGCGCACTGCCGATCCCCGAAATCCCGACGATGGGGTCGTTGTCCCCGGCCTGCGCGAACTCGAAGTCGTTCGCGGTGCTTTTGACGAAACGTGCCAGGTTGATCGTGCTGGCGGCAATTCCCTGAAAACCTTCGGGCATGGCCTGGTCTCCATCACTTGAGGCGCACTTCCGGCCGACCGGCAACGACGGCGGCCAGCGTGCTGTGATAATCGGGCGTCAAACCGCGCTTGCGCGCTTCCATACAAAGCTCACGCGCTTGGCGTGCTTGCTGTTCGGTGGCACGCGCGACGGCTGCGGGCACGTTGCCCATGGCTGTCGCACCGCCGCGCGGCGCCGTCGGCGGCATCGGCAAATCGGCCGGAGCCCGCACCGCCTGCGACCGCAACAGCTCCAGCGAGCGCTCGAACTCCTTGTCCGACGGGCAGCGCTCGTAGCGCAGGCGCTGGAACGTTGCTTCCGTGTCGATCAGGTAGCCTTCGCGGCGCAGGGCCTCGATCCGGGCGTATCGCTCCAGGTCCCGCAGCTTGGCCCCCTCGCCGCGGAGCTGGGACTCGACGATTTCCAGACGGCGAATCAGCGGCGCCATCGCCGCTTCCAGCGCCGCGCGGAGCTTGGCCACCGGATCATTGGCCGGCAGCTCCGTCACCGCTTCGGCCGGCGCGGCATCGTCGGCGGCGTATGACTCGGACTTGTCCTTGTCCTCCTCTTCGTCCTGCTGCTGGTCCTGCTGCTGGTCGGCGGGTGGCGAGGCGCGGCGGCCGGGTGCGTCCGGTCCCGCAGGCGGCGCTTCCTGGCCAGCGGACGCTCCCGCGTCCGCCGTCTCCTCTTCGGCAGGTGCCGGTTCCTCCTCCGCAGGTCCGGCCGCCGCGTCCTCTGGCGCTGGGGTCCCGCTTTCGTCCTTCTCGTCCTCGGGCTCGATCTTGACGGCTCGGTCGTCCTGCGCCTTCTGCTTGGCGGCCTGCACCCAGTCCAGGCCGTCAAGGGCTTGCAGCACCGCCTTCACGATCTCGTCCACGTCGAGCCCACTTGTGATCGTCTTCGTCGCCATGGCGTATGCTTCCCGTTTCGATGTTGCCGGCGCGGCGCCCTTTGCCGCGATGGGTGCCGGCAGGCACGTACTCGTCGCCGAGGGATGCGCGGCTGCATACTTTTCGACCACGACCCCAGCGCGCTGGGCGCTGTATACGAGCCCCAGGTCGAGGCGCGGCGTTTCGGCGCCCAGCAGGGCAATCGGGTCGAGGTACATTTCGTCGTAATCACCTACCAGCCACAGCTCCGCGCTGCGCCGCGGGTAATGCTTCAGCAGGTGGCGGAACTCCGGGAAAATCCGCAGGTCGGCAAAGATGCACCACCTGGCGTCCTCGCCTTCTCCCAGACGCCCGACGCGGAACGGACCGGCGAAACCGACCACTTTCGGCGGCGTCGCGCCGGCCGCCAAGGCGTCCCGGTCGGGCGTGTGTCCGATGGTCACCGCGGCATAATCGCCCGTCTGCTGGATGCGGCGGTTGCAGCTTTCGGCCAGACGCTGGAGGTTCTCGCGATTGAAGATCAGCGTCCGGCCATTGCGGGCCTTGGTGACGTGCTCCGCGAAAACTGGCACGTCACGCAGGATGTACCAGCGCTGCCTTGTCGCGGTCGGGCTGGCGGTGGCCGTCGGCATCGTCCGTGACTCCAGACTCCTACGCCTCGCATTCTCGCTTGATCGTCCCCACCGTCAAGCGCCTCCCCATTCCGGGGGACCGCTTCCTGGCGGCTGATCGCCGGGATTTCCGGCCCCTGCGGCCGCCGGCTGTTCGTACGGACCGCGCAGCACCTCGTCCTGCGTGGTCGGCTTGGTGAGCCCCACCATGCGGTACACGTCCTCGCTGCGGATGCGCAGGCCGAGCTTGGCGGCGCGCTCGATGGCATCCAGCCGCTCGGCCGCGTCCTCGCTTTCGGTGTCGATCTTGAATCGCAGGGGAAGGTCGGTGCGCCGGAAATTGAACGCCAGCAGCGGGCGCACCAAGTCGGTCGTGATCGTTTCCTCCAGGTTCACCGCGTCGTACCGGACGATCTGAAGGAACGTTGCCAGATGGATGTCGGCCAGGTTCGAGCCAAGACCGGTCGAGCCCGCCTCGCTGGTCAGCGTCTGCCCCATGATGTACCGCTTGATCAGATGCCCGAAGTATTCCGTGATGATCGTTTTCAGCGCCTCGGCGCCGGCCATGGACGGCTCGATGCGGTCGTAGGTCGGGGTGAAACTGTCCCCTTCCATGATCTTGGGGACCAGGATTTGATTGATGTTGGCGCGGCGCTCTTCGGCCGCTTTCACCACCGCCGCGCGGGCCGCCGGATTGCCCCATGGGTAATACCAAACCTCAAAGCCCAGCGCGGAGCGCTCCATGTACTCCATCAGCCACGCGAGCGTTTCCTGCTTCTGGTACCAGGTGGCGTAGATGCGCGAGCGCAAGCCGACGCCATGCAGCCGGTCGGCGGAATACGGCACCTCGAACTCGCCGTCCTCGATGCTGTGCGTGTGCACCGCCAGTAGCGGCCGCTCCCACCGCTCCAGGAAGTACGCCAGCCCGCGGTCGGTCGCTTCGACCTTCCATCGCCCGGCCACCATATCGCCCGCCTTGTAGGCCGAGCCGACCAGAATCCCGATCTGCCACGCTTCGGCGTCTGCTTCGTCCTCGGCATCCTCTGGCACGCGATAGACGATCTTGTCGCCGTGTACGGGCCGCCACGCATCGACCACGAGGCGCAGCCGCGAGTGCACGTATCGCCAGCGCCACCGCTGCGCGACGGCGTAGCGCCCGTAGAAAACGGCATGGAGCAGGTTTTCGCGATAGGCCGTGAACCGCGGAATCGCTTCCAGGCACCGCGTCACGTCGGCCGCCAGCGCACGCTGCACCGGGTCCGACGGGTCATGCTCGATGTGCCAGCTCAAGAGGGCCACGGCGCGCTGCCTCGCCTCGACGCATTCCATGATCGCCAGGTCGTTGCGCATCGCGCGCGCGTTCTCGCGCGAGTGCAGCAGGGCCTCGTCGGCGATGCGGTACACCTTGGCCAAACTCGTTGCCATGCCCGCGAACGTCGCGACGTGCGGCAGCACCATCTGCCCATTGGCCGGCTGTTTCGACGGGTCTTGCTCCGCGAGAAGCTGTCCCAGGTCCATAATGATCGGCATCGGTCATCCTCCTAGGCCGCGGCGTCCATCCTTGGGCGGACGGCCGGGGCGCAGTACTGGGGCCAGCGGCCGGACGAGCTGCTCCGGCAATGGGCTGGAAATCAGACGGCTTTTGTCGGTCCACACTTGCCGCTGGATGTACGCTTCGCCCAGCGGGGTCAGCGTGGCCTTTCGCGGCACGTAGCCGGCCTCGATGCCCACGAGGGCGTAATCGTACCGATGGCCACTGATCGTGCCACGGATGCGGACGTTGTCCCAGAGCCACTTCCCCTTGCTGGCCGCATCCAGGAATTGCAGGAATCGCCGGGCCGGCACGTGAAAATAGGCATAGATCGACCCGGGCCGGCGGGAATTGTCCTTGTGGCTATGTCGGCCCACGAACCGCACCATCAGCGTGTGACTGTCGTTGTCGTAGCCGATGCTGTAGATGTTGGAGCTGCTGACCGGGACCATTTCGGCGGTCACGATGGGATGATTCGCGGGAAACGTGATCCACTGCCCGTCCACGTTGACCGGCACGCCGCCGCGGCCGCCGCCCGGGGGCTGGGGATAGCGTCCACCGCCGCCGCCACCACCACCAGCCCCACCAAACCCTCCAAAGCCTCCGGGTGGCCAGGCGCCACCGCCGCCTGCACCGCCCGGCCCAGTCGGTCCACCTGGGGGCAGCGGGGGCATGGCCTGGCCGGCCAGCGCGGATGGCGGTGGCGCCTCTTGGGGCGGGATGCCCCGGATGAGCCGGTCGATCCACTCGGCCAGGTCCGCCTCGGAGCCCCAGCCCTCGTCCAGCACGGCCTTCAGCAGGGCCTCCAAATCGCCCACCTGAAGGTCCAGGCCGCCTCTACCGCCGCCACCACGCTGCGCCGCCGGGATGAGCGCCTGCGGGGCCTGGCGGCCCGTCTGCGCGGCGCCCGTCCGACCCGGGCCCGCCTGCTTCGCCCCCGGCCGTCTTTGCGAACTGGCCGCCCTTGTGCGCGGGGCCGTGGGCGTCTTGCGCATCCCCCGCACCATGCGCCGCAGCCCCTCCAGGGGCGCTCGTAGGTACCGCGGCAGCGGCATCGTCCGTCCCTCCCTGGCCTTGCCCCTATTGTAGCGGGCGGCCGGGCCAGATCGCGGACCGCCGGGGCCTGGGCGTCAGCGTCGGCTGACTGACGGGCCGGCTTTCGGTCATCCCGCACGACGCGATCAGGTACCGCAGGGCGTCGCAGGCGTCGTCATCGCGCTTCAGCGGCACAGGTGACGCCACCGCGGGATTGATCGCACTGCCGGACAGCGGCGAGCGCGACCTGCGCCAGCGATACTTGCGCATCTGCTCGATCAGGTGACGACAGCGCGACGAAATCCGCAGCCGCGGCCGCCCAGTGACCGGGTGCGGTTTAAGCAGCAGGCGCACCGCGTTGATCCCGTCGTACACCCGATTCGATGCCGGGACCGTGGGCACTCCATACTTCCCGAAACTATAGATTTCTCCCGGGCGGCTGGGGTCGGCGTAGTTGACGCCGTAGTGCGGGTCGTCCGTCACGATCCGCTGCACCGCCCGGCCTTCGACCTGCTCGACGGACGTAGGCCAGCCCCAGCTCGCGCAGCGTCGCACCACTTCCTGCGCCAGGTCATACGTCGTGCGCGACTGGTCGCAGTCCCACAGCTCGTCGTAGACGATCCAGTCGCCCGCGCCGTCCATCGCCGCCCAGACGGTCACGTGCGGATGCTCGACCGATGATCCCCAGTCCGTGCCCAGAAAATGCCAGCAGCCCGGCGGGATGCGCACCTGGGACTCGTCTATCACGTGCAGCTTGGTGTTGAAGCTCGGATAAATCGCTCCCTCGAACGATGCCAGCACGCCACGCAGCCGCGTTTCTTTCAGCTCTTCGGGCGTGGTGGCCAGAAACGCCTCGATGGCCCCAGGTGCCAGGTTTTCGCGGTTGCACTCGGTGTTGCCCCGGTAGAATCCCCAGCCCGGCGGCGGCTCCTCCATGATCCGCTCCAGCCAGACGCACAGGTCCGGGTCGAGCGGCGTAAACTCCGCGAACTGCCCGCCCGGAAAAAGGTAGTCGCGGCAACGCACGAGCACTTCGGTGAACAGGTCGGCCGGGAACTGCTCGGAGAACCAGAAGCCGCCGATGGACGCGCCTTGCAAGGCGCGACGGCCCATCTCAAACGATTTGAACTCGATCATCCAGTTTTTCGCGTCGCTGCCTCCTCGGGACGCGGGCCAGGGCAATAGCGGCACCATCCGCGGATGATTGGCTTTTTTCTCGTGCCAGCTCACCCGCGCCCAGTCGATTTCGGACGGCGGCAGGTGGCCGCGCCCGAGCAGCTTTTCTTTCCACAGCACCTCGCCGGCCACGTGCATCGTTTCCGTGAGAATCCAGAAGGGCGTGTCACGCCTCGGCGGCGGCTGACGTGCCAGCAGGAATCGTGCGCACTTGGCCGCGGCCGCCTCGGTTTTTCCCGACCCGTTGCCCGCGATGAAAAACGCCACCACGTCGCGTGATTCAACAAACGCTTCCTGCTCGTCGCCCAATTCCGGCCGGTTGGGGCGCGGCCGGAAGGTGAAATAGGCCAGCTCGCGGCTGCGGGCTGCGTACTCCGTCAGCCACGTATCGCCCAGCACGAGCTGCGCGGCTCGCTCAATCTTTGGACCGTGCTTTGGCATCGAGTAACCGCAATAGCCGCGATGCCGCCTCCGCAGCCAGGGCGTGCGGCTCGGCGCCCGCGACGCGAAACGCCGCGTCGGCCGCCTCGCGGGCCGTCAGCTCCCGCACCAGCTCCAGCTCCAGCGTGATCGCCTTCACCAGCGCCTGCGCCAGGGCCGCGCGGTTCGCCTCCGGATCGTCCAGCGCTTCCCAAAGCGTCCGGCGCAGCGTGGTGAGCTCGTAGAAAAAATCGGCCAGCGACCGCCGCACTTCTTCGCGGTACAGGGCCCGCGCTCGGCACAAATGCCGCCACACACTCGACCGCGACACGCCATACTGCGCCGCTATCGCCGTCAAACCGCGGCCTTTCGCCCATGCGGCCAGTAGGTGCGGGTAGTCGCGCACCGTGAGCGCCGGCGGTGGACCAGCGCCCCCGTTGTCTTTGCGCTTCGCCTTGCGTCTGGGCTGGCGCGGCCTATCGCCGCCGCTTGCGTCCTGCTTGGGCTTCCGCGGCAGATGGCACGTCCTCCTGCGCTGCGGCGGCTGCGTCCGTCTCTGACTGATCGTCGTCCGCCTCGGTCATGGCCACCAGCTCCGGCGGCCGCGGCTGTGCCAGTCGCTCCGCCTTCGCTTTGAGCTGCGACGCGGACTCGGTCATCTTGCGGCGCAGCTCGAGAATATGGCGATTGACCGGCGCGATCCACCCGGGCCCGGTGTGCGTCCCCGGCCGTGAGATTTCCTCGGCCAGTTTCACGTAATCCGGGTTCCCGTACTCATCCAGAAACCCGTAGATCAGACAGATTTGGTACCGCGGCACGTTTTGCCGCAGCAGCTCCTCAATCGGTTCGACAGACTTCAGGGCCGGAAGCTGGGCCTGCGTCTGGTGCTCCACGACGCGACCTAGGGCGTGCCAGAGCTCCGGCGGCGGAAGCAGCGACGGGTCGCCCAGCAGGTCCTGATCGCGCAAGAACTCTCGCCACACCTCGGCAAACTGCTCGATCAATCGCTCGATGGGCTCTGCCCGCTCCGGGACGACCATTTCCGCTTGCTCCGCCAGCAGCGTCAGCGCGCGATGCAACGGATGATCGGGCACCAAAGACGCCGTGGGCTGATCCAGCCATCGCTCCCATTTCGTCCGCACATCGTCGATCAACGCCGCCAGGAATTGCCGCCGCTCCTCGGTCACGATCCGTCCTCCATGTTCAGCCACGAATCAAACGCACCAGCACGTACAGGGCCAGAATTGCCACGAGCGCCCAGGCCAGCGCTTCCAGGCGCATCGGCAGCCACAGCCACCAGGTCATCCACTGCCACGCGCTTACGCAGAAGGCGGCGACGGCGGCGGCTGCCCGCCCGATCCACCCGCCACCTTGCGGACGAGGGCCACGATCCGGTCCGCTGTCTGGTCGTCGATCAGCATTCGGACGCCGCTTTGCTTCGCGAGATCGCGGTACAGCATCCAGACGTTGCTCAGCGTCAGCAGCAGCAGCAGCACCGTCTGCGTGCTGGGCAGCATGTTGCGCAGCAGGGCCACGATCAGCGATGCCAGGGCGTCCGTCGCCGGACCGCTTGGACTCGGCGGGGGACTGGGCATCGGCGGCACCTGAAAAGGGATCGTGGGCTCCGGCAAGGGGGACGGCGGCGTGGCCGGCGGACGCCAGCCGCCGCCTTCCGTCTGACCGGTCGCACCGCTGGGCTGCCCGTCGCTGGCTTGGCCGATACCGCCCTTGGCCAGCCCCTGCTCATGCTCTTTGCTTTGCTGCGTCTGCTTCCAGGCGCGATACTGCGGCGCGACTTTTTTCGTGTACGCCCGGATTGCCGCCCGGATTTCCTGATCGAGCTTCTGCGGCTCCAGGTAGCCTTGGCGCAGGTACACCACTGTGGCCGGGTCGCCAAACGCCCGGTTCAGCGGCGGCTGCACGATCAGCACCGGGAACTGTTTCAGCGCGAGCCCCTTCCACCGCCACTTTTGCGACTCGTCCTCGTACTGGAAGACTTGCCAGTGCGCCCACGACTCCTTGGGCTCTTTGACGTTCACCCACGGCCTGAGATACGGACTCGACGCGAAATCGGCCCGCATTTTTTCGCACCACGGACAGCCGCGCGTCACCACCAGCGAGAAAAACCACTTGTGACTGTCGTCTGGCGGCGGCGCGACCGCCTCGACGAAGGCCAGCGTCCCCTCGTCCTCGACCCCTTGGGTCCCCGCGACGTGCTCCACCATGGCCCCACGCCGCAGAATCTCGGCCACTGCGGCCGGCGGCACGTCGCGGCCCTCCGGCTGGCTCGCGGCCGCCAATACCAGCATGGGCGCCCAGATCGCGCTCATCGTTCGCCCTCCCTGCGTTTGGGCTCGCTGCTGGCCACCTGGCGGCCGCCAGCGCGGGCCTGCCCTATTGCCACCATGCGACGATTTTCGGCGGCGGCGGGCCCGGCGGCTCGTCTGGAATCACGACCCACGGCCCGCTCGCCATATGCAGTCGCCGAAACTCCTCTTCCGTGTACTCGTCGATCCGCCAGGTGCTGTTATTGTTGCAGACTTTCCAGGGCTTCGCATCGCCAGGCACGTATCCGTACAGCGTCTGAAAATGGGCGCGGCCGGCCCCGATGGCCGCAAAACGCCCGGTCTGCGCCGCCCAGATCATCCAGGGCCGCGTGTCCTCGTAGCTGGTGCCCGTGACGTTGTACAGCTTCATGCCGCGCTCGCGGGCGTACTTTGCGACGCGGCCCGGCCATGACCCGCCCCGCTGCGCCGGTCCATATTCCGTGTCCCATAGCACGTAGGTCCAAGCCGGCAGGTTATTCCACATGCCCACCATGCCGATGCTGCATTGGACGCACGACCCGTCCGGGTTGCGGAACCACGCGCGATACTCGGGCGGGATGTCCATCGTCGCGGGATGCTCCGCCGCGACAGCAGCAGCCGAAACAGCCAGCAAGAGCACGAAACCGGCCGCCATGTACCGCACCAGCGCGCAGACGGCCTCGACCACGTGCGGCGGCGGCCCGCCCTGATCGGCGGCGATTTCGTGGACTTCTTCGACGATTGCCGACCAGCGGGCCGATCCCAGCCCGCGCGACTCGTTCACCGCCAGCAGCAGCCGGCCGCCGATCCGATGCGCCAGCGTGGCCGCTTCCCCCTCGTCCGCCGTCGGCTTGACGACTTCCACCAGCCGATAGATCGCATCCCTTGCGAGCATTACATGACCTCCCTGTCCGTGTCGCCCCATTATAAGGACCGCAGCGCGCCGCGTTGCAAGACGCTACGATTTACTGCCTGCCCACCCCTCCAGCGTGATAAATGCCCCCGGTTTTCACTGCGGCATACACGCTGCCCGTTTCATTCTTCCGCCGGCGCAATCCAAATCGCCGTCCGCCAGGTCCCGTCTCGCTCCTGCGCCCACACCTTGCGCACCAGCGCCTCGACCACCTGGGCGTCGTCCTCGTACACGATGCCGGTCAGCGCGTCGCAGACCGCACGGAGCAGCTTGTCCACGTCGCCCGCCAGCCGGCCCGGACGCCGCTGCCGCCGACCTTGCGCCGACAGGCCGCTGCGGCGATAATGCGATTTCGGCCGCGGGACGTGGATCAGCACGGCCAGCTTGACCGGTGAGCGCGTCGGCGGCCGCTGCCACTGCTGGCGCGCCATCAGCCGCACCGCCAGCCGCCAGTCCTCGACCTGCCGGCCTCCGTCATGCGTCACCCGCACCCCCAGCGATCCATCACGGCGTCGGAACGGGAACGCCCGCATGCTCCCTTGCGTCTTCGGCTTGGGTCCCTCGATCAGCAGCTCCACCGCCCCCGCCAACTCGTCCCTGCCAGCAGCCATCCCCACCCCTCCCTGGAAACGCGCCCCTCGCGCCCCTGTTGGTCGCAACTCGTTGGCCCGTCAGAACTTACTCAGGGGCGCGTCACCCGCAGGCCGCCCCAAACTCGCCCCAGTCGCCATCGCACGCGCCCCTGCGTAACTCGTTGCCCTCGAACAACTTGCGCTGGACAGGGGCGCCAGGGGCGCGTTTTTCGGACACCCCCGGGGCGTACCGCTCGGCGACTGCCAGCAGCTCCGCCGCATCAAACACCCTCCGCCCATCGCTGCGTCTGGTCGCAAGTCCAAACTGGGACAGGGTTTTCGACACCTGGAACCCGTTGATCGGACGGCCGTGCCTGTAGTCGCGCCATGGGCGGTCGTCCATCTCGGCCAGGGCCACGGCCAGGTCGGCCGGCGTCCACCGGCAGCGGGCATCATCGGCGACCAGCCCCGCCACGTCCCGCAGCAGGGCCACGGCCAGGTCCTGCTCGTCCTGCTGTGCCCCAGCCAGCGCCACGGCCGCCTGCCGGGCCGTCAGGCTCCACCACGCCCCGGCCAGGTCGGCCAGGGCCAAAAGCGGCCGCCAGGAATCCGCCTCCCGGTCGTTGAGCACCTCCGGGCACGGCGGATCGTCCGTCGGCTTCAGCCGCTGCCCCTCATCCAGCGACCACCGGCGCAGCTTGCGGCCGAGGATCGCCCCTCGGGCCAGGGCGTCGCGGTCCAGTCGCACGCAGTGCGCCCCGGGCGGCTTGCGCTGCAAGGTCAGGATGATGCCCCGGTCCTCGATGGTCGCGGGCAGCCGACCGATCCCGGCCAAGAGCTTGGGGCCAAACACGCTGAACCGGCGCGGCAGCAAGCTTTCCCCGTCCAGCCGCACCACATAGGCCGTATCGCGCGTATGGCCAGCGTTGACGAGGCCGCGCAGCTCCTCGCTATCGGCCAGGAAGGCGTCCACCTCGTCGATCACCAGCGTCGGCTGCGCCAGCTCCACGACGCGATACAGGGCCGCCGGCGAAATCGAAACCGCCGCCAGCACCCGCGGCAGCATCGACGCGACCACCCGCACCAGCGTTGTCTTGCCGCAGCGCTTCGTCGGCGAATTGATGATCAGGATCGGGGCCACGTCCGACCGCTCGACGGTGTAGGTCCAGGCCGACCACAGCACGGCGGCCGCCGCCTGCTGGCGTGTCAGCCAGACGTACCGTTGCACGTACCGCATCGCCTCGTCGAGCACGTCGGCCAGTGCGACCGGGTCGGGCCACGGGTCCGGCCACGCCAGCCCCAGCGACGCGGCCGCATCCGGAGGGGGCGACTGGCGCTCTGCGGGCCTGGCAGAGCGCATCGCCGCGAAGCACTCGGCCGCGGCCGCGGTCAGCGCAGCCTCCAAGTCCTGCTGCGGGATGCGGTAGCGCTGGCACCACGTGCCCACCAGGTCGCGCACCTGCTGCCCGTCGAACACGTCGCAGCGCTGGCTTTCGACCGCTTGGCCATTATGTCGCAACAGCAAGATGACGCGGCGACCGATCCGATCAGCCGCCCAGTCGAGCGTCCACCCGTTGACCCGGTTCATGGCGTTTGGCCGCTTGTACTACGTGGGAGCGAAGGAACTCGACGAGCGCCGGCAATAGGATGCCCGTTTCCATCTGCCGCCAGGCGTACTCCTCCACCGTTGGGCAGAGCCTCGCAAGCCCGGTCGCCACCACCTTGATCGCGGGCCTGGCCCAGATGGGCGTTTCCAGCCAGGCCAGCTCCTCGCCAAGCCTCTGCACCGACGGATAGGGCGACCAGACGCAGTGCGCGACGTGCACACGCACCCGGGCATCGGGCGGGGCGCGCAGCACGACCCACCCATCCCGCCAGATTTCAAGCACCAGCGGCAGCGGCGGACCCGGCACGGGCCCGCCCGCAGCCCCAAGCCGAATCGTGCCACTGGGCACGTGAGAGCGACGGACTGAAGGCATGGATGAACCCCAGCGCGAAAAGATGACCGGACGCAGCGGGGCGGCGCGGCCGCCACGTCCGGTCACACGACGCCCCATCCTGCGCCGCCGGTCGGTCCGAGGAGGCATGCGCGTTTCCCACTGCCAGACCGACCCCGGACAAGACGAAAAAAGAGCGCCCCACCGCCAGCTTGTCCCAACGCCGGCCTATCCGCGGCCAGGCATCGCCGCGGTAGCGGGGCGCCGATAGATCGACGCGCCGAAAATGGGGCGCGGCTGTCCCTCGTGGCGTCATGCCTGCCATCCATGAGCCGCGGCCCCCGATGCTCCGTCGTACTCATCCTGCGGCGGATATCTTAACTGCGGGTTGAAACACGTCAAGATGAACCGCCGCATTCGGAAAAAATTGCGACGCCGACCCCTACCGCAGCAGGTCGGCCGGCTCGCAGCCGACGGCCGATGCCAGCCGCTCCAGCGCCCGCAGACTCGGCTGCCGCCGGCCGGTTTCATAAAAGCACCACATCAGCACGCCCACATTGGCGCGCTGGGCCGCCTGCTTCTGCGTCAGCCCGGCAGCCAGACGCGCCGCCAGCAAGCGCTGGCAGAACGTCGCATGCAGCGCGGAGCGATATTTCGGCGGCAGCGTCCGCGGCCGACCGGTTCCCACGCGGGACTTTTTCGGCTTAGTCTTTTGCGCCATCGGGCAAATATCCTCCAGCAAAACCGCGGCTGGGGTCGCCGCCGTAAAGGTCCACCAGCCCCTGGCTAGTCGCCCAGGGCCGCCACGCCGCCAGCGCAGCAGGGCCCGCACACTGCAACACGACCTTCCGCCGCTCGCCGGCCCGCACGGGCGGCGTCGCCAGAAACGCGACGCCTTCCCGGGCCGCCGCCTCCGGCAGCTCCGGGACGACCTGCCCGCGCAGGTCGGCCACCAGCTCGCCGCCCAGGTCGATCTTCGGGGCCGCACGCAGCGCCTCCCGGGCCCGCTCCACATCCGCCATCAGCGCCTCCGCCGGCCGCCCCTGGAACTCCGCCCGCGACTTGATCCGCCAGGCCATCAGGGCATCTGGCTCGACGCCCGGACACTCGCCCCGGTAAGCCGCGGCCAGACAATGATCGGCGGCTGCTGCGAGCACGTAATCGGTCGGGACGGTCCACCACGTGCCCTGCCGCGTGACGACGCGCCACGTGCCGCTTTGCGCGTCCCAGGTGCTGGTGCTAGGTTTCAGTTCGCCGGCCTCTGGCCCTTCGCCTTGCAGCAAGCCCTCGCGGGCCAGTTCCGCCACCAATTGGCCCAGCGACGATGCCGGCCAGAACTCCGCTGGCGGCTTGCCCCAGCCGCGGTCTAGCGGCCGATGGTGGTCCAGCCGAACCGCATAACAGCCTGCCGGAAAATGTTTCCGCAGCCCGTCCCCGTCACACTCGAACAGCAGCACGCGCGACCCCGGCCGCAGCGGCAATCCGAATTGCGACCGCCAGTTTTCCGCCTCGTAGGCGTCGGCGGGCGAAACGTCGCGCCCCGTCAGAAACGACACGGCCTGACCGTACGCCACGCGGCACGACTCGCACAGCTCCCTTGCCGCCTGCGCCTCCGGGTCCGGCGCACCAAAGATCACATACAGTGTCATCCCAGCGCCTCCAATCATCGCCTGAAAAACGGGCAGCCCCACGCCGCCCAGCGGATTATACAGCCGGTCATATTCTTGTGCAATGCTTCGACCGCAGGTGTACGCATCCGCGCGCCCTCATACCAGCAATCGCTGCGGCGGCTGGTAGTTGGTCACGAGGAACTCGGATTTGCGCGGCTTGCTGCGGTGGGCGCTGGCACGCACGACATGGCGCCCGCATTCGACCCACTGCCACCGGTCTTCTGGGTATAGCGCGCGCATCAGCGGCGACTCGTACGTGGCCAGCGCCACTTTGCCGACCACGCGAGCCAATACTTCGGCAAGCTTTCGATGGCATTCGTCCGAGAACTCGACGATATACACGCTGCGGGACTTGTCTTCGCGGCAGTCGAACGCATACGGCGGGTCGAGGAAAAACAGCGTTCCGGGTGAGTCATACGCTGCGATCACTTCCAGCGCGTCGCGACACTCGATTTGCACGCGCCGCAGGCGCCTGGCCAGCTTGTGCAGCGACTCCACGTGCGACAGCCAACGTGAAACCGGCGATCTTGTCACGCCGTACGCCCACGAGTTCCGGTATCGGCCGCCGCCGCCCAGCCCAGCCCGCGTCTGAAGGGTGCGCACGAAAAACCGCCGGGCCCGCTCCACCGGCGGTAAATCATCGAGGATTTCCGCGTGCGATTCCCACAACTCGGCCCGGGCGTAGGGCGTCAGCCGCAGCGCTTCCACAAGCGCGTCCGGCTCTTCCCGTAACACACGAAAAAACGTGACCAGGTCCTCGTTGATATCGTTAACGGTTTCGATGGGGGCCGGCCGCCGGTTGAGCAGCACGGCCGCCGATCCGCAGAACGGCTCGACGTAATGGTGGCAGTCAGGCAGCAGGGGCAGAATATCGTTGAGCTGGTACCACTTGCCGCCGAAGTACGGAAACGCACACAGCTTGCGACCCATTCCGCCGACTCCGCTGGCCCTGCGCACTTGCTCCCGATGATTGCAGCACGGGCGGCGGCCGCCGCACAAGCGAGCGGCGGCCGCCCCGCAAGAAACGCCACGCGGCCTACAGCGTCAGATCGACGCCTCCCGCCTGGCACGCCTTTCGTACTTGCCGCCGCACGTCCTCGATGGGCGCCGGCTTGCCGCCGATTCCGCTGGCGGCCGCCAGTTTCAGCGCGCGGCGCAGCGCGTCCTGCGGCACCAGCGCCAGCATCTCAGCCAGCAGAGCGCGATGCTGGATCGCTTCTTTGCCGCGCTCGATTTCGCGCAGCCGCTCGACTTCCCGGACCGCCTCGGCCAGCGCCTCGGGAACGTACTCCCGCAGCACCGACACATCGTACACTTGTACCCCGCAGGCGCTCATGGCGCCAGTCTGCGGGTCGCGGGCAATGCAGACGCCCGCCGCGCTGGCCCGCTGCGCCAGCGGCAGCCGCGCCCACTCTTCGGCCAGCGCCCGCTCCCGTGCGGCGCGCTGCCGGGCCTCTTCGTCAGCCTTCGCCTTTCGCTGCCGGCGCTCCTCGTCGGCAGCCAGAATCGCCGCCGCAATCTCCGCGGGCGTCGGCTGGTCGGCGTCCACGATGATCGGCACCTGCCCGTGGTGGTAATCGGAGCGATACATCCAGCGAAAGTCTTGCCGGTAATCGCCCGCGAACTCCGACGGATACTGCCCGCCGCCCGCCTCGATCAGCAGCTCCCGCACTTCCCGCGGGAGCTGGTCCACGGGCACAGGAACCTCGATCTTTTCTGGCACGTTCGCGCCGGTTTCGATCCGGCGCGCACGCACCCAGTCCGCGGTCCGATGGACGGTTACTTTGACGACAGCACACATAACACAACTCCTTCCGGTCGTCACGGCCAAGCCGGCGCGCCGCCAGCACGCGGGCTGGTGATCCTCTGGGCGGTCCGCCCGCCCACAAGCGCCCCCGATAGCACAGCCCCACCATCGCCGCTCGGGGGAACGCGGCGATCAGCTCAATAGCCGATCAGGTGGCGGACGAGCGAACACATCACTGGCGGACACACGGCGTTGCCGATCAGCTTGATCCGGTCGCGGCGGCTGCTTTGAGCCCATCGGTGCCGTGGCGGGAATCCCATCGCGGCGGCCAGCTCCGGGGGCTGAAGCATTCGCATTTCGTGGCCCCGGCCGGCAGGTCGAACGTAGGCAAACCGGTCGATGGTCGTAACTGTCCGCAGCGGCCGGTCGATGGATTGATAGCCGCCTGCTCCGTCGCTTCCGTAATAGACCAGAATAAACTCCGACTGCGGGCCGAGTGTCTCCACCGCTCGATGGAACCTTTCCATGGTGGTCCTGGCCAGCCTTCCTGCGCAGACTGGCCGCATCGGCCATGGATGATTGCGATCTTCTCCCGTCCCCAGAATATCCGCCGCCGTCGGCGCTGGCCTCTGGATTGGCGCTGGTAGGGCCGGCAGTGCTTGCGTGTCGCACACAACGAACAGGCGTTTCCTCGATTGTGGAACGCCATAATCCTGCGCATCCAGCACGCTGTACTGCGTCTGATATCCTAAGCCCTTCAGTTCCTCAATCCATTGGCCGAAGCGAGACCATCGCATCATTTGCGGGACGTTTTCCACGACGATCCAGCGCGGCCGAAGGGCCCGCGCATAACGGACGACCTGAAACGCAGTTTCACGGCTGATCTCGGATCGCGGGGCACTTCCCTTGGCGACGCTGTGGCTCGTGCACTCGGGGGACGCAATCAGAAGATCAACCGTGCCGAGCCGGGCTGCAATATCTTGCGGGTCAATGTCCTCGGCCCGTGCATTCCAGATGGCCGCATCGCGGTAGTTGCGCTGGAACGTGTCTGCGGCGAGCTTCCAGTAGTCCACGCCCCCGACGATCTGGGCTCCGGCCATCGACGCCCCGCGTGAACTGCCGCCAGCCCCGCAAAACAGGTCGAAGCAACGAATCTGTCGGTACATAAGCAGCATCCCTGAGCGCTGCGCGCACCGAAATCGCCCCCGATTAACCGCTCAGGGCAAGGTACTCGACCACCCTCGCCCAGTCGGCACAGTTGTCTGGACCAGCCAAGATGTACCCGCTCAGCTCCGGAAACCACGGGTCCAGGCCGACAGATCGGCGCAAGCCCTCTCGCGCGATCGTCCGCTGCCAAGCGTGCGGGATGATCGCCGCTCCGGGGCAAATCAGAACATTCCCTGCCGCGAAAAACAGCGACGTGGTGCCACCGCCACCGGGCCGAAAACAGCCGGGGGCGGCATCGACGGCATCTCGAATAGCCGCAGACCACGCGGCGCCGTCGGCAGCGTGCTTCCTGCCGCGGCCGAGCCCGACAAAAGCGGGATGCCGCGTGGTGCCAGCACCTGATACGCCGTGCCGGCCGCCGACGCCGAAGCAGTCGGCGATCAAAACGGCGTTGGTGTAGGCCGCCATCACGTCCTCGCTGATCGGCGGCGACAAGTCTTTCGCATGATGAGCAATGACCCATGCGCGCGCCGCTTCT
>Ga0308411_10000185_pt1 | contig 38132 bp, 21 predicted proteins | sample HotsprottomLayer_2_FD_203530 | JGI IMG/M metagenome (GOLD analysis project Ga0308411, IMG submission 203530) | Hot spring phototrophic mat microbial communities from Octopus Spring, Yellowstone National Park, Wyoming, United States -... | ecosystem: Environmental > Aquatic > Thermal springs >... | reverse complement strand
TCGGCGAAACTGCAGCTGTCGCCAGGCATCGCGCAGGCGGTATGCGCCGAGGCGCAGGCCCCCGAGGCGCCGGACGCGCAGGCCCGGGTATTCACGCTCGTATCCGTAGACGTCGAGCAGATCGCCCGTGAGCGCCTCCACGGCCTTCCGCAGCGGCGACGCCATCGTTCGCTTCCATCGGCCGGCGCTGCTCGACACGACCTGGCTCTGCCCGCGCTGCGTGCCGAGGTTTTCGGGCACCCGGTACAGCCGCCCGGCGTCGGGGGGCACGGGCAGGCCGAGAAAGGCGAAGCACCGCCCCACGAGACCCTCGACATCGGTCACGAGATCCTCGTAGCGCAGCTCGAGGAAGCGCTCGGGGCCCAGCGCCTGGCCCGCGGCACGGCACTGACGCGTCCGGTCGGCCCACTCCTGCGCCGTCCGCAGCGGGCTGTTCCCCCACGCGGCCGCCGTGGAGAGCACGCAGTCGCGGGGATCGCGCACGATGTGAATGACCCGCGCCGCGGGAAAGAGCGCTGCAAGGAGCGGAAGCTCGCTCATGTACCCCGGCGTCTTGTCGCCCCACACGAGATCCTGCCACGGGGTCCGTGCCTCGGGCACCTCGAGATCGTGGACGACGTGAAACAAGCCCTCGAGCACGCCGGGCCAGGTATACGACCGGCAGGCAGCGTACCAGGTCTCGGGGTCGATGTGGATGCCGCGGCGGGCCCACTGCCAGAAGGCCCGGGTTCCACTCAGCGCCGCTGCCAGGGCCGCGAAGTTCCGGCGGTCGGAGAGATCGCCGTAGCGCGCGACCCGACGGGTGTACTTGGGAATGAAATGCGATTCGACGGCCGAGATCCACACCTCGGGGCTCGTGTTCAGGAGCTCGCGCAGCATCTTGGTGCCGCTGCGCGGATTGCCCACGAGAAAGAATGGCGGAATCGCCCGGCTCACGCCTGCTCCGACACTCGCGTCGCGCCCGCCCCTCCGCTATCGAGCCGGAGCACGGCCAGCGAGTATGGCTCGATGGCGATCGTCGTCCCGGGGTCCGCGCGGCCGCTCGGATACGCCGTATCGAGCTCCAGGCGCCAGCGGGCTCCGGCACGCAGCGCCGGCAGGGTGAAGACCTGACACGCGTCGCCGGCATTGAGGAGCACGAGCAGGGTGTCCCCGACGATCGCCTTCCCCCGCTCGTCGCGTTCGTCGCTCGCCATGCCGTCGATCAGCATCGCGAGCCCACGGGCGTCGGGCGCGCTCCAGTCGGCGGGCTGCATCTCGTGCCCGTCGGGATGCAGCCACGTCACGTCCTTGACCGCCACGCCACCGATCGGGCGTCCGTAGAAGAAGCTGCGACGGCGCAGCACCGGGTGCCGGCGCCGCAGGGCGAGCGCCCGGGAGGTGAAGTCCAACAGGGCGCGTGCCGACGCATCGAGGCGCCAGTCGAGCCAGCTCGTGTCGTTGTCCTGGCAGTAGGCGTTGTTGTTTCCCCCCTGCGTCCGGCCGATCTCGTCACCCGCCGTGAGCATCGGCACGCCGAGCGACACCGCGAGGGTCGCGAGAAAGCTACGCATCACGCGCTCGCGCCGCGCCGCAATGACGGGATCGTCGGTCGGGCCCTCGACCCCCCAGTTGCGGCTCCAGTTGGCATCCGAGCCGTCCCGGTTGTTCTCGCCGTTGGCCTCGTTGTGCTTACGCTCGTAACTCACGAGATCCCGCAGCGTGAAGCCGTCGTGCGCCGTGACGAAGTTGATGCTCGCGTGGGGACTCCGGGCGCTGCGCCCGTAGAGATCGCTCGAGCCCGTGAGCCGTGTCGCCAGCTCCCCGAGCTGCCCCGGATCGCCCCGCCAGAAGCGGCGCACGGTGTCGCGGTATTTGCCGTTCCACTCGGCCCAGCCCGGGGGGAAGTTCCCTACCTGATAGCCCCCCGGCCCGAGGTCCCAGGGCTCGGCGATGAGCTTCACCCGCGACAGCACCGGATCCTGCTGGATGATGTCGAAGAACGAGCTCAGCCGGTCGACCTCCCACAGCTCGCGCGCGAGCGCCGGCGCCAGATCGAAGCGGAAGCCATCGACGTGCATCTCGAGCACCCAGTAGCGCAGGCTGTCCATGATGAGCTGGATCGTCCGCGGATGCTGCATGTTCAGGCTGTTCCCGCAGCCGGAAAAATCGACGTACTCGCGGCGCTGCTCCGGGACCAAACGGTAGTAGGACGCGTTGTCGATCCCGCGCAGGAAGACGGTGGGCCCGAGCCGCCCGCTCTCGCCCGTATGGTTGTAGACGACATCGAGAATGACCTCGATGCCCGCGCGGTGCAGCCGCTTGACCATCGTCTTGAACTCGCTCACCTGGCTGCCCGGGGGGCCTACCGCGAAGCGGATATCGGGGGCGAAGAACGCGATGGGATCGTACCCCCAGTAGTTCGTGAGGCCGCGCTCGGCCAGCGCCCGGTCGGTGATTGTCTGGAACACGGGGAGCAGCTCGACCGCCGTGATGCCGAGGCGCTGGAGATGCTCGACGATCGGATCGAGCCCGAGGGCGAGATAGCTGCCCCGGAGCGCCGGGGGCACCTCCGGGTGCCGCTGGGTGAGCCCCTTGACGTGGCACTCGTAGATCACCGTGCGGTTCCAGGGCACCTGCGGAGGGCGGTCGTCGCCCCAGCTGAATGCGGATTCGACGACCAGGCACTTGGGGAGCCACGGGGCGCTGTCCGTGGCGCTCGGCACGAGATCGAGCCGCGGATCCCCCGGATCGTGACCGGCGAGCGCATCGCACCATCGCACGGGTCCCGTGAGCGCGCGCGCATACGGATCGAGCAGCAGCTTCGCCGGATTGAAGCGATGCCCGTCCTCGGGCGCCCACGGACCATGCACGCGGTACCCGTAGCGCTGCCCGGGGCGAATGTCGGGCAGATAGGCATGCCAGACATAGCCATCGCACTCGCGCAGCGGAATGCGCGCCGACTCGCGTGTGTCCTCGTCGCCGTCGAAGAGACACAGGTCCACACCGGTGGCGTGCTCGGAGAAGATCGCGAAGTTCACCCCTTCGCCGTCCCAGGTCGGACCCAGGGGTTGCGCCCGCCCCGGCCACACGCGCATCGCCGATGTTCATGCCGCGGCCACGCTCGCGCAGCAAGCGGCCCCGGGGTCAGCCCTCGCGACAGAGCACGAAGAAATTGGGCAAGGCCTTGCCGTGCCGCGTGCCGCGTCCGACGAGGACGTGCCGAGCGACGCGACGGAGGTAGTCGACCAAGTCCCGGTAGACGAAGCGCGCCAGACCCCGGTCGTTCGGCTGGATCGCCGGCCAGCCCGCCGGATGTTCGGGCGGCACGCGGCGATAATCGATGGCGGCGAGCGCATCGCCCTCGGGATGGCAGACGAAGTAGCCCGGGCCGGTCAGCCACGCGAGGCGATAGTGGTTGTATCCCCAGAGCTCCTCCGCGGCGTGGCGGGGCGACGGCCGGCAGAATCGTTTCTCGAACAGGGAACACGCCGGGAGCGAGTTCTTGCCGTACCAGATGACCTCCCGCAGCGGCGGCGTCTGCGGTGGGACGAGATCCGCGAGCGTGACCGGGGGAGCCTCGGCGCACAGCTCCCACAGTCGCTGCTGGATCACGGAGCCGTCGAGCGCGCGCACGGCGGCCAGGCGCCCGCGGTGATCGAGGCTGTCGAGGAATGCGGCCACCGCCTCCCGCTCGGGCCGATGCTCGCGCAAGAGAGCAAAGAGCCGATCGCCAGGCGACATCATGCCGCGGTGTCGTAGCGGCGTGCCACCGACCCATGCAAGGGCTGCGGGCCCGCCTACTTGTGGCGGATGTGCTCGTACACCCGCAGGTAGTGCTCCCCGGGGACGCGCCAGGAATAGTCGCAGCGCATGCCCTGACGCGCAAAGGCCCGAAAAGCTGGGGGATCGTCACGCCAGAGCGCGAAGGCTCGGTCCATGGCCGATTCGATCCCGGGGAAGTCCGGGTGCTCGAACACCCAGCCATTCCGTTCCTCCGGCGGGCGCTCCGACCAGTCGCGGTCGAACACCGTGTTGGCCAGTCCCCCCACGCGGCGAACGATCGGCACCGTACCGTAGCGCAACGCGATCATCTGCGGCAGACCGCAGGGCTCGTAGAGGCTCGGGACCACCACGAGATCGGCCGCAGCGTAGATCAAGTGGGCGAGCCCCTCGTCGAATCCGATCTCGAGATGACAATCCGGATTATCGTTGTAGACATGCTTGACGAAGCGAAATTCCTCGTCGATCGCGCGATCGGGACTCGAGCCGAGGAGCACGAACTGCGCCCCCTGGCGAAGGGAGTGATCGAGGGCGTGCTTGACGAGGTGCAGGCCCTTTTGCGGGTCGAGCCGCCCGACAAAGGCCACGAGGGGCCCGGCGCTCTCGCGCAACCAGAGGCGGTGTCGCAGCGCCCGCGTGTTCTCGGCCTTGCGCTCGACGGTCTCGACGGAGTAGTGCGCGGCCAGGTGCGGATCCGTTTCAGGATTCCACACCTCGTAGTCGAGACCGTTGAGAATGCCTCCGAACTTGTCGTGGTGGCGGGCGAGCGCCGGTCCCAGGCCGAAGCCTTGATCGGTGAACCGTGCTTCCCAGGCGTGATGCGGGGAGACGGTGGTGATGAAGTTGGCGAAGACGATCGCGCCCTTGGTGAAATTCACCACCCCCGGGTGCCAGTCGTCGCCCAGGCGCTCGCGGTCGAGAAAGTGCTCCGGGCGGCCGAGACCGGTCGCCCACAGGATCTCCGGCCCGGCCGTCCCCTGGTGCCGGAAATTGTGGACGGTATGACAGACGCGCTGCGCGGACATCCCCTGGTGCTGGTAGAGCTCGAAGAGGATCGGCGCGGTCAACGCGGTCTGCCAGTCGTGGCTGTGAACGATCTCCGGCCGCTTGCCGCTGCAGCGCATGAACTCGAGCGCGGCCCGCGTGAAGAAGGCGAAGCGCAGATGATCGTCGCCGCAGCCGTAGAAGGTCCCGCGCTCGAAGTAGCGATCGGGCGAATGCGGCTCGACGAAGAAGCACTTCCGCCCGTCGACGAAACCGAACCACACCGTGCAGGGGATGTGCCCACCGAACCACGGGACGCGGAGATCGTGCCACGTTGGCTGCAAGCCCCAGATATGCTCGACCCGCAGGCAATCGTATTTCGGGAGAATGATCTCGACCGCGTTGCCGCGGATCTCCAGCTCGCGGGACAAGCCGTAGACGACATCGCCGAGCCCTCCCACCTTGGCGACCGGCGCGCACTCCGGAGCGATCATCACGACGAACATGCGGGCGCCCTCCTTGCCCGCATCCGCCGCTCTACTCAACCGCAGGCCTCCGCAGTGCGGGCGCCCGACGCCATGCGGCACCCGTGCCGTCGCGTTCGCAGCGGTCCGAATCGGCGCCCGGGGGGGCGACCCAGCAGTAGGAATTCGCCCGGCGTCGTCTCCCGTTCGCTCGTGGCACCTCTGTTGCACCGTGCTCTCGCCGACGATGCCGACACGCACCATGGCGACACTCGATGGGAACGAGGCGGTGGCGAGGGTCGCCCATCGGCTGAGCGAGGTGATCGCGATCTATCCGATCACGCCCTCCTCGCCGATGGGCGAGCTGGCGGACGAGTGGTCTACCGAGGGCCGCACCAATCTCTGGGGCCAGGTCCCCGAGGTGGTCGAAATGCAGTCGGAGGGAGGCGCCGCCGGCGCCGTCCACGGTGCGCTCCAGGCGGGCGCGCTGACCACGACCTTCACGGCCTCTCAGGGCCTGCTGCTGATGATTCCGAACCTGTACAAGATCGCCGGCGAGCTTACGGCCTGCGCCCTGCACGTCTCGGCGCGCACCGTGGCGACCCACGCGCTGTCGATCTTCGGCGATCACTCCGACGTGATGGCGTGCCGCCAGACGGGGGTCGCGCTTCTCGCCTCGGGATCGGTCCAGGAAGCGCACGATCTCGCCGCCGTGGCCCACGCCGCGACACTCCGCGCCCGCATTCCCTTCCTCCATTTCTTCGACGGCTTTCGCACCTCGCACGAAGTGGCCAAGATCGCGCTGCTCGCCGACGACGATCTGCGGGCCCTGCTCGACGAGGACGCCATCGCGGGACATCGGCGACGGGCGCTCTCTCCCGATCGACCGGTGCTGCGCGGCAGCGCCCAGAATCCCGACACCTTCTTCCAGGCACGCGAAGCGGCCAATCCGTTCTACGACGCCTGCCCCGCCCTGGTGCAGCACACGATGGACCGCCTAGCCGAGGTGACCGGCCGGCGCTACCACCTCTTCGACTACGTGGGGCATCCCGAGCCCGAGCGCGTGATCGTCCTCATGGGATCCGGAGCCGAGACCGCCCACGAGACGGTCGACTGGCTGGTGGCGCGCGGCGAGCGGGTGGGCGTGTTGAAGGTGCGCCTGTATCGTCCCTTCGACATCGCCGCGTTTCGCCGCGCGCTGCCGACTTCCGTCCGCGCGGTGGCGGTGCTCGATCGGACCAAGGAGCCCGGGGCGCCAGCCGAGCCGCTCCATCTCGACGTGCTGGCTGCGCTCGCCGAACCGCCAGCACGGGCGCCCCTAGTCATCGGCGGCCGGTACGGACTCTCCTCCAAGGAGTTCACGCCGGCCATGGTGAAGGCCGTCTTCGACGAGCTCGCGAGCCCCGCCCCGCGGCGCCGTTTCACGGTGGGGATCGTCGACGACGTGACGCATACCTCCTTGCCGGTCGACCACCGCTTCGACATCGAAGCGGCCGATGTGCGCCGGGCGATCTTCTTCGGCCTGGGATCGGACGGCACGGTCGGCGCGAACAAGAACTCGATCAAGATCATCGCCGACTCGAGCGAGCACTACGGCCAGGGGTACTTCGTCTACGACTCGAAGAAGGCCGGCGCTGTGACCGTCTCGCACCTACGTTTCGGGCCGCGGCCCATTCGCTCGGCGTATCTGATCGGCACTGCGGACTTCCTGGGCTGCCACCAGTTCGGCCTGCTCGAGCGGCTCGACGTGCTCGGGCGCGCTGCCCCAGGCGGCACCTTCCTGCTGAACGCGCCCTACGGACCGACCGAGGTCTGGGATCGGCTGCCGTGCGAGGTGCAGGAGCAGATCATCGACAAGAAGCTGCGCTTCTTCGTCATCGACGCCTACCGCGTGGCGCGCGAGGTCGGTCTCGGCGGCCGGATCAACGGCGTCATGCAGACCTGCTTTTTCGCCCTCGCGGGCGTCCTGCCCATCGAGCGCGCGCTCGAGGCCATCAAGGGAGCCATCGCGCACACCTACGGCCACAAGGGCAGCACGGTCGTCGAGCGGAACATCGCCGCCGTCGATGCCGCGCTGGCCAACCTGCACGAGGTGGCCGTGCCCGGCGAGGTCACGGCGACGCATCACATGCCGCCCCCGGTCGCTGCCAACGCCCCGGACTTCGTCCGCCGCGTGACCGCGGTGATGCTCACAGGAAACGGCGACCTCCTCCCGGTCAGTGCCTTCCCCCCCGACGGCACCTGGCCCACCGGGACCGCGCAGTGGGAGAAACGCAACCTCGCAGCCGACATTCCGGTCTGGGACGAACGCATCTGTATCCAGTGCAACAAGTGCGCATTGATGTGCCCGCACGCGGCCATCCGGGCGAAGGTCTTCGCCCCCGAGCACAGCGCGAGCGCGCCGCCCACCTTCAAGACGATGGACTACAAGGCGGCCGAGTTCCGGGGGTACAAGTACGTCATCCAGGTAGCTCCCGAAGACTGCACGGGCTGCATGCTCTGCGTCGAAACCTGCCCGGCCAAGGACAAGGCCAATCCTCGCCACAAGGCCCTCGAGATGGCGCCGCAGGCCCCCTTGCTCGAGGCCGAACGGGAGAACTATCGCTTCTTCCTCGAGCTTCCCGACCCCAATCGGACCGTGGTGCGCAACGACGTCAAAGGCTCGCAGTTCCTGCAGCCGCTTTTCGAGTACTCGGGTGCCTGCGCAGGCTGCGGCGAGACGCCCTATGTGAAGCTCCTGACCCAGCTCTTTGGTGACCGGCTGCTCGTGGCCAACGCCACGGGCTGCTCGTCGATCTATGGCGGGAACCTGCCCACCACGCCGTACACGACCAACCGCGAGGGCCGCGGCCCCGCCTGGTCGAATTCCCTCTTCGAGGACAACGGCGAGTTCGGCTTTGGCTACCGGCTCGCGCTCGATCAGCACGCGGCACGAGCCCGGGCGCTCGTGCGCGCCCTCGCGCCGGCGCTCGGCGACCAGCTCGTGACCGAGCTCCTCGAGGCACGCCAGGACGACGAGGCGGGCATCCAGGCCCAACGGGCGCGCGTGCAGGTTCTCCGCGCGAAACTGGCGGGCATGGCGCAGGCGGAGGCAAGGGCCCTCGACGAGATCGCGGACTACCTCGTGAAGAAGAGCGTGTGGATCGTCGGCGGCGACGGCTGGGCCTACGACATCGGCTACGGCGGCCTCGACCATGTGTTGGCGATGGGCCGGGACGTGAATATCCTCGTTCTCGACACCGAAGTGTATTCCAACACCGGCGGCCAGCAGTCGAAGGCAACGCCGCTGGGTGCAGCGGCCAAGTTCGCCGCCAGCGGCAAGGCCGTGCCGAAGAAGGACCTCGGCCTCATGGCCATGGCCTACGGCAACGTCTACGTGGCGCATGTGGCCATGGGAGCGCGCGATGCGCAGGCGGTGAAGGCGTTCCAGGAAGCCGAGTCCTACCCCGGCACCTCGCTGATCATCGCGTTCAGTCATTGTATTGCGCACGGCTACGACCTGCGCTTCGGCGGGGAGCAGCAAAAGCGGGCGGTGGATTCGGGCTACTGGCCCCTGTGGCGCTACGATCCACGACGGCGCGCCGCCGGCGATGTCCCCCTGGTGCTGGATTCGGGCCCGCCCAAGCTGCGCCTCGTGGACTACGTCGCCCAGGAAACGCGTTTCCGGATGGTCGAGCACCAGTCCGCAGCGCGCTACCGGGCCTTCGTAGCGGAGGCGCAACAGGAGATCGAACGGCGCCTTCGGCTCTACGAAACGCTTGCTCGACAGGCAGCGCCGGCGGAGGGCACCTCGCGATGAATCTCGAGACGACCTATCTGGGCTTCACCCTGCCGCACCCGATCATGCCCGGAGCCTCCCCGCTGGTCGACGATCTCGACACGGTCCGCCGGCTCGAGGACGCCGGCGCTGCAGCCATCGTCATGCACTCGTTGTTCGAGGAACAGATCGAGCGCGAGATGGTCGTGGCTCATCATCTGGCGAGCCTCGGGCACTCGCATCCCGAAGCGCTGCGCTACTTCCCTGATCCCGACCAGTATCCGCTCGGCCCTGATCGCTATCTCGAGCAGATCCAGGCGATCAAGCGCGCGGTCCGGATCCCCGTGATCGCCTCGCTCAACGGGACGACGGCCAGCGGATGGCTCCGCTACGCCCGCCTGCTCGAGGAAGCTGGCGCCGATGCCCTGGAGCTGAACGTCTACCACGTGGCGACCGACCCCTACGAAACGGGAATCCAGGTCGAGACGCGCGTCATCGATATCCTCCTCTCGGTCAAGCCGGCCGTGCGCATCCCGGTGTGCGTCAAGCTCTCGCCCTTTTACTCGTCGCTCGCCCATCTGGCCGGCCAGCTCGACGAGCTCGGGGTCGACGGCCTGGTGCTGTTCAATCGTTTCTACCAGCCAGACCTCGACGTCGAGGCGCTGGAGGTGGTCCCCCACCTGCAGCTCTCCGACTCCCAGGAGCTCTTGTTGCGCCTGCGCTGGCTCGCCATTCTCTCCGGGCATGTCCGGGCGTCGCTCGCGGTGAGCGGCGGCGTGCACGATTGGCTCGACGCGCTGAAGGCCGTGATGGCGGGGGCGCACGCCGTGCAGATGGTGTCGGCGCTCCTGCGCCACGGCCCGGAGCGCCTGCGGGACGTCCGCGAGGGACTCGCCCGCTGGTTGGAGGAACACGAATACGAGTCGCTGGCCCAGGCCCAGGGCAGTCTCAGCCTGCAGCGCTGTCCCGATCCCCAGGCCTTCGAGCGCGCGAACTACCTGCGGGTTCTGCAGAGCTGGCGCATCTGAGCGCGAGGCGGCCCACCGCGCATGGCAGGCCGCGTGCGCGATGCCCGGGCTTCGGCTACAAAGGAAGGGCGGCGAGCCGCCGGGAGGCGGCGTCGCCAGCAAGAGGTTTCGAACATCACCGCATGCAGTGCTGTCGTCGCGACCGAAGTGGCTCACCGGAGCTTCCTGTCGGCCGCTCCCATCTCCCGGGCCCCTCGGCGAGGCGCCGGGCGGACGACGCGCTGCGCTGAGGCGAGGAGGCAGGATGTCAGGGCTCGACCGTGAGACGCTGGACGCGATCCTCTCGGCACTGGAGGACTTCGCCGCACGTGAGCTGCCGACCGAGCGCTTGCTCGAGTTCGATCTGAAGGACGAGTTTCCCGCGGACGTCATCCGAGAGATGTGCGGACCCGATCTCGGGATCCACCTCGTCTTCCTGCCGGAAAACGTGGGCGGGATGGGCGGCGACGCCACCGACGTCTACCGCTGCTGCGAGGCCCTCGCGCGCATCGACCTCGGCATCGCCACGGGCGTCCTCGCGACCTGCCTCGGCAGCGATCCGATCCGCGTCGGCGGCACGCCGGAGCAGCAGGCGAAGTGGCTCGGCCGCATCGCCGAAGAGGGGATCCTGCTGGCATACGGCGCCACCGAGCCCGCAGCCGGCAGCGACCTCGCCGCACTGCGCAGCACCGCCACGCCGATCCTCGAGAACGGGACGGTCGTGGGCTACACCCTGAATGGCCGCAAGCAATGGATCTCGAACGGCGGGGTCGCGGCCGTGGTCACGGTTCTCGCCACCGCGCCGGGAGGGCCGAGCTGGTTCATCGTCGAGCGCGACACGCCTGGGTTCAGCGCTGGCAAGCCCGAGGACAAGCATGGCATCCGGGCCAGCAATACCGCGGCGCTCTGGCTCGAAGACGTTCGCGTGGACGCGGACCGCCTCGTCGGAGGGGTGGAGGGCCAGGGATTGCAGCAGGCGCAGGCCGTTTTCGGCTACACTCGCCTCATGGTGGCCGCCTTCGGTCTCGGGGCGGGCTGGGCAGCGCTCGATCGGGCCATTCCGTACGCGAAGGACCGGATCCAGGCGGGCTCGCCCTTGTCCGAGAAACAGGGGTACACGCACAAGCTCATCGTGCCACATGCAGCCCGCCTGGAAGCTGCGCGCGCCTACATCGAGGAGGTCGCTGCCGCGCTCGGGGATGCAGCGCACGGGCTCCCCACCGAGGGGGCCATCGCCAAGTACCTCGCCACCGAGGCCGGGAATGCGGCCGCGGAGGCCGCGATCCAGGCCCTCGGCGGCTACGGCTACACGCGCGAATACCTGGTGGAGAAGATCAAGCGCGACGTGCGCATCACCACCATCTACGAGGGCACCTCCGAGATCATGGAGATGACCATCGCGCGGGACCGCTGGCAGCTGCACTTGAAGAGCCGCGGCGAGCACTACCACCAGCAGGCCCGCGCGCTCGAGGGGCTGGCGGCTCGCCATCCCGCGGCGGGCGCCAACATCGCCGCGCTCGCGCTGCATGCGCTGGCCGAGGTGCTCGAGCGCGCCCGGGCGGCGCGCCTCACGCGCCACCAGCACATCCTGTTCCGGCTCGGCGAGCTGATCGCGTACGGCGAAGTGGCCGCGGCCGCTGCACGCCGCGCTGTCGATGTCGCCGAGGGGCGTCGGCGCGAGAAGAGCCATCCGCGCTTCGACGCCACGGCGCTGGCGGCCCTCGCGCGCATCTTCGCGCGGGAGGCGGCGTTGCGGGTGGCCACGGAGGGCCTGCGGTGGATCCGCGGAGCGGATGGCGCAGCCGCCGATATCGCGGCGCTGCGCGAGCACCTTCGCTTCGATGCCATCCTGGCCGCCCAAGCCGGGCTGGTCGCCGACATGGACCAGGCCGCCGACATCCTTTTCGAGCGTACCGCCACTGCCGTGGCGCAATCCGCGTAGGAGCACCACCGATCATGGAGACGCCATTCGACCGTGCCATCGCCATCGTCGGCATCTCGTGCGTCCTGCCCGACGCACCGGACGCCGGCACGTTCTGGAAGAACGTGACCGCGGGGCGCTACAGCATCTCCGAGGTCGACCCCGCCCGATGGGACCCGACGCTGTACTACGACCCCGATCCAAGCGCCCCCGACAAGACGTACTCGACCATCGGCGGATGGGTTCGCGAGGCGCCGTGGGACCCGCTCGGCTGGAAGCTGCCGATTCCACCGCGGGTCAACGACGCGATGGACGAGGCCCAACGCTGGGCGGTGTCGTGCACCCGGGCCGCGCTCCTCGACTGGGGCTGGCCGGCGAAGCAGTACGATCCCGATCGAACGGCGGTCATCCTCGGCAACGCCATGGCCGGCGAGAAGCACTACCAGACGGCCTTGCGGATCGCATTGCCCGAGTACGTCCGGGCGCTCGAGGCGACGCCGAGCTGGAGCGGGCTCCCGAGCGCAGCGCGCGAGGCCCTGCAGCGCGAGCTGGCCGCCCAGGTGGATCGGACCCTGCCGCGCGTGACCGAGGACACGATGCCCGGCGAGCTCGCGAACTGCATGGCGGGTCGTGTGGCCAACCTGTTCAACTTCCACGGGCCGAACTTCGTCACGGATGCGGCCTGCGCCTCGGCGATGGCGGCCATCAGCGCCGCCATCGCCGGTCTGCTCGACCGCGACTTCGACCTCGTCGTGACGGGCGGGATCGATCGCAACATGGGCGCAGCCACCTACGTGAAGTTCTGCAAGATCGGCGCGCTCTCGGCGACCGGAACCCGCCCCTACGGCGACGGTGCCGACGGCTTCGTCATGGGCGAGGGTGCTGCGCTCTTCCTGCTGAAGCGCCTCGCCGACGCCGAGCGCGACGGCGATCGGATCTACGCCGTGATCCGCGGCATCGGTGGCTCGAGCGACGGCAAGGGCAAGGGCATCACCGCCCCCAACCCGGCGGGCCAGCTCATCGCCATCCGTCACGCCTGGCAGGACGCCGGTGTACGTCCGGATCGTGGAACCATGATCGAGGGACATGGAACCTCGACACGCGTCGGCGACGTGGTCGAGGTCGAGAGTCTGGCCAGCGCCTTTGCAGGAACCGATTTGCCGCCAGGCACGATCCCCTTGGGATCGGTCAAGTCGAACATCGGGCATCTCAAGGGCGCCGCCGGCGCGGCGGGATTGCTGAAGGCGGCCCTGGCCCTGCACGAGAAGGTCCTGCCGCCGAGCCTCAACGCCGAACGCCCCAATCCGAACATCGACTTCGCGAAGCTGCCGTTCGCCGTGAACCACACGCTCCGCCCCTGGGAGGTTCCGGCAGGCACCGTCCGGCGTGCCGGCGTCAGCGCGTTCGGGTTCGGCGGAACGAACTTCCATGTGGTCCTCGAGGAGCACATCCCCGGACGCCTGGCGAGCGAGGGCAACGGACGCCGCCGCGTGGCGGTGCCCTCGGCGCGTCCGGCGAGCGCCCCCGCGGTCGCCAGCGTCCGCGCAGTCCCCCCGCGCGGGGCGCTGGTCGTCGGTGGCCCCTCGGTCGAGGCCCTGCGGGCCCGCCTCCAGGCGGTCCAGAGCGAGGCGGCCGCAGGTCGGGCGCCTGCCCCGGCTGCTCCCGAGCCGGAGGCGCTGCGCGCGCCCGAGCGCGTGGCCATCGATTACGGAGACGCCCGCGAGCTGGCCGACAAATGCGCCAAGGCGCTCAAAGCGCTCGCTGCGGACACTCCCCCGGCCTGGAAAGCTTTGCGGGCCCAGGGAATCTTTCGCGGGCGCGGCACCCGTCCGAAGGTGGCCTTCCTCTACACTGGCCAGGGCTCGCAGTACGTCAACATGCTGGCCGGCCTGCGCGCCTCCGAGCCGATCGTCGCCGAGACCTTTGCCGAGGCCGATCGCGTGATGACGCCGCTGCTCGGTCGCCCGCTGACCAGCTATCTCTTCGTCGACCCGGCCGATCCCGCGCTGGTCGCTCAGGCCGAAGAGGACCTGCGTCAGACCGCGATCACGCAACCTGCGGTGCTAGCGGTGGACATCGCGCTCACGCGCCTGCTCGCCGCGCACGGCATCCAGCCCGACTGCGTCATGGGCCACAGCCTCGGAGAATACGGCGCGCTCGTCGCGGCGGATGCCCTGCCTTTCGCCGACGCGCTCGAGGCCGTGAGCGCGCGCGGTCGCGAGATGACGAACCTTGCCGTCGAGGACAACGGTGCCATGGCGGCAATCCTCGCGCCGATCGAGGAGATCGAGAAGATCGTCGCGGGCGTGCAGGGCTACGTCGTCATCGCGAACGTGAACAGCCGCTCGCAGGCGGTGATCGGTGGCGCGACCGCGGCCGTGCAGGCCGCCATCGCCGCCTGCCAGGCGGCAGGCTTCACGGCCATCCCCCTGCCCGTCAGCCACGCCTTCCATACCCGCATCGTGGCTCCGGCGAGCGAGCCCTTGCGCCGCACGCTGCAGCGACTGCGTCTCGCTCCCCCGCGGATTCCGGTGATCGCCAACGTGTCGGGCGACTGGTACCCCACCGGTCCCGACGCGGTCGCCCGCATGCTCGACATCCTGGCCGAGCAAGTGGCATCGCCAGTGCAGTTCGTGCGCGGCCTCGAGACGCTCCATCGTGCCGGGGTCCGCGTCTTCGTCGAGGTCGGCCCGAAGAAGGCGCTCGCAGGCTTCGTCGAGGACGTCCTGGGGAGCGATCCCGAGGTCGTCTCGCTGTTCACGAACCACCCGAAGCTGCCCGACGCGGTGGCGTTCAACCAGGCGCTGTGCGGGCTCTTCGCTGCCGGCTTCGGGGCGTCCTCCGCGCAGGCGCAGCCTGCGGAGGAGGGCAGCACCGAGGCTGCGGCGACGCCAGCACTCACGAGACCTGCGTCGGCGACCCTCGCCGGCGTCGCACCGCACCGGGTCGCCAGTACCGTGCCTCCTCCCTCGACTCGGGACGGCGATACCTACACCGAGCTCGGCCGGCTGTTCGCGGGCGTGCTCGAGCGCGGCTGGCAGCTCCTCGGCCGTGGCGAGGCCCTCGCACCCGGCGAGCCCGTGGTCATCAGCGGGGCTGGCCTCGGTCTGCCCGGACCGGGCCGGATCTTCGGCGACGACACGGTCGGCCGCCTGCTTCGCGGCGAACAGATGATCGACGTCATCCCGATGCGCTTCCGGCGCGCCATGCTCGACAAGCACATCACGCGGCTAGTGAAGAGCGACGAGGGCGGACCGGTCTTTCAGACCATCGACGATCTGGAGGAGGTGATTAAGCTCGCCGGACGCGGGGGCGAGTTCGATCTCGCGCGCGAATACGGCATCCCGGCCGAGCGTATCGCGGCCTACGATGTGGTCACGCGTCTCGCCATCGCGGCAGGCTTCGAGGCCCTGCGCGATGCCGGCATTCCGCTGGTGATGCGGTACCGAACGACCAGCACGGGCGGACGCCTGCCCGAGGGCTGGCGCCTGCCCGCCGACATGGCCGACGACACCGGCATCGTCTTCGCCTCCGTGTTCCCTGGTTACGATGCCTTTGCCGACGAGATGGAGCGCTACCATCGCGATCGCGCTCGCCGCGAGCATCTGGCCGATCTGGAGGCGCTGCGTGCTCGACTCGACGGCGCTGCCTACGGCACGGCCGTGGCGGAGCTCGATCGGCGCATCCACGATCTTCGCGCCGAGATCGCCCGCGATCCGTACCAGTTCGACCGGCGCTTCCTCTTCCGCATCCTGGCCATGGGACATTCGCAGTTCGCCGAGCTCGTCGGCGCCCGGGGTCCGAACACCCAGATCAACGCCGCCTGTGCCAGCACGACGCAGGCGATCAGTGTGGCAGAGGACTGGATCCGCACCGGACGCTGCCGCCGCGTCATCGTCCTGTCCGCCGACGACGCCAGTGGAGAGCACCTCCTCGAATGGATCGGCGCCGGGTTCCTCGCCTCGGGTGCCGCGGCCACCGATGACGTGGTCGAAAAGGCCGCCCTGCCCTTCGACCGTCGCCGGCACGGCATGCTGATCGGCATGGGGGCTGCAGCCTTCGTGCTGGAGAGTGCAGCAGCGGCCCGCGAGCGCGGCATCGCGCCCCTGTGCGAGGTCTTGGCCGCCACCTCGGCCAACAGCGCTTTCCACGGGACCCGGCTCGATGTCGAGCACATCTGCCAGGTGATGGAGCGGCTGGTGCGCGAGGCCGAAGCCCGCGGCGGGATCGACCGCCGGACCTTCGCGTCCCAGACCGTCTTCGTGTCGCACGAGACGTATACCCCGGCGCGCGGGGGAAGCGCCGCCGCCGAGGTGGAGGCGCTGCGCAAGGTGTTCGGAGCCGATGCCCAGCGCATCGTCGTCGCCAACACCAAGGGCTACACGGGGCATCCGATGGGTGTCGGCATCGAGGACGTGCTCGCGGTCAAGGCACTCGAGACCGGGCTCGTTCCTGCGGTACCGAACTTCCGCGAGCCCGATCCCGAGCTCGGCGTGCTCAATCTGTCCAAGGGCGGCATGTACCCCGTGGAGTATGCCCTGCGACTCGGAGCGGGCTTCGGCTCGCAGATCGCGATGACGCTGCTGCGGCGTGTGCCTCCGCCCGGTGGCGTTCGTCCAGCCCTCGAGGCCCTTGGCTATCAGTATCGGATCGCCGATGTGACGGCCTGGGAGGGCTGGCTCGCCCGTGCTGCCGGGCGCAGCGGTGTGACGCTGGAGGTCGTCGATCGCAAGCTGCGCATCCGCGACGAGGCGGTCTCGCAGCGCGAGGCGCAACCGCCGGCGGTTGCGCCCGTCCGGCCGCAACCAGCGCCCACGCCGCCATCCACGCTCGCCTCGCCCGCCAGGGGAGCTGACGCAGCCGCACCCGCCGCTTCACCGCCGCCCCCGTCGGTGGTCTCGGCTCGCCCCGCCGCACCGCCATCGCCGGCCGCTGCCGCCGGGACACCCACGGGCGACCCCCTGGCCGAGCGCGTGCTCGCGCTGGTCGCCGAGAAGACCGGTTACCCGCGCGACATGCTCGATCTCGATCTCGACCTCGAGGCCGACCTCGGCATCGACACCGTCAAACAGGCCGAGATGTTCGCCACTATCCGCGAGGCCTGGGACATCCCGCGCGATCCCAAGCTCAAGCTGCGCGACTTCCCCACCCTGCGCCACGTCATCCAGTTCGTCCGCGACCGCCGCCCTGACCTCGCGGCGCCCCAGGCCCCCGCCCCTGCAGCGACGCCGGCCCCGGCGGCGGCTGCGGCTGCGCCTGCTGCCGCCGACGAGATCGCCGAGCGCGTGCTCGCGCTGGTCGCCGAGAAGACCGGTTACCCGCGCGACATGCTCGATCTCGATCTCGACCTCGAGGCCGACCTCGGCATCGACACCGTCAAACAGGCCGAGATGTTCGCCACTATCCGCGAGGCCTGGGACATCCCGCGCGACCCCAAGCTCAAGCTGCGCGACTTCCCCACCCTCCGCCACGTCATCCAGTTCGTCCGCGACCGCCGCCCCGATCTTGCGGCCGCCGCGCCAGCACCGGCTGCGACCACGCCGCCGCCGGCCGCTACCGCTCCGGCCGCGGCCGCGCCGGCCGCCGACGAGATCGCCGAGCGCGTGCTCGCGCTGGTGGCTGAGAAGACCGGCTATCCGCGCGACATGCTCGATCTCGACCTCGACCTCGAGGCCGACCTCGGCATCGACACCGTCAAGCAGGCCGAGATGTTCGCCACTATCCGCGAGGCCTGGGACATCCCGCGCGATCCCAAGCTCAAGCTGCGCGACTTTCCCACCCTCCGCCACGTCATCCAGTTCGTCCGCGACCGCCGCCCCGATCTTGCGGCCGCCGCGCCAGCACCGGCTGCGACCACGCCGCCGCCGGCTGCTACGGCTCCGGCCGCGGCCGCGCCGGCCGCCGACGAGATCGCCGAGCGCGTGCTCGCGCTGGTGGCCGAGAAGACCGGTTACCCGCGCGACATGCTCGATCTCGATCTCGACCTCGAGGCCGACCTCGGCATCGACACCGTCAAGCAGGCCGAGATGTTCGCCACTATCCGCGAGGCCTGGGACATCCCGCGCGACCCCAAGCTCAAGCTGCGCGACTTCCCCACCCTCCGCCACGTCATCCAGTTCGTCCGCGACCGCCGCCCCGATCTCGCGGCGCTCCAGGCCCCCGCCCCTGCAGCCACGCCCACCCCGGCGACCGCTCTGACCGCGGTGGCTGCCACGTTCCCGCGGCGGGTCGTCGTGCCGGTCCTGCGTCCCCCGCTCGAGGTCTGCAAGGAGACGGGAGCACGGCTCGATCCAGGGAACCGCGTCCTCCTCGTTCCCGATCGCGGAGGCATCGGAGACGCGCTGGCCGCCGAGCTGCGCGGTCGCGGGGTCGAGCCGCTCGTCGCTGGGGTCGGCGACGACACCGACGCCCTGCTGTCTGCCGTGAACGGCTGGCTCGAGACCGGCCCCATCCACGGCGTCTACTGGTTGCCGGCGCTCGATCCGGAGCCGTCGCTCATGGCTATGGATCTGGCCACCTGGCGCCTGGAGCTGGACGCGCGCGTCAAGCGGCTCCATGCCGTGATGCAGCGCCTCTACGATCAGGAGATCTTCCTCGTGTCGGCCACGCGCCTCGGGGGGTTCCATGGCTACGACGAGGCGGGCGCATGGAATCCGATGGGCGGTGCCGTGACGGGTTTCACCAAAGCGTTCAAGCGCGAGCAGGGTGGGCGCGTGGTGAAGGCGGTGGATTTTCCCCCGGACTGGGCGCCAGCCGACATCGCGCGCACGCTGGTCGAAGAGACCCTGCGCGATCCAGGGGCCGTGGAGATCGGCCGGCATCGCGACGAGCGGTGGAGCCCGGGGTTGGTCGAGCAGCCCCTCGGCACCGACGGGACCGGGCTGCCGCTCGGGCCGGAGACCGTGATGGTCGTGACCGGCGGGGCGGGTAGCATCGTGGCAGCTATCGTCGCCGATCTCGCAGCCGCCTGCCGCGGTGGGCACTTTCATCTGCTCGACCGGGTCGCGGCGCCGGCGGAGAACGATCCCGATGTGGCACGCATCCGCAGCGACCGCGAGGGTCTCAAGCGCGAGCTGTTCGAGCGTCTCAAGGCCCGAGGCGAGCGAGCGACGCCGGCCATGATCGAACGCGAGCTCGCGGCCATCGAGCGCTCGGCGGCCGCTGCGACAGCCCTGGAGGCCGTGCGAGCCGCGGGCGGGCAGGCCCACTGGCACGCGGTCGATCTCCTCGATGGCGATGCCGTGCAGAGGGCCGTCGGAGAGGTGTGCGCGCGGCATGGCCGGATCGACGTCCTGGTGCATGCGGCAGGGCTCGAGATCAGCCGTGCCCTCCCGGACAAGACCGCAGCCGAGTTCGCGCGCGTGCTAGATGTGAAGTGCGATGGCTGGTTCAGCCTGCTCCGAGCGATCGGCGACACCCCGCTTGGAGCGACGGTGGTCTTCAGCTCGATCGCGGGCCGGTTCGGCAATGCCGGGCAGACCGATTACGCCGCAGCCAACGACCTGCTCTGCAAGTGGACGTCGCACCTGCGGCGACTGCGCCCCGGAACGCGCGCGCTGGCCATCGACTGGACGGCGTGGGCCGAGATCGGCATGGCCTCGCGCGGTTCGATCCCCACCATCATGGCCGCGGCGGGCATCGACATGCTCCCGCCCTCCGTGGGCATCCCGGTCGTGCGCAACGAGCTCGGCGCAGGCACGGCGGGCGAGGTGGTCGTCGCGGGGCGCCTCGGGATCTTGCAGCAGCCTTTCGACGCCACGGGCGGGGTCGACCCCGAGCGATTGCAGCAGCGTGCCCCGGGACCGATGATCGGACAGGTCGTCGCGGCATCCCTCGACGAGGGGCTCGTGGTGGAGACGACGCTCGATCCGCGAGCGCTCCCCTTTCTCGATCATCACCGGATCGACGGGATCCCGGTGCTCCCCGGCGTCATGGGGATGGAGGCGTTCGCCGAGGTCGCCCGACTGGCCGCCCCCGGGTGGCACCCGGTGGCCGTCGAGAGCGTGGACTTCCTCGCGCCCGTCAAGTTCCATCGCGATCAGCCGCGGACCCTGCGGCTCGCCGCGCGCGTCCGCCCAGGCACGGATGGCCTGACGGCCGAGTGTACGCTGTCAAGCAGTCGCCTGCTTCCGGGACGAGACCTTCCCGAGGTCACCGTCAACTTCCGCGGCCGGGTCCAGCTGGGCTCCGCGCCACCCCCGGCGCTGCGCGCCGACGTTCCGCCCATCGACAGCGCGGCACCCCATGTCGAGGCCGCGGCGATCTACCGGATATATTTCCACGGTCCAGCGTATCAGGTGCTCCGGTCGGTCCACCGCGTGGACGGCGGAGCGGTCGGGATCATGGCCAGCGATCTGCCGCCGGATCTGCCGACGGGGGCAGCGTCGCCCCTCACGCGCCCCCGCGAGGCCGAGCTGTGCTTCCAGGCGGCGGGGATTCTCGAGCTGGCTCGCACCGGCGCGCTCGGCCTGCCGCAGCACGTGGGGACGCTCGAGATCACCGACGCCGGGCCGCCCTCGGGACGCGTCCTCGCCGTGGTCGCGCCTGCAGCGACCGGACGCGGGGTGGACGTGCGGGTGATGGACGAGAGCGGGACCGTCCGGCTCGTGATGCGCGAATACCGGACGATCGCCCTGCCGGCGAGCGTGGACGAAGCCGAGCGGGCGCCGATGCTCGGACTGGCTTCGTAACGGAGAGGAGGTCGCATGTGGCGGGAATTCTCCCGCGTCGCGGTGTTCGGCCGCGGCACGGCAGCCGTGCGCTTCGTGCACGCGGCCCGAGAGATGGCTCTCGAGCTCGGCAAGCGGCTGGAGACCGTTGCCGTCGTCACCGAGGATGCGCAGGCGACCGTGCTCGCTCGCGAGGCCGACGCCGTCGTCGACCCTCGCACCGGGCAGCGGCGACCCTGCTGGCACGATCCCGCTCGCCTTCGCAGAGCCCTGCTGGAGGCGCGTGCGGATGCGGTGTGGCCTGGGTCGAGTGCTGTCGCGGAGCATCCGGCCTTTTTCGCGACCTGCCGCGATCTGGGGCTCGTTCTCCTGGGACCGACCAGCACCCGTGTTCCCGTGCTCGGGGACAAGGTCGCTGCCAAGCGCCTCGCGGAGGAGGTGGGGATCCGCGTCGTGCCATGGCCAGGGACTCCCGCCGCCAACGCTGCCGAGCTGCGCGCTCAGGCCCGTGCGCTCGGACTGCCGGTCATGCTCAAGCCCGTGGGCGGGACCGAGGGCGCTGCACTCCATCCGGTGCAGGTCGAGGGGAGCCTCGATGCCGCAGCGGAGGCCTTGCAGGCCGAGGCCGCCCAGGAGCTGGGCGAGGGAGCGTTGCTGCTCGTCGAACGCTTGCTGGCCGGCGCGCGCTGCATCGAGGTGTTCGTCGCGGCGGACGACCTGGGCACCGTCTGGCCGCTCGGGATCCGGGATGCCAGCCTCTGCCGGGCACGGCGGCTGCTCCTGGCAGAATCACCTCCTCCCGGTCTCCGCGCAGAGCAGCTCGAGCAAGCCGCCGACGCGGCCGTGAGACTGTGCCGGGCCGCTGGCTTTGTCGGCACCATGGCCGTGGAATTCCTGGTCGATGCCGTGACGGGAGAGCTTCACTTCCTCGAGCTCAACCCGCGCCGGCCGGACGATCACGCGGTCGCCGAGCTCACGGCAGGAATCGACCTCCCGCGCCTCCAGCTCATCCTGGCGAGGGGATATCGTCTCGAGGGCCAGGCGCCACGTCCTCGCGGGCATGCCATGAGCGTGCTGCTCGAGGCACGCGATGCGGAAGCCAGCTTCGCTCCGTCGGGCCGGCGCATCGAGCATCTGGCGCTGTCACCGGGCACCGTGGCTCGGCTGGACGCCGCCGTCGAGGCCGGCGACCCTGTCCCGGCTCGCGATCCTGCGCTCGGAACGCTGCTCGCCCACGCCGAGGATCGCCGCGCCGCCCTAGCGCGCCTCCGCCGAGCCGTGCTGGAGAGCGAGGTGGTCATCGACGGCGGAACATCGACCCGGCCCGTCATTGCGGCGCTGCTCGAGCATCCGGGCGTCATCGACCCGGGACGAGACGTCAGCTGGTTCTCTGCCTGGCTTGGCGCGGGTCCACGGCCGGCCGTACGGCACGTCGTCCGGGCCCTGCTGCTGGCGGCCGTCGAAGGATACGAAGCCGACCGCGCGCAAGCCCAGGCCAGGTTCCGCAGCAGCGCCGCCCGGGGGCGCCCGGAGGTCCCGTCCGGCTTGGGCGGGCGCGTCCTCCTCGGCTACGGCGGCGAGCGCCTGGCGGCGGACGTGCGGCGTCTGCGTCCGAGCCACTACCGTGTCACGATCGACGGGGCGACGCGGCACCTGCAGGTCGAGCATCGGGGTCCTTTCGCCCGACAACTCGTGCTCGATGGCCGGCGAAGCCGCGCCCTGGTCGTGCCCGAAGGGGTCGGGTGGCGGATCGAGATCGAAGGCAGCCCGCACCGCATCCTGCGGGCAGACGCAGGCGCCGTTCACGCTCCAGCGCCCGCGGTGGTGGTCAGCGTCACCGTCCGTCCAGGCGACGAGGTCCAGGCCGGAGATCGGCTGGTCGTCCTCGAGGCAATGAAGATGGAGATGCCCGTGCTGGCCCCGTTCGCGGGCCGAGTCCGCGAGGTGCTCGTCACCCCCAACCTGCAAGTCGGGCCAGGAACGGCGCTGGTGATGATCGAGCCGGTGTCGCTGGTCACCGGCACCGCACCGGCGGGCGGGATCGACTTGGGTCCGGCTGCTGCGCCGGCGCTCCCCGACGCGACCGAGACGCTGGCGCTCCTGCGTGGGCTGGTTCTCGGGTACGACGTCGACGCAGCCGACGTGGTCCAGGCCTGGGCCGCCCACGATGCCAGCGCCGCGGTCGACGAGAGCCGGGTCGCCACCGAGAACGCGGTGCTCGACGCGTTCGCCGACGTCTGGTCGGTGCTGGCGGTTGCACCCCCAGCCACCGACGGTCTGGCGGGCGACGAGGGCAGTGCCGAGGAGCGCCCGGGCGAAGAATGGCTGCTCACCTATCTTCGAACGCCCGAGGTGCGCAGTCGGCGCCTCCCCCAGGCCTTCCTCGAGGGCCTGGAACGAGCGCTCGGCCATTACGGCGCATCGACGAGTCGACCCGGTCCGGCACTCGACGAAGCCCTGATGCTGCTCTGGCAGTCGCGCCAGCGCCTTGCAGGACAGGTGGCCGCCATCATGACGCTCCTCGAACGGCGGCTGGACCGCGCGGCCGCGGTACCTGCCTACGCCACGGACGCCTTCCGGCGCATTCTCGACCGCCTCGCTGCGGTGAGCACGGGCCGCCACGCCGGTCTGACAGAGGTCGTCCGCCAGCTGCGCTTCCGCCTCTTCGAGGAGCCCCGCTTCGAGCGACTCCGTGCGGAGACGCATGCCCGGGCGCTCGCGGCTCTCGACGAGCTGGCGGCCAATCCCCCCGAACCCCGCCGGGGGGCGCTGCTCGACGCGCTTGTCGAATGCCCGCAGCCGCTGGTCGGCCTGTTCTCGGCGCGTCTCGCGCGCACCGATCCCCACCGCCGCGCCCTCATGCTCGAGGTCCTGGTGCGGCGCTACTATCGCATTCGCCAGATCGAGGAGGTCACGACGGTGACCCTGGGCGGCCGGGGAGTCGCCCAGGCCGTGTATTCGCACGACGGTCGCCGCATCCACGTCCTGGCCACGCACGCAGATCGCACCGAGCTCGCCGCCACGCTGGCCGAGCTGGCATCGCTCTTCGAGCCCATCCCGCCCGATCACGCTATCGTCCTCGATCTCTTCCTGGAACACCCGGGTCCGCTGCCGTCAGCCGACGAGGCGTCGCAGAGTCTGGCGGCCTCGCTCTCCGCCGCAGGGCTGCCGCCGCGCGTCCAGCGCATTGCCGTCGCGCTCGCCGGACCGGAGGCCGAGCGCGGGATGGGCGGCATCCTCCACCTCACCTTCCGCCCGCAGGCGCAGGGCTACGCCGAGGATCCCATGTGGCGCGGGCTGCACCCGATGATGGGCAAGCGGCTCGAGCTTGCCCGGCTCGTGAACTTCGACATCGAGCGCCTGCCCTCGGCCGAAGACGTGTATCTGTTCCGCGGCGTCGCGCGCAGCAATCCCAAGGACGAGCGGCTCTTCGCCTTCGTCGAGGTCCGCGACCTCACGGTCGTGCGCGACGAGGTGGGGCAGCTCGTGGATATGCCTCACCTCGATCGCATGGTCCTCGAGGCGGCAGCGGCCATCCGGGACGTGCAGGCGCGACGCCCGGCGCGCGAGCGCCTCCAATGGAATCGCCTCTATCTCTACTGCTGGCAGCCGCTCACCCTCGCTCCCGAGGAGCTGCAATCGGTCGTCGAGCGGCTCGGACCGGCGCTCGATGGCCTCGGTCTCGAGAAGGTCGTGGTGCGAGCGCGGATGCCCGATCCCGACACCGGAGCGCTGCGCGACCAGATGCTGCACATCGGCAATCCGGGCGGCCGGGGCTTTGTCGTCACGGTGCGCCCGCCCACCAGCGATCCGCTCGAGCCCCTGACCCCGTACACGCAGAAGGTGGTCCAGCTCCGTCAACGCGGCCTCGTACACCCCTACGAGATCGTGCGCATGATCGCCCCGCCGCGCGATGGGCGGCGTACGGAGTTTCCGCCCGGCGAGTTCGTGGAGCACGATCTCGATGCCTCGGGCGCTCTCGTGCCGGTGCAGCGGCCGTGGGGAGAAAACGCGGCCAACATCGTCGTGGGCACCGTGCGCAACTTCACGGCCGCATATCCCGAGGGCATGCTGCGCGTGATTCTGCTCGGCGATCCCAGCCGCAGCATGGGCGCCCTCGCGGAACCGGAATGCGCGCGGATCAATGCCGCCCTCGACCTCGCGGAGCGGCTGCGGGTTCCGGTGGAGTGGTTTGCCCTGTCCGCGGGCGCGAAGATCTCCATGGAAAGCGGCACCGAGAACATGGACTGGATCGCCCGGGTGTTGCGGCGATTGATCGAGTTCACCCAGGCCGGAGGAGAGGTGAACGTGGTCGTCGTCGGGATCAACGTCGGGGCGCAGCCGTACTGGAACGCCGAGGCCACGATGCTCATGCACACCAAGGGCATCCTCGTCATGACGCCCGAGGGGGCCATGGTGCTGACGGGCAAACAGGCGCTCGACTACTCCGGCAGCGTGTCGGCCGACGACAACTTCGGCATCGGGGGCTACGACCGCATCATGGGTCCAAATGGGCAGGCGCAGTACCGCGCGCGGAGTTTGACCGATGCCTGCCACATCCTGTTCCGCCACTACGAGCATGCCTACGTGATGCCCGGCGAGCGCTTTCCCCGGCGTGTACCCACGCGCGACCCGATCGACCGCGACGTCTGCGCCTCGCCTCACGGCGGCGAGCTGCCGACGGTGGGTGATGTCTTCTCGGAGCGATCCAATCCCGGCCGCAAGCGCCCCTTCGACATCCGCCGCATCATGCACGCCGTCTGCGATCAGGATCATCAGCCACTGGAGCGGTGGATGGCCATGCTCGACGCCGAGGTCGCCGTCGTCTGGGACGCGCACCTCGGCGGCTATCCGGTGTGCCTGCTCGGCTTCGAGTCGCACCCGCTCCCGCGCCAGGGCTTCCTTCCCGCCGATGGCCCGCCCACGTTCACCGCGGGCACCCTGTTTCCCATGGCGTCGAAGAAGGTCGCCCGGGCCGTCAACGCGGCCAGCAACAACCGCCCGCTGGTCGTGTTGGCCAACCTCTCGGGCTTCGACGGCTCTCCCGAATCGATGCGCCGCTGGCAGCTCGAGTACGGCGCAGAAATCGGTCGCGCCGTCGTCAACTTCCGGGGTCCGATCGTGTTCGCGGTCATCTCTCGCTATCACGGGGGCGCATTCGTCGTCTTCTCGCGCGTGCTCAACGACAACATGGAGGCCATCGCGCTCGAAGGCACGTACGCGTCGGTCATCGGCGGCGCGCCGGCGGCCGCCGTCGTCTTCGCGGGCGAGGTCGACCGCCGAACCCGGCAGGATCCGCGCGTGGTGGCGCTCCAGACCGAGCTGGCGCAGGCGACGGGGCCCGCTCGCGCGCATGTCCGACTGCGGCTGGAGGAGACGATGCGGGCGGTCCGTTCCGAGAAGCTCGGGGAAGTCGCCGACGAGTTCGATCACGTGCACACCGTGCAGCGTGCCTTGTCGACCGGTTCCCTCGATCGCATCATTCCGCCGGCCGCGCTGCGCCCGTACCTCGTCGAAGCCATCGAGCGCGGCATTTCCCGGACCCTCGAGCGCGAGGGATGCACCGATGGCGCCAGACACTGCGTCGGATGAAGCCCGTCGGCTACCTTCTGGAACCAGCGTCCACCGTGCCCCCCGACGACAGCTGGCTCGCGCCAGCCGAGCGCGGCACGCTGGCGGGGCTGCACGTCGCGAAGCGCCGTGCGGACTGGCGGCTCGGACGCTGGGCGCTCAAACGCGCCGTCGCCCGCGTCATGCACCGGGCGGAGAGCCCGGCCGACCTGGGCGGGCTCGAGATCCGGACCGCGCCCTCCGGCGCTCCCACCGTGTGGGTGGACGGTCGCCCCGCCCCCTACGCCGTGTCGCTCAGCCACTCGGCCGGCGTCGCGTTCTGTGTGGTGGCGCCGGTCGACATCGCGATCGGCTGTGATCTCGAGCAGATCGAGGCGCGGGACGACGCCTTCGTCGACACGTTCTTCGCCGAGGCCGAGCAGCAGGCCGTGGTCAGGGTGCGTGCGGAGCTTCGCGATCGACTGATCACGCTGTGCTGGAGCGCCAAGGAAAGCGCCACGAAGGCGATGGGCGAAGGGCTGCGGCTCGACGTGCGAGACCTCGTCGTGGACTGCGATCTCGAGACTCTGGAGCGCCGCGACCCCCGGCTGTGGGCGCCCGTGACAGTCACCCGGGCCGAGGAGCGACTGCAGGGCTGGTGGCGTCTCGACCCGGCCGGTATGCAAGTCGTGGTCGGCTCGTCGCAGATCCCTCCCCCGACACCGCTCACGCCATCGTGGCCCACCGTGGCTGTGCTTTCGTAAGCTCGAGGGATCCAGTAGATCGAGGGGCCGCGTCGTGACGGAGTTGTCGTCGGGGTCGTCGAGGGTATTGCGGGCCGCGGTCGCTGCGATTCGCCCGCGCGGTCACGGCTTCGATCAGCCGATCGACGACGCCGTCCTGGACGAGATGCAGCGCTACCTCGCGCGGCTTCCGGCCCCGTTTCGGCTGCTGTTTCCCGTGGGGCTCCGCCTGCTCGAATGGGTCGGGCCGGCGCTCGCGGGACGCCACGGGCGCTTCTCGCAACTCGCCCCGGACGAGGGGCGTAGCGTCCTCGCGCGCTTTCAGCGCCTCGGGGGACCGTGTGCGGGACTCGTCCTCGGACTGCGCGCACTCGTGTTCCTCGCCTTCTATCAGCATCCGACGGTCCTCGCCTCGCTCGGCATCGACTGGCAGGGTCGGGCCGACATGCTCACGCGTCAGCGCGCGCTGCTGCTCGCCAGGACGGCCGGAGAGCCCCCGTCGTGATGGCGGAGGCCAACGAGATCGCGGGGCCACTTCCACCGGAGCACCGGCTCGACTACCCGAATGTCACCTGTGGCGCGACCGTCACGGGCAATCTGGCGTGGCATGCCGATGTGGTCGTGGTGGGGTCGGGCGCCGGGGGCGCCACAGCCGCGGCCCGGCTTCGCGATGCGGGGCGCGAGGTAGTGATCCTCGAGGAAGGCGGCCTGCACCGGGTCGAGACCTTCACCACCGATCCCGGCACCATGATTCGCCGCCTGTATCGCGACGCCGGCACCACGATGATCGGCGGCACCCCGCCGATCATCTTCGCCGAGGGCCGGTGCGTGGGCGGCTCGACGGTGATCAACGGCGGCATGGCCTGGCGCACACCGGAGCGCGTCTTGCGCCGCTGGGAGCGCGAGCTCGGCCTCGCGGGTCTCAGCCCCGAGGCCATGGCGCCGTACCTGGCGGAGGCCGAGCGGATCCTGCACGTCGAGCCCAATGCCGAGGAGACCTGGGGCCGCAACACCCACCTCTTCTTGCGCGGTGCCGCGGCGCTTGGCTGGCCGGTGGCCCGCGCGCCGCGCAACATGCGCCGCTGTGTCGGGCTCAACAATTGTGCCCTCGGCTGTCCCACCGGAGCCAAGCAGGGCATGCATGTGACCGAGATCCCCCGCGCACTCTCCAGGGGTGCAGCGCTGCTGACGCATGCTCGCGTCGATCGCGTGCTGTGGCGCGGCTGGCGGGCCGTCGGTGTACGCGGCCGACTCGTGGACGATGCGGGACGTGCTCGCGGCCATTTCACCGTCCACGCCCCGCTCGTCGTCCTGGCAGCGGGTGCGCGGCACACGCCGGGGATTCTCAAGCGCAGCGGTGTCGCTGCTCGCCAGGTGGGCCGCGGGCTCCACACCCACCCCAACGCCAAGTGCGTCGGGATCTTCGACGAGCGGATCGATCCCTGGATCGGCACCCACCAGGCCTTTCACATTCATCACTTCCTCGACGACGGGATCCTGATCGGCTACGCCGCCGTTCCCCCTGGCCTGCTCGCGGCCACCCTGCCCGGGCTCGGCCCCGAGCACGCCGAACGCATGGCCCTCTACAATCACATGCTGACAGCCGCGACCCTGATCGACGACGAGAGCGAAGGCCGGGTGATCCTCGGCCCCGACCGCGAGCCCTACCTGCTACAAACCCTTGGCGACGCGGACCTGCGACGCCTCCAGCGCGGTGTCCGGCTGACGGCCGAGCTGCTGTTCGCGGCGGGTGCACGGCGGGTGCTCCTCCCCTTCGGCGACCTGCCGGAGCTCTCGAGCCCGGAGCAGCTCTCGCAGATCACGGCGCACCCGCGAGAACGCAGCACGATCGAGCTCATGACGGTGCACATCATGAGCACGGCCCGCATGGCATCCGACCCTGCTCACGGCGCCACGGACCCTCAGGGCATGCTGCACGGTGCCCGCGGGCTCGCCGTGGCGGACGCGAGCGTGCTGCCCGGCTCCATCGGCGTCAACCCGCAGGTCACCATCGTGGCCCTGGCCTTGCGGAATGCGGAGCGCTGGCTCGATGCCTCGTGAAGGCACGGTAGTCGACGGCCTGCATCCGCTGCGGCGCATGATGCCCTTGCTCATGCCGGGACGGAACGAGGCGTTCGTCCTCTTCGAGCAGGCGATTCCGACCGCGCCGCTGCTGCCGGTGTTGGAGGAGGTCAACGCGGACCGTCCCGCCAGCCGGCGGGTCACGTTGTTCCACTGCGTCCTGTACGCGGTCGGCCGCGCGATCGCCGCGTTCCCCCGCCTCAATCGCTTCGTTGCCGGATCGCGCTTCTACGATCGCCACGGCATCTGGCTCTCGTTCAGCGGCAAGCAGCGCCTGGAGCAGGATGCCCCCCTGTTCACGGCGAAGATTCCCTTCCAGCCGGACGAGCCCTTTCTCGTCTTCGTCGACCGCGTGCTGACAGCGATCGGTGCGGAACGGAGCGGCCACGAGACGGCCTCCTCGCGGGAGGTGCGTGGCCTGCTCCGCCTGCCGAACCCGCTGCTGCGGCTCGCCGTGCGCGGGGCGCGCTGGCTGCATGCCTGGCAGCTGCTCCCGGGCTCGGTGATCGCTAGCGACCCGCTCCACGCCTCGGTCTTCGTCGCCAACCTGGGATCGGTCGGCCTCGATGCCGCCTGGCACCACCTGTTCGAGCACGGCACCATTCCCGTGTTCGTCACCATGGGTCGGGTCCATCGGGCTGCGGTCGTGCGCGAGGACGGCACCGTCGGCAGCCGAGAAATCTTCGTCTTGCGCTATACCTATGACGAGCGCGTCGAGGACGGCTTTTACGCCGCCCGCGCGCTCGAGCACCTCGCCGAGCTGCTCGCTGCTCCGTCGACCTTCGTCAGCCGCTGAGCCCGATCAGCCGGGGTCACCGACCGCCGTGGCGGGGCACCAGACGGGTGCCGGAGCGTTCCCGCATGACCTCGGCAGCCTCCCGCGCCTCGGCGACGGCGCCGCGCCGGAGCGCCCCGGCAAAGCGTTCGGCCATCGCAGCGAGCATCGCGGCCTCCGGTGCCCCGCTCCGGCCGGCCACAGCCGCCAGATGGCTCATGGCCGCGACGATGCGCTCGACGGCCCGCGGGATGTCGCCGCGTGCTCGGGCCGCGAGCCCCTCGCGGACGAGGGCCTGGACCCGGGCGATGCCCTCGGCGCTGGCGCTCCCCAGCACCACGGTCAACTCGGGCAAGCGGGTGAGCAGTGTCTCGAGGGCCTCGGGAAACTCCGTCAGGTGTGTGTGCGGCGTCGAGCGCCCGTGGTCCGGGGGAGCGGGGGGGTCATCCGGCATGCCAGGCAGAGCGTAGGGCCTGAGCGCGGCTCCCACAAGGCGGGCACGCACCTTGCGGCCCGTCATGGCTCGCGGTAGGCCGCCGCCCCATGCTCTTCGTCGTCATTGGCCACGACGGCCCCCAGGGTGCCGCCCGGCGACCCGAGGTACGCCCCCGGCACCTCGCGCATCTCCAGCCCCTCGCCGAGGCGGGCCGAATCAAGCTCGCGGGCCCCTTCCTCGACGGCAGTGGATCGCTGATCGTCTTCGAGGCAGCGTCCCTGGCCGAGGCCTGGGCCATCGTCGCCGCCGACCCGTACGTGACCGAGGGCGTCTTCAACCGCATCGAGGTGAAGCCCTTCGCGCAGGTGCTCCCCGCAGCGTGAGCTCAGCGCAGGAGGGCAAGGCCTTCGGCCATCGCGTCTCAGCCCGCCCTGCCGCGCAGCTCGCGCATCCCGGCCTCGACCCAGGACACCACCAGCCCGGCCAGCTCGATGGCCTCCGTTGCCGAATCGAGGTCGGCGTCGTCGTACGCCGTCTCGCCTCCAGCCTCCTCCTCGCCCCGTAGCTTCTTGGCGATGCGCCGAATGTCCTTCAGGTGACGGGCGACCGTGGGCGGCAGGTGCTCCCGCCGCGCGACGAGGAGTCGCGTCACGTCCTGGTCTCGAGACGGCTCGACCCCGAGGACACGGAGCAGACCATGCAGGGCCCGGGACGCGGCGATCTGGCTCTCGCGCACCGCCTCCCCGAAACGGCCTTCGGCCTGCAGGGCCGCGAGCTGGCCGAGCCGCGTGCGCGCCTCGTCCACCTCCTCTTGCCCGATAGGGGCGTCCGACTCCTCCACGCCTCCTGTGTAGGGCACGGCGCGAGGAGGGGCAACGGGCAGCGCCGAGCTGGCTGACGCTGGCGGACACGGGGAGACGAGAGTGTCCGCCAGCGTGGCTCAGCGGAAGTTCTCGGTGAACAGGATCTGCTCGACCGACACCACGCGCGGCGTCAGGGGCGGCAGGTTCGCGACCTGCTGGAAGTCCGTGTCGTAATTCCAGAGTCGAGTCGGCGGATTGTAGATGTTGCACCCCCCCCCCGTGCCGCACCAGCGGCCATTGGCGCGCCGGGGCGCGCCCAAGCTCACGAAGGAGCCACGGTACTGCAGGGTCTGGCCACTCCACGTTTCGTGGAAGCGCGGATAGTTCTCGAAGCCGCCGTTGTACCCCATCGGGTCGCCGGGGATGGTCAGGTCGACGCCGCCCAGAAAGGCCGCGTTGATGGTTGTGGAGGCGGCAGGACGCTTGGACAGCGCGCGCCGGCTCTGGCAGTCGTTGCGGCACCCAGGGTCGCCGCTCCAGCCGACGCTCGGGTCCCCAGACCAGTTCGCGGAGAGAACGTTGATCGTATCGCCCATGAAGGCCGCCGGCTGCTTCGGGAAAGCCGCGTTGTACAGGGCGTGACCGGTATTGACGTTGTAGTTCCCCTCGACGTAGATCGCCTGGTCCGAAACGACCGTCACGCCGGTCGGATCCCCGGCGGGCGGGAAGTCGAGGTTCGGCGAACCGAAGACGCGAACGCCGTAACGCCTACCGGCTAGCAACGGTCCGGTGGACGCCGGACCTTTCACCGTGAGGAAGATCACCAGTCCGCCTTCGGTGTTGTCGTCGGGGTCGTCGATCAGCCGATCGCCCGCGGCCTGGAGCCGGTTCCAGGCCAGGAGATCTCGCAGGTTCACGTTCAGCATGTACACCCACGCCTGCTCGCGGTTGTTGTAGAAGCCGCCGCGCCGCGCCGTAACCCCGCCGCCAGAGAGGGCGATGTTCGCGATGAGTGGCGCGCACGCCCCGTAGAGGCCGAGATCGCTACCCGCACAGGCGTACACCTGGTTCTGCGCGGAAAAATCCGGCTCGTAGCTCCGGCGCTCGCAATAGCTATTCAGCGTGTTGCAGGTGTACGTAGCGTCCCAGCTATCCTGTCCCGCAACCGGCACATCGTTGTAGAAAATCCGGCCCGGTTTGGCCGTCATGAAGGCGTGGAGGCGGGCGGTCCGCGTCGCATCCACTGTGTCGTCCTCGCCGAGCACCACGATCGGGAAATACCCGCCGTCGGGGTGCTCGAGATCGAGCGCGAGACGGAGGTCGGCGAGCTGCCAGTAGTCGCCGCTGCCGCGATCGAGCACATCAGGCTCGGGAATGGCTACGCGGGGCTGCCGGGCCTTGATGGCGCCGAGCCACGGCGCGAGGTCCGCATCCGATTGTGGCGTGGCACTGCCGCCACTACAGTGCATCGTGCGAGAATCGAGGCTCCCGTCGAAGTTCGTGTCCGCGAGCTTGTCGATCTTCACCGTCCCGCCGCACTTCGGGGCGTTCTGGTCGTCCTTGCGGCCCCGGACGACATCGCCGACGGCGGTGACCGAGACGGTCGTGATCAGCGGCGGGTTGTCCTCGATGCTGAGCGTGGCGTTGGAGTTGAGGTAGAGCGAGCCGTTGGTGTGGATCGGGCCGTTCAGCGTCATGCTCGGCCCAGGGAGGATCTCGAGGTCCCCCTCGTAGAAGGCCAGGAACTGAAAGAGCGGAATGTAGTTCACCTGGAACTCGGTCCCGAGGCTGGTCTCGACATCGCCCGCATGAATCTCGGACGTGGCCTGCGCCACGTACTTGTAGAGCTGGGCACGCAAGCCCGCGAACGGCCGGCCCGCAGGAACCTGCTGCTCGATCGGACACCCGGCCGGGCAGGCCGGCTGCAGGCGATAACGGACCGTGCGCGGCCCGAGGAAGAGCGTCTGTTCGTCGAAGTCGGCGCCTTGCGGCTGGTGGTAGGCGAGGAAGATGTTGCGGTAGTCGCCCATCCCGCGATTGATGCCCGCCTCGGCGGCATAGAATCCCGCGGTCGCCCGCGCATGCGCCCCGCGGAGCTGCGTCTCGCCGAGCACGCCGATGTGCAGGGCGGCGGCGATCGCCGTGAGTAGCAGCGTGGCGATGAGGACGACGACGAGGGCGAACCCTCGCTCGCTCCGCCTCCCGCGGCGGCTCTTCCCTCGCATGCGAGATCTCCTCATGGCAGCAGATTGCGCGGCTTCGCGCGGACGGTCTGGGTCAGGGTGGCGAAATCCCCGGGTCGCGTTCCGCCTACGGACTCGGCAACGGCCGTGACGATCACCTCGTTCACGAGCCACCACGTGGCCGTGTCGATGGGAGACGAGAGGTCGATGATGTCGCAGGTCGGGCAGTTCTGATCGAGCACGTAGAGGATCTCGAGCTCGCGGATCCCGGCCGCGAACGGCACCGCCTCCTGCCAGTCGATCTGCAGGAAGAGCACCGGCGGATCGAGGCCAGAATCGAGGGTGTAGCGGCGCTGGTCGACCGCGTAGACCGTGCTTCCCGCCGGGTAGAACTGCCCCGCGCCGGGACTTACCGACACCGTGTTGGTCCCGTGGCCCGTCACCCGAAACAGCTCACCCGAGCCGTTGGGGTCGCGCACGTAGGCCAGCTTGTCGACGACGAAATCGTCCCCATCGTCCACCGCGAAGGTCGTCGTCCCGGCACCGGCATCGGCCGTCGTCGTTCCGAAGACGCAGGAGAGGTTGTCCCGGGTGAGGCCCGTCCGGATGGTAATCGAGTCGCCGTCGGGACTGTCGGTCCCGTCGAGCGCGACGAAGTCCCCGTTCGTCGGGAGACACGCGCCCGCGAGGCGCACGTCGCGCGCGATAGCATCCAGGGCTCCCCGCAAGGCCTGCTGCGTCTCGATCCGGAAGGTATGCGTGCGCATCGCATGCGCATGCTGCGAGAAGAACTGGACGACGGCGCCGAGCACGATCCCCGTGACCCCGAGCGCGACGAGCAGCTCGACGAGCGAGAAGCCGCTCTGGCGATCCCGCTCAGCGCACGGCCGTGAATATGGTCTGGACTTCATACGACCTCGCTCCCAGGGGACCTACCCACTGGACCTGCACCGTGATCGTTTTCATGCCGTCGGCGGGATCGTTGTCGGTGACCAGCCGATCGACGCTGTAGGTCGTCCCCGCCATCGCGACCGACCGGGACGAGGGGGCGATGTCCGCGTACTCGAGGGCGCGGACCTGCTCGATCTCGTCCTGGGCGATCATCTGCGCGGCCGTCGACGCCCGATCGTTGGCCGTCGCCCGCAAGGAGTTGGCCGTCATGGCCGCCACGCCCGAAGCCACCAGGGCGAAGAGCGTCATGGCCACAAGCACCTCGAGAAGCGAGATGCCGGCCTGTGAACGATGGCGCGGCTGCGTCCGGCGAGACGTCATCCGGGGATCTCCACCGGGGCGACCTGACCCGACGGCCACACGGTCACCGTCTTCCGCGCCCCGCTGTGTTCGTCTTCCAGCACCAGCTCGTCGGCTGCGTCTGGAATCACCATCAGACCCCGCGTGTTGTACTCGAGGTTGGCGTACAGGCCGGCAACGAAGCGGATCCCCTCCGGCAGCGACCGCTGTTTGACCGGCTGCGGATCCGGGATCCAGACGCCGTCCTCGTCGTCGTCACGGAGGCGACGCACCTCGTAGCCGGTCGCGTGGCTCACCACGAGCGCGAAGTGGTCCCCCCGCGTGATGGCGTCGGCCCGAACCTGGCGCAGGTCGGCCATGAGCTGGGCGTGCGCGCCCCAGAGATCGTAATCCCTGCCGCCGAGGTGCGGCACGGCGATCCCGGCTACGATGGCGAAGAGCGCGAAGGTGACCACGAGCTCGATCAGGCTGAACCCAGCGTTGGCCTGTCGCCGCTGCGTCACCGCGACGCCGCTGGGCTGCCGTGCGCTCTGCATGGGCGTCGGGCGATCGCGCCGGCAAACTCGGGCTCGCTGGGATGTCGGGTTCCGCCGCATGCTCGCCGGGGCAGCAACCGTGGTGCCATGCCGCAGCCCCCATGCTAGGACGAGACAATGCCACTCAGCGACGCCGACCGTGCCCGCCTCGCCGAGCGGCGCCGTCGACTGGCCGGGATGATGGGCGATGGTGGTGTCCTGCTGCTCGCCGCTGCCCCGGAGCGCCTGCGCAGCGGCGATGTGCACTTCCCCTTCCGACAGGACAGCGACTTCGCGCACCTCACGGGCTTCGACGAGCCCGAAGCCGTCGCGGTGATCGCTCCGGCCGATGCCCGGCCCTATGCGCTCTTCGTCCGGCCGCGCGATGCCGAGCGTGCCCGCTGGGAGGGGCCCCGCAGCGGTGTCGAAGGGGCTATGGCCGACTACGGCGCCGCGATCGCCCATCCGATCGACGAGCTGGAGACGCATCTTCCAGCCTGGCTCGGTCGGGCCGAGCAGGTCTGGCTTCCGCTCATGCGGGACGATCCGCTCCCGCGCCGCCTCTGGGACATCGTGCGCCGGGCACATGCCGGACGGGCGCGCAGCGGGTACGGTCCGACGGCCTTCCACGACAGCGGCGACCTCGTGCACGAGCTGCGGCTGCGCAAGGACCCCTGGGAGATCGAGCGGATCCGGGAGGCCATCGCCATCACCGCCACGGCTCACCGCGAGGCGATGTCGACCGTGCGCCCGGGCGAGACCGAGTGGCAGATCGAGGCCCGGATCGACTTCGCCTTTCGCCGTGCCGGCGCGGTCGGACCAGCCTATCCCTCCATCGTCGCCAGCGGCCCACATGCCTGCGTGCTGCACCACACGCCGCGCGACCGAACGCTCGCTGCCGACGAGCTCGTGCTCATCGATGCCGGCGCCGAACGCGACGGCTACTGCGCGGACATCACCCGGACCTTCCCCAGCGGCCGGCGCTTCACCCCAGCTCAGCGGGATCTGTACGAGGCCGTGCTCGCAGCACAGCTCGCAGCCATCGCCGTCGTCCGGCCGGGAGCCACGCTCGAGGAGGTACACGCCAAGGCCATCCGGGTCCTGACCGAGGCGCTGCTGCACCTGGGACTGCTCGCGGGGGACGTGGACGCGCTCGTCGCGAGCGAGGCCTACAGCCGGTTCTACATGCATCGGACGAGCCACTGGCTCGGGCGGGACGTGCACGACGTGGGCGCGTACAAGCTCGGCGACACGCCGCGCGCGCTCGAGGCGGGCATGGTCTTCACGGTCGAGCCCGGGTGCTACATCGCCCCGGAGGAGGACAGCGTCCCGGCGGCCTTCCGCGGCCTCGGGGTGCGCATCGAGGACGACGTGCTCGTGACCCCGAGCGGCTGCGAGGTGCTCTCGGCGGCGATTCCCAAACACGTGGAAGAGATCGAGGGACTTCGCGCGGCCGCCGCTCCGTCCTCGCGCGGGGCGTGAGCGCAGCGAGCGGGGATCCCGAGCCGTGGAGCCACACCTGCGGCGCTTGCTGGCGCTCGTCTCGCTCGCCCTCTTCTTCGAATCGTACGACGTGTCGATGCTGACGGCGGCGCTTAAGCACATCGCCGACGATCTCCAGATCGCGCCGCCCGAGCTCGCCAGCTGGCTCTCGCTGATCCGGCTGGGCGCGCTCCCGGCCTTTCTCGTGACCCCGTTCGCCGACCGTCTCGGTCGCCGAACGCTCTTCCTCGCCGCGATGGCCGGCATGAGTCTCGGCACGCTCGCGACCGCCTTCGTCCAGACGCCGCTGCAGTTCGTGCTCGCGCAGATGGCCATTCGCACCTTTCTCGTGGCTGGCGCCGCAGTCGCCATTGTCATCGTGACCGAGGAGTTCCCCGCCGAGTACCGCGGTTGGGCCATCGGCATGGTGGGCGCGCTGTCGGCTTGCGGGCACGGCCTCGGAGCGCTGCTCTTCGCCTTCGTCGATACGCTGCCGTTCGGTTGGCGCTTTCTCTATGCCGTCGGCGTGCTGCCGTTGCTGCTCATGCCGGTGTTCTCCCGCGGGGTGACCGAGACCCGACGCTTCCTCCAGCGCCCGGCGGAGCAGGCGAGCCTGCTCGGCGGCTGGTGGCGACCGCTGGCTGGCCTGGCTGGCGACCGGCCCGGCCGCGCGGGCGGGATTCTCCTCGTCGCCTTCCTGCTGGGTCTGGGGGAGGTTGCTGCCTTCCAGTTCACCTCCCTCTTCGCGCAGGAGCACCACGGCTGGTCACCGCCGGCGTACTCGGCCATGGTGATCGGCGCCGGAGCGTTCGGCATCCTCGGCAACGTCACGGCCGGCAGTCTTGGCGACCGTCTCGGTCGGCGCGTCGTCGGCGCGGCGTTTCTCGTCGCCTTTCCGGCCTTCGCCACGCTCTTCTACGCGGGACCAAGCGTGGCTCTCCCCGTGGCCTTCGCGGGACTCGTCTTCTGTCAGACAGCCGGCGCGGTCATGGTCCGTGCCCTGGCCTCAGAGCTGTTCCCGACGAGCCAGCGCAGCACCGCATCGGGGGCCGCCCTCCTGGCACAGACGCTCGGCTGGGCCGCCGGCTTGTGGCTCGCGGGCCAGGGGGCCGCGACCGTGATCGAGATCGCCGTCAACACGCGCCATCTGGCGCTGGCCGTCGCGTGCAGCGGGCTCCTGCTGCTGCTCCTGCCGGAGACCAGCCGGCGCGAGCTGGAGACGATTGCCAGCGAGCGCGTCGGAGAGCGATGAGGCGGCTTCCCCGTCCCGTCACGCACGTCGTCTTCGATCTCGATGGCGTGCTGCTCGACACCGAGCCGCTTTACACCGCGGCCACCTGCCGGATCGTCGGTCGCTTCGGCCGGTGCTTCGACTGGTCGCTCAAGAGCGTGATGATGGGGCGACTTGCCCTCGAGTCCGCCCGGATCGTCGTGGAGCGCCTCGACCTCCCGCTCACCGCCGAGGCTTTCCATGCCGAGCGAACTGCCATCCTCGCCGAGCTCCTGCCCGAGGCGGCGGCGATGCCCGGCGCGCCGGAGCTGGTGGCCGCGCTCGCGACCCGCCGGGTGCCGATGGGCCTTGCCACGAGCTCTCCCCGTTCGCTGGTGGAGCCCACGCTGGTCCGCCACCGGGGCTGGCTTGCGTCTCTGGAGGTCATCGTCACAGGTGACGATCCCCGCGTCGTCCGTGGCAAACCCGCCCCCGACATCTACCTCGTCGCCGTCCGCGATCTCGGCGCCGCTCCAGC
>Ga0308411_10000183_pt1 | contig 38540 bp, 30 predicted proteins | sample HotsprottomLayer_2_FD_203530 | JGI IMG/M metagenome (GOLD analysis project Ga0308411, IMG submission 203530) | Hot spring phototrophic mat microbial communities from Octopus Spring, Yellowstone National Park, Wyoming, United States -... | ecosystem: Environmental > Aquatic > Thermal springs >... | reverse complement strand
CTACGGGCTAGTAGTACAGAGAACACGGAGGACACGGAGATGGGGAAGGAGGGGGCGGGTTGAGGTGGAGTGGGCGGTCGTGCGGGCCACGCCGCCAGTCTTGGCGGCGGTTGGCGATTGGAACTCCTGTACAGCTCGGGATTGGGTCGCTCTGCCGGCGTGACCGCCGGCATGGCAAGCCTGGCGGCTTGCTCCACTTTTGGGGGCGGCGGCACGATTGGGTTGAGCGGAGGGCAGTGGGTAAAGGGCGCCCAGGCTAGAAAGCCTGCGCCACAAGGGACGCCTGCTCCACATCACATGCTTGCTCCACAAGAGGGGCGGGCGGAGATTCCGTTTACCAGCGCGAACGGCCCAGCAAGCGCCGGAGGACCAACCGCAAAGGCCGGTAGGCGTAGTAAAGGGGGAACAGGAAGGGAGGCAGCTTCAAGGCCCGGTAATCCGCCTCGGAGGGACCGATCCAGGTGCCGAAGATCAGGCGCAGCCGCTGCCCGGGAGTGTCGAACAGTCTGAGACAGAAGCCGGTCATGTCCAGGGCTGGGGTAGGGATGCGCGTGTTACTTTCGAAGCGCGACCAAACGGCATTGGCCAGCGCGCGCGCTTGCGAGACTTCGGCCACAAAACGAGCAGCAGGGGAGGGCAAGTCCGAGCCCAGAAGATCGCCGGCCACCAACAACCCCGCGGCAAGCATTCGCCGCGTGCGGGTGCGGCGTGCTTCCTCAAGCACGGCATTCCAGTCCAGCTCCGGCTCCCGTTGCAGCAGGCGAGCCAGGTCGCAGATCCAGGCCAAGCGCTCCCAGCCATGCTTGCCGCCGTGCGCGCACAAATACAGCAACAGGTAGGCCGGAGCGAGCGTGCGGACTTCGCGTCCTCCCAAGGTGATGCCCTGAAGGGTGTCCCAAATCCGCGCCGGCGCGAAGTTCTCGGGGATGTAGGTGGGAAGCGGATGCCAGTGGACGTCTACGCTAAAAGCGCCGGAGGCGTCCAGAAAAGAGATCTGGCGCTCGCGGGCGCGGAAGACGGGAGCGTCGCCGGGCCAGTGCTGCACGGAGGTCTGGCGGTAGCCGTTGCAGGCGAGCAGGGAGCGTACCCGGGGGAAGTCGCGGGGATGAATCAAGAGGTCGAGGTCGGAGGAGGCGCGCAGCGCGAGGTTGCCGTAGAGGGCGACGGCCAGGGCGGGGCCCTTGAGGGGGACGGCGGCGATTCCCTCGCGCTCAAAAACCCAAAGCAAGCGGACGAGCTCGGAGCTCAGGGCCAGATTGAAACGCCCGGCGGCCTCGAACTGTTCGCGCAAGCGGCCGAGCCAGTCCGGGGGAACCGGAGAGTCTTTCACGGCCACGTAGAGCTGCGGGATTACGGTGTGCGCGGCGGCCAGGGAGGCTAGGCGATCCCAGTCCAGATCCTGCGTGGCGGGCAGCGGCCACTGGGGCCGCAGAAAGCGGCGCACGGCGGCGAGCAGGAAGGCGGCTTCGCGATTCATGCGATCCTCTGCGCCGCCCACCAGCTTGCGTAGCGTCCGCCGCGGGCCACCAGCTCGCGGTGCGCGCCGGATTCGCAAATTCGGCCGGCTTCCATCACGTGGATGACGTCGGCCAGCTTCGCGGTCGTGAAGCGGTGAGTGATGATCAGCGCCGTGCGGCCTTGGGCCAGGCGGCGGAAACGGTCCAGCCAGTCGGCTTCGGCCCAGGGATCCATCGAGCTGGTGGGCTCATCGAGGATGATCAGCGGAGCGGGACGGAGAAACGCGCGGGCCAAGGCCAGGCGTTGCCACTCGCCGGTGCTGAGTTCGGCGCCCTCTTCGAACCACTTGCCGAGCAGGGTGTCGTAGCCGTGGGGCAAGCGCAAGATGGACTCTTCGGCGCCGGCGGCCTGGGCGGCCTGGCGGATCGAATGCTCCGAAGGGGCCGAGGCGCTGTCGCCCAGGGCGATGTTCTCGCGGGCCGTGGCGCTGTAGCGGACCGGCTGCTGGAAGAGCACGGTGAGATTGCGGCGGAGATCCTCGAGGGAAAAGTTGCGCAGGTCGGTTCCGTCGATCTGGATGACGCCGGACTGCGGATCGTAGAAACGGCACAGGAGTTTCAGCAGGGTTGTCTTGCCCGCGCCATTCGGGCCGACGACGGCGGCGATGGTTCCGGCGGGCACGGTGAGGTCGAAACCATCCAGGGCGGGGCGTTCACTGCCGGGATAGCAGAAGGAGACATTGGAGAAACGCACCGCGTCCCGCAAGGGCCTGGGGGCCGGCAGAGCCCCCGGAGGGCTGACGACCTTGGGGCGGAGAGCCAGAAACTCGTAGAGGTTGCCGAGGAAGAGGATGTTGGAATAGAGCTGGCCGACGTTTTCGAGCATGGCGCGCATGAGGCGGAGTCCCTGCTGGAAGGCTTGGTAGAACAGGGCCAGATCGCCGAGGGAAACCAGCCCGCGGACGGCACGCCAGGCCATCCAGATGAGCGCGCCGGCCGATAGCACGAGCGCCGCGGCGCCCGCGCCGAGTTCGGCGAGGCTCTGGCGGCGGGCCAGATCCAGGCGCTCGCGGCGGAGACGGGCGCGCAGCGCCTGGTACAGATTGTGGAAGTGTTCGCCCAAGCCGAACAGGCGGAGTTCGGCGGCGGTGTCGGAGGAGGTGAGCAGCCAGTCGTAATACCAAGTGCGGCGCTCGTCGGGGGTCACGCGGCGGCGCCATTGATGTTGCTCGACGGCATAGCGCAGCACGACCAGCAGAGCGGGCAGCGTACAAAGGAGCAGGAGAGCGGGGATCCAGGGGCTGAAAGCGCTGAGCACGGCAGCCATGGCGATCAGGGTCAGTCCGTTCTGGAGCAGGCCGCCCAGCGTTTCCAGCAAGGCTACCGGACGGTAGGCAGCCTCGGCGCGAGCCCGGTGCAGGTGGTCGTAGAATTCGGGGGATTCGTAGAAAGCGAGGTCGGCCTGGACGGATTGACGGTGAATGAGCGCGGTGATGTGGTCCTGGACCAGGTCGGCTTGAGCGGTGCGGATGTAGCTTGCCACGGCGCGGAGCCCTTCGGAGAGCAGCAGGACCAGGGCCATGGCCAGGGCGGGCCCAGCCGCGGCGCGCAGCGCCTCCGGGTCGCCCTGGGTGCGGAAGACCACCACCATGCGGTCCACGACGGCGCGGGTCAGGTAGACGGTGGCGACCGGCAGCAGCCCTTGGACGACCAGCAGGGCGGCCCAGGCAGTCGTCCAGCCGGCGGACGCTTGCCAGACCAAGGCGAGGGTGCGGTGCAGGTAGGGCAGTTGCGCGGCGGCTTTTCGGAGCCGGGGATAGAGAAGTTGTAGCGTCTGACGCAAAGGGATCCGGTTCGAAAGGTTTAGTGTACCGCGGAGAGGCAGGATTGTCGGCTCCACTGCGCGTCAGAGCGGAGGGGTTCGGTTCGAGTGAAGTTTTCCGTGTCGAGGATTGCAGGCCGGATGTATACTTCCTGGTGTCCGGCGCGAAGGCACGGGAGGCATGGCTTTATGGACTTCATCGATGGAGGGCCTTTGGTCATGAGTTTGAGCGAGAAGGCGATGGCATTGGCAGGCGCCGTGTTGTGCGGCGCGGTGCTGTTTCTGGCGACGTTACTGGCCGCCTTGCGCGGAGCCGGCGAACATTTGGGGCATCTGGCGGTGGTGTATCCCGGCTACCATGTGAGCTACCTGGGCAGCCTGGTCGGGCTGGCGTACGGTTTGGTCACCGGCGCGGTGCTGGGCGGTCTGCTGGCCTGGCTCTACAACCGGTTTGTTCCGGCGGCGAAGTGACGAGAGGGGCTTGAGAGCCGCTCTTCGTTCGCGAGTCGTGGAGGCGATCCACGTCCGGCCGCGGTCCGGGGCGCGGCCGGAGGCATTGGTGTCCGCCGTTCTCCGCACGGACGTGATAGATTGACCTTCGGGTCTAATTCTCCATGAATACTGAACAAATGACACGAAGAACCTTCTCGGGAGCGGCGCTGGCGGCCACCGCCGCCGGGGTTTTGCGGGCTGCTCCGAGCGATTGGATTCCACTGTTTGACGGCAAGAGCCTCAAAGGATGGAGGGCGGCGGAAAGCACGTCCACGTGGCGGGTCGAGGGAGGAGCGTTGACAGCCAGCGGGCCGCGCTCGCATCTGTTCTACGCCGGTCCGGTGCGCAACGCGCAGTTCAAGAACTTCGAACTGGAAGCGGAAGTGATGTTGTGGCCGGGATCCAATTCCGGAATTTACTTCCACACGGCGTGGCAGGAGAGCGGGTGGCCGTCGAAGGGATTCGAGGTTCAGCTCAATAACACGCACAAAGGAGAGGGCGGTTACCGCGAGTACAAGAAGACGGGCTCGCTGTACGGCGTGCGCAACCAGTACAAGTCCCTGGTGAAAGACAACGAGTGGTTCCGGATCCGGATTCTGGTGCGGGGCAAGAACATTCAGGTTCGGGTCCAGGACGCGCTGGTGGTGGACTACACTGAGCCGGACCCGCCCTTAGTGGCCTCGGGCGACGGTCAAGGGAGGGTCCTGAGCTCGGGGACCTTCGCTTTGCAAGGGCACGATCCGGGCTCCCGGGTGGCGTTCCGCCAGATCCGGGTGCGGCCGCTGCCAGACGATATCACGGTTCCGGGAGCGGTTGCGGCCGCCAGCGACGAGGTCGCCCGCCAGTTGCTGGAACTTTCGGCGCAGAATTATCCGGTGGTCGACTACCATGCCCATTTGCGGCCCGGGATGGCGCTGGAACAAGTGCTCGAACGCTCGCGCGCCACGGGCATCTTTTACGGGCTGGCGGTCAACTGCGGTTTGAACTTTCCGGCGAAAAGCGATGAGGCGTTGAAGGAGTTTGCCGAGAGCCTGAAGGGAGCGCCGGTTTACACGGCTTTGCAGGCGGAGGGCAGGGAGTGGGTCACGTATGTCACGCCCGCCGCCGTGGGCCTGTTTGATTACGTTTTCACCGACGCGATGACCTGGACGGACAACCGCGGCAAGCGCATGCGGCTGTGGATCGCGGACGAAGTAGGGACGATTTCCGATCCGCAGGAGTTCATGGACACGCTGGTGGACCGCATTGTGGGCATCCTGGAGAAAGAGCCCGTAGACATTTACGCGAATCCAACATATCTTCCGGCGCAGATCGCGCCTCAATACGACGCGCTGTGGACCGAGGAACGGATGCGGCGGGTGATCCGGGCGGTTAAGGCCAACGACATTGCGCTCGAGATCAACAGCAAAGGGCTGCCATCGGAGAAGTTCATCCGCATGGCCAAGGATGAAGGCGTACTGTTCACGTTTGGGACGAACAACACCGGCCCTAATGACTTGGGCCGGTGCGAGTACGGCCTGGAGATGGTGCGGGCTTGCAAGCTGCGCTGGCAGGACTTTTGGACGCCCCGGCCGGTGGGCGAACGCGCGGTCGACCGGCGAGGCGGGGTTTTGCGGAAGGCGTAAACCAAGGGCAGGGAAACTGCCAGGGGGCGCGCCTGGCGGGGGCGGCCAGCCACTGCACGAGGGCCTGGATCCGGCCGGCAAGGGGGAGTTCCACTGAGAGTTACGGTTAGCTCACCGTGGCGGCCTATCGGGCCATGGGGCGAGCGCCGGGTCTCTTTGGGGAAGCGTTTTCTGAACGGATGAGTCCACGGCACTATGAAAAGAGCCTAATCGTAGGGTAACTTCCCACCTTGGGCGGCAGTCTTATGAAGAGTAGAGGTCATAGAAGGCGCAAAACATGCTCGTCTCCGGGCTTCAACCTTCTGAGGCGCAAGCCGCCACGAAGCGCCGCCTCCTGAGGCCAGCGGTTTGGGCGGCGGCTGTGCTATGTCTTGCCGCTGCTGCGGCGCTAGCCTTACTGCTGTTGGGGCAGAAGGGTTACCTCGGACACAAGCTGGCGCATCGGATCCAGTTGGAAATCACCCGGAGGGAGTTCAACCGGCTGTATTCTCTCCCCAACCCGCCCTTCTTGCAGCAGCCGAATGAGTTTCTAACGCGGACCGCGTCCTCGCTTCGGAAAGGCGCGGCCCTGGTGGTCGCCTGCGGGCAGGGAAGGAATGCGGTCTATCTGGCGCAGAAAGGCTGGGACGTGACCGCGTTTGACATCTCAGAGAAGGGTCTGGAGATCGCCCGCCGCACAGCGCAGAGGGACGGAGTTCCGCTGAATGCCATTCAGGCGGATGCCTTCGAGTTTGATTACGGAACCGACCGCTGGGACCTGTTGCTGCTGGTTTATGCGCCGATTCCGTACGATGATGCCGGGCTGTTGCGGAGGATCAAGGCTTCGGTCAGGCCGGGCGGGCACGTACTGGTGGAGATGCCGATCGAGATGCACCAACCGCCGGAACGGCATCCACGGATTCCGGGGGATCTAATGCCGGGGGAACTGCCGGAGTTGTTTCGGGATTTTGAGATTGTCAGCTACAGCGAGACCCTGGACATCAGTGACTTTTACGGGGAGCGGAAGCTGATCGGGCGGCTGCTGGCGCGGAGGCGATGAGGGAAGCGCCGGGAAGGCGGGCGGGTCCGGAGGTGGGCCAATAAGCCCTCTATATTCATTGAAGTATCGGGGTTGTTCCAGACGCCAGGGGGCGGCCTTTGCCTTTTGTTCGAATCCCTTGTAACCTATGGGAGTATGGACTCGCCATTGCAGTTGAGGCCGCGGTTGACGGCTGGAGGAAGGCGGTGGCGGCGTCGAGTGCGATCGCGCTGGTTGGACGGATCTCTGGCAGGCAAGGCGGCTGCTGGAGCGCCCAAGTGCCGGCCGGAATAAGGCGTGGCATGTTGGTGGATGCTAAGCTGATTGAACGCGCCCGAGAGGGAGACGATGCGGCGTTCAATCAGATCGTGCTCGCGTACCGAAGGCGGGTATTGGGCGCGATCGCCCGGCTGATTGGGAGGCGCGAGGATGTGGAGGACGTCGGGCAGCAGGTTTTCCTCCGGTTGTATCTTTCTTTGGACCAGTTGAGGACGCCCGATGTCTTTGAGCCCTGGCTGTACCGGTTAACGGTGAATGCGGCCTATGATTATTTGCGGAAGCAGCGCAGGCGCGGGGAGCTGAGGATGGCCGACCTGTCGGAACAAGCGGTCCAGATGGCGGACGCGGCGGCGGGCGGACTCAAGCGCCGGGAAGAGGTCGAAAAGGACCGCACCCGGGAGTACGTGCAGAGCTTGCTGGCGGCGGTGTCGGAGGCGGACCGGGCTTTGTTGATTTTGAAGGAAGTGGAAGGGCTATCCTTGAAAGAGTTGGAGCAGATCTATCACGTGAATGAGAATGCCCTGAAGGTCCGCCTGTTCAGGGCAAGGCAGCGTGTGCTGAAGGCGTTGGCCAGCCAGCGGGGGGCAGCCGCGAGCGGCGCCCGGGAGTAAGCAAAATGTGGAACGATGAATTGCGCAAGCATTCCGCGGAGGAGCTGGAACGGGAGTTGGACCGGCTGTTTGCCGCCTACCGCGAGGCGTGCGAGCCGCCGGAGCCCAGCCCGAATTTCATGCCGAGGTTGTGGGAGAAGATCGAGGCGCGGCGGTCGGTGTCCTATAGTTTCGCCCGGCTGAGCCGGGCGTTGATCACGGCGGCAGCCGCCATCTGCCTGTTGCTGGTGGTGCTTCAAACGACGAGCCGGACCACGCCTGTATTCTACACGCAGAGTTATGTGGAAGCCTTGGCGGAGGCGTCCTCCGCGGACACTGCATCTTCTTTCGAGATTAGCCTTTATGAGGTGGGTGGAGGGGACCACTATCAGTGAAGCGCGCTAAGTACTGGGTTGTATTGCAACTGTTGGGGGTGTTTGCGAGCGGTGTGGTGGTGGGCGCGCTTGCGTATCGCTATTACGACCTTAAACAAACCCCGCCAGAGACCCGGTTGAAGAAGGAAGGGCCGGTGGCTTTTCGCGCGCGCTTCATCCAAACGATGAAGGAGCGGTTGAAGCTGGACGAGGAACAGGTGCGGCGGCTGGATCAGATCATGGATGCGTCCCGCAAGAGGGTGGACGAGGTGCGCCGGCGGGCGGACGCCGAAGTGCGGAAGCTGATGGCCCCGGAGATGGAGGCGATCCTGAAGGATCAGCGGGCGGAAATCGAGGCGATCCTCAATGAGGAGCAGCGCAAGGAGTACGCCAAGATGCTGGAGGAGCGGCGCATCGAGATGGAAAAGCGGCGGCGCGAGCGGGAAAAGAATGCCGGCGGCACGCCTGCCGCCAAGCCGCCAAAGCCCTGACGGGCGCCCTCACTGTTTCTTGAGGTTGGCGTATTTGCGCTGGAAGCGGTCCACGCGTCCCGCCGTGTCGACGAGCTTCTGCTTGCCCGTAAAGAACGGGTGGCACTTGGAGCAGATTTCCACGCGGATATCGCCTTTATGAGTGGAGCGGGTGCGGAAGCTGTGCCCGCAGGCGCAAATGATGTTCACTTCCTGGTAGGCGGGATGAATCCCTTCCTTCATGCCTGGGAAAATCCTTTCGTTAGGCGAATGAAAACTTCAGTATAGCACGCAAATGGAAAGCCCCCGCAGGCCGCTGCGGCCGTGCGGGGGCCGGTAGCCAAAGGAGAGATCCTGAGGCTTTAGGAATCGCGCCGAGGCAGCCGGTTCACAGGAACCATGGCTCCGCCACTGAAACGGCGCCGTGAACGTTCGGACTGGTGCGCTAACCGCCAGCCACCTCGCGCTGGGTACTACTGCCGGATATCATTGTTGCTGGATCACCTCCTTTCTCAGTGTTGAAACCATGGTAATAAGGCGGAGGCGTGTTGTCAACAGGCTGCGAAGTCCGGCACACGACTCCCGCGATGAGGGTCCTCCGAGGAGGTTGGCGGTTCAATTTCCCGCGCGGATTGCGTGGCTCAGGGGACCCAGATCTTTGCGGCGATATCTTCGGCGTATCGCGGCGAAGAGATGGCGCGAGGACCGCCCTTGTGCCGGAATGACTCCTGGGCGAGCAGGCGGCCGGTCTTGGTATCCCACCATTCTAGGCGGAACTCGCCCGGCGGAAGATCGAGCTCGAGGGTCGCCTTCCGCGGGCCAGGGTCTAACTGGTAGCGCCTGCCGCGCTGGTGTTTGCGCATTTTCGCCTGATGGACATAAATGGCATATTGCCTGCCGGGCTCGGCCAGAATCCGGACTGTTCCGGCGGCTCGGGACTTTCGGCGCAGCAACTCTGGCGCGGGGCGCATGCGTACGAAATCGAGGGAGTCCATGAAATCCCGTAGGATGCGCAGCTGATAGCGAAGCTGGGCGCTGCCTCCTCCCGGTTGTGTGGGCGGATTGACGAAACTGCCATCCTCATGACCGACGGTGAAGGAATAGTCCAGATTGTTGTACAGGGCGCCGCCGGCGAGGATGAAGTCCCAGCCCTGGACGCGGTAGGTGGAGTCCGCCTGTCCGTCGAATCCGGTCTCATTGCAGCCGATCGGCCGGTTCAGGTCCCAGTTAAGCGCGACAGGTTCGGTCAGGCGCGCGTAGTGGAAGTTGAATACGGAGACGCGGGGGTCGGGATCCACGACCTTCTTGGCGCCATTAGCGATGTTTTGGGTGATCAAGTGGCGCTGGTGCGGGGGAAGGTCCGCCTCCGCTTCGGCGATGACGCTCGCGATGTGGCGTTCCCAGGCGGGGGGCACCAGGTTGTATACGTAAGGCTCGTTGCAGATCTCGAACATCACGTTGTCGAACTCGCGCAGTTCGGCGACGATCTTTCGCACAAGCGCGTCCATCACGCGCTGCATGTCCGGATCCTTGCCTTGGAAGACCTCGGTGCGGCCGTAGTTGCCGATCTTGTTGATGTTGTTGCGGGCGTTCAGGGGGCTGAGCTCCCACATCTCGTCGCGGTAGTAGGGGCAGAAGAGGGTAAACTCGACCACTATGCCCAAGCGGCCGGCTTCGCGGAGGAAGTCCTTGAGCCGGTCGAAGTAGGCTTCATTCCACCGCTCCAGGTCGAATTTGCCGAGGCCGTCCACCGCGCCCGGAACGTCCGTGCGCGGCCAAGGAGCGATGAAACGATCGTGGGCGGGGGCCAAGGTGTTGCCGGTGATGCCGAAGGCCTTGGGGCCTTCGCGGTAAGCGCCGCTGAAGACGCGGGTGAGGTTGAGCCGGTCCGCGGCGAGGGTTCGCAGGTAGCGCTTGTAGTCGAAGGCGAGGTTGATGACAGCGCCGTAGTGCTCGCCGGAGGTGACCAGGACCGTAGGTTGGCCTCGAAAGAGGAAGTAGCGTGGGTTGGATGGATGCAGGCTAATGGGCTGAGCAGCCAAGTCCTGCGGCGACAGGAAACCGACAGCAAAACCGAACCACGCGCTGGCGAAGGGAAGGATGATCAGAGAACGCATAATCAGCTCCATGGAGAATGCCGCCTCCGTTTCGGAATGGCGGCCTCCTTTCAAGAATAGCCGCAAACGGGCGGCGGAGATTGGGGCGCGAAGAGAGCGCCGGCTCAGAGGCGCCGCTTTAGGAAGCGGCACATGTGGAAAGCGTCCAAGTACTTGAAGGGGAACTCGCCGGTGGTGTAGTGCCCGCAGGGGAGGCACACGTCTTCGACGGGGTGACCGCGTTTGCGGGATTCCGCCAGGAGCTGCCTGGAGAATTCGGGCAAGAAGGTGGTGTCGTAGCGGGCCCAGATGAAGAGGCTGGGCAGACGGCGGTTGGTCATGCGGTCGAGGTAGGCAGCCGGGCTGATGACACGCCAGTAGTCCCGCAGTTGGTCTTGGGTGACGGCGTTCTCCAAGCCCCGCCGTACGTGGCGGGTGGCTAGCCCGGTCCAGACCACGTCTCCGAAGTACATGGAAACGTGGTTGAAGACGCCGGCCCGGACCCGGGGATCGTGGGCTGCGGTAATGTAAGCGATGCAGGAGCCGAGGCTGGTGCCCAGGATCCCAATGCGGTGAAAGCCCTGCTGTTCCAGCCAGTCCAGACAGGCGCGGGCGTCGACGACGGATTGGCGGCCCGCGTGGATCGTTCTTCCGATATTGGGAGAAACGTGGTAGTCGGCCCGGCGGATGCCTGCCGGCCGGCGGGGGCCGTGGTAGGCCAGATTCAGGCGGAGCGCAGAAAAGCCGAATCGATTGAGAAGCTTGCACAGGGCCGCGTGGCCCGACTCGTCGGCATTCCATTGAGGCAGCACGAGCACGGCTCGCCCGTTGGATGTGGGACAGGGGAAGTAGTCGGCCCAAACTTGGTTGTTCTCGGGGTAGGGGGTGGGCAGAGGGCTGGTGAAGCGAAGGGTTTGCCCCTCCAGACGATAATCGGCTGGCAGCGGACAGGAGAAGAATTCGCCGGAGTGTTCTACCTGTAAGCGGTTGTATTCCTTGAAGAAAGCATGCGGATCCGGCGGCGGTTGGGGGAGTCCGGCCCACTCGAAGCCCCACTCGAACGGGTGGATGCGGCGGTCACCGTCCCTGGCTGCCAGCCGTTCCTCCCAGGCCCAGAACCAGCGCGCGCAGAACTCAGCCATTCCTAGAAGGGATTAGTCTATCAAAGCGCGGAAAGGGGGTGAAAAAAGAAAATCCCCGCCCGCTGCGGGGAAATGCGAGTTTGCAGGAAGGCAAACCCACCAGAGCGATACAAACCTCTTTCGACCACCCACATATGGGCAAGCCGATGACCAATCAGAAGTTCTTTTGATTCAACAAGTCTGGGTTGATCCTCTACCCGTTTTCATAGATTGAGCCCGGGGGGATTCCCAGATTTGGAAATCCGCCCATCCTCTGGCGGAATTGGTTACAATACGGGCTGTGCGCGAGCAAAGCGAGGCAAGAGGGTAGCCCATGCAGATTTCTCCGGCCAGAAGATCGCTGAGCGGCTTTTTCCTGATTGGGTTGCTGATGGCGTTTCCGGGCGCCATCTTGCCGGTTTGGGGCTACCACCTGAGTTCGGAGTATCTTACGGTTGGGGCGCTGTTTCTGGCGATGGTGCTGGGGGTGCTGGCGTCGCTGAAGCTGGCGTACCACTTGCTGGGCCGCTATGGGATCCGGGTGGCGCTGACGGCAGCGGCGGGCACGGCCTGCGCGGCGATGATCTACATGGCGGCGATCCCGCCCGCCGAGCCGGAGTTGTGGAGACTGGCTGGATTCTTCTGGCTGGGCTTGAGCATTGGCCCTCTGAACACCTGCCTGATGCACGCCATCACGCCGCTCTACGAGCGGGATCCGGCGGCGACGCTGAACCTGGCCGGGGGATTCTTTGGGCTGGGTTGTCTGACGACCGCACTGCTGGTCGGCTCCGCGTTTTACGCGTATACGGTTCCGAGCATCCTGCTATTCTTGGCCGTGATCCCGGGATTGGTGGCGGGGGTATTCGCACAGACCAAGTATGATGTCCTGCCCATGCCCGCGCCGGTGCCGATCCGCAAAGCCTGGGAGGACCTGCGCAGTCCGGAGGCGGTGCTGTTGGGGCTGCTGTTGTTCTTCCAATCGGGCAATGAATGGTCGATTGCGGGATGGCTGCCGCTGTTTTTGACGCAGCGGTTGGGGCTGAGTCCGGCGTCGGCGCTGCATATGCTGGCGGTGTACTGGCTTGCGCTGCTGGTGGGGCGGGTGGTGACGCAGGCGATTTTGGCCCACGTGCGGCACGGGGTGTTGCTGACCGCCTGTGGAGGATCGGCGGCGTTGGGCTGCGGGGTGCTGTTTTACACGAACAACCGATTTGGCGCCTGGGCGGGGGTGCTGTTTCTAGGGCTGGCGTACGCGGCGATCTACCCGCTGGTCGCGGAACGGATTGGGGGACGGTTCCCTCATTATCATCCGGGTTTCTTCAACGGGATCTTTTCGATCGCCACGGTTGCGGGCTTGCTGGCGCCGAGCACTCTGGGCCTGTACGCGCACCTGTGGGGCATCCGGGCCGTGATGCTGGTCCCGTTCCTGGGTTCGATTGCGGTTTTCCTTTTGGTGGTCGTCATTAGGGTGTACACCCGGCTGACTAGCCCGGCTACGGGGGAGGCGCGGAGTTGAGGCGGAGGCTGGCCAGCGCCGTTTTGCTGCTGGGCGCGCTGGGGGTTGCGGCCGCCCAGCCGCTGGCCGAGCGGGTTGAGCTTGTACTCAAAGATTCCGTCCGGCCGAGGCATGGACTCTGGGGGCTGCATGCCGTAAGTTTGTCTCGCGGTGAGCCGGTGTTCGCGTTTCAGGCGGACAGCTTCTTTGTTCCGGCATCCACGGCCAAACTTTTCTCGACGGCGGCGGCGCTGATCCGGCTCGGTCCGGACTACCGTTTCCGGACCACGGTGGCAGCTTCCGCACTCCCAGACTCCGCCGGTGTGATCCGCGGAGAGGTGAGGCTGATGGGGGGCGGAGATCCGACGCTCTCCGGGCGGCAATTCCCGTACCGGCGGGACTCGCAACCCGGCAATCCGATGGAGCCGCTTTTGGAGCTGGCTAAGGCGGTGGCGCGCAAGGGGGTTACGCGGATTCAGGGCGACATTATCGGGGACGACACGGCGTACTACTGGGAGCCGTACCCGGCGGGGCGTGCGCAGGAAGATTCGTTGTGGGAATACGGGGCGCCGGTGAGCGCGTTGAGTTTCCATGATAATCGCATCAGCATCGCGGTGCGGCCGGGCAGGCGGGTGGGCGACGCGGCCCAAATCGAGATTCAACCCCGGGTGGAATACTTCTTCGTCGAAAACCGCGTCAAGACGGTCGCTGGACGAGGCTCCAACGTGCAGATCGCGCGGGCGCCGGGGAGCCGGCAGTTAAGGATTTGGGGCACGATCGGCGCGCAGTCGAAGGGCGAAGGGCGGTCGCTGGCGGTTGATGATCCGGCCTTGTATGCGGCGATCGCATTTCGCGAGGCGCTGATCCGCTGCGGGATATCCGTGAGCGGGCGCGCGGTGGCGCGTCACCTTTATCCTGGGGAGCCAGCCCCGGCTGCTGTGGCGGCCGCCGGAGAGGCGATCTTGGCGGAACGGGTTTCGCCGCCGCTTTCGGACATTCTCACGGTGATAAACAAGGAGAGCGTAAACCTGCATGCGGAGCTGCTCCTGTGCGAGCTCGGGCGGCGCCGCGCGGGCATCGGGAGCCGCGCGGCGGGGCTGGAGGAGCTCGGCGAGGTTATGCGGGAAGCCGGGCTCCCAGAGGGGGAAGCGCGGCTGTTCGATGGCTCGGGACTTTCCATGCTAAATATGGTCACGCCCCGGGCGTTGACGGCTCTGCTGGCCTGGATGGACAAGTCGCCTTACCGACAAGCGTTTCGGAACAGCCTGGCGGTGGCAGGAGAGGAGGGGACTTTGCGCCAGCGTTTCGCCTCGCAGCCGGCCGCGCGGCGTATTTTGGGGAAGACGGGGACGCTCAGCCGGGTGAACGCCATCGCCGGTTATGCGGAGACTGCCGAAGGCGAGCGGCTGGCCTTCGCCGTCCTGGTGAACAACCATGCGGCGGCGGGGGCCGAGGTGCGGGCGATTGTTGATAGAATATGTATGTTGCTGGTTGAGTGAGGGGTTTTTCGCAATGCCGATTTACGAATACCTTTGCAATGATTGCGGAGCTGAGTTTGAGAAGCGCGTGGCGAGGGCGGACGATGCAGGAAGCGTGCTGTGCCCTTCCTGCGGTCAGAACCACTTGACGCAGCGGTTCAGTACCTTTGCCACAGTGACGCAGAGTCCAAGCCGCAGTGAGGCGCCCTCTTGCGCGGCGGGGAGCTGTTGCCCGAGCGCGGGGACCTGCGGATTGAACTGAGCTTCTTCCCCAACGTCCGGGACGGGGTACACCAGACGCCGTGCCGGTCCCAGCCGCAGACCTGTAGATGTGATCCGCAGGGCTGCGTGTTACCGTGGGAGGGGCTGACGGACGATCCCCATTTGAGAGCTGCGCTCTCGGCGGCGCGCGGAGTCGAAAGCCCACGAGTCTGATCTGGCGCGGTGGAAGCGGCCCCGCACTCCTGCTAAGATTGCGCCATGAAGAGAATTCTCGCTTATTTCTTTTTGCTGGCTTTTTTTGTAGTTTGCCTCCCTGCCGCCAAGACCCTGGACATGTACGTGGTGGACGTCGAAGGCGGCAAGGCGCTCATTTTGATCTCGCCGAACGGGCAGAGCATGCTCATTGACGCCGGTTTTCCGGGCTTCAATGACCGAGACGCCATCCGCATTGAGGAAGCCGCCAAGGCGGGGGGCATCTCGAAGTTCGACTACCTAGTGGTGACGCACTACGATTTGGATCATGTGAACAACGTCCCGGCCACGGTGGCGCGGATTCCCGCCGCGGCGTTTGTGGACCACGGTGCTCCGGTGGTGAAAGATCCTGCCACGCTTAAGGCCGTGGCTGCTTACGAAGAAGTGACGGCCAAGGCTAAGCGCATCGTAGTCAAGCCGGGGGATAAGATCCCCTTCGGTCCGGTGGACGTCCTCGTAGTGACCAGCGGCATGGAGATGCTCAAGACGCCGGTGAAAGGCGGAGGCGTTCCGAATCCGTTCTGCGCCGAGACGCAGCCGATGAGTTGGGGGAGGGCGAACGAAGACGCTTCGGAGAACGCCGCCTCTGTTGGCCTGCTGTTCACTTACGGTAAGTTCCGCATGCTGGATCTGGCTGATTTGACCTGGAACAAAGAAATCGAGTTGATGTGCCCCACGAATCCGATCGGGACGGTGGACCTGTTTATGGTCAGCCACCACGGGCACAACATCTCGAATTCTCCCGCTTTGGTGAACGCCATCCAGCCGCGTGTCACGGTGATGAACAACGGGGCGCGAAAGATGGGGATGCCGCAGGTCCTCCAGCGGCTCAAGGCGCTGCCAGGCGTACAGGCCAACTACCAGTTGCACTGGTCGGCCAACGCTCCCAATGACAACCCGCCGGCGGAGTTCATCGCCAATCTGCAAGATTCGCCGGATGGCAAGTGGCTGAAGATTTCGGTTCAGAACGACGGCACGATTGCGGTGACCAACGCCCGCACCGGCGAAACCAAGACCTTCAAGAAGTAACGACGCGTTGCTGCGCCTCAGGGCAGCGCGTCGATCAAGCGGTACACGGGCCGCAGGGCAGGGTAGAGCGCCCGGTAGACTTCATGGGCGCGGCGGTAGATCTGCGCTTCGTGCGGCCGGGGCAGCAGGGTGCGCTCCTCGCGGATGATCGCCCGGCAGGCTTCAGGGACGCTGGCGAACTGACCGGTGCCTACCTGGGCCAGAATGGCCGCGCCGTAGGCGGAGCCTTCCTGACAGGCCAGCGTCGCGACGCGGGTTGCGAAGACGTCGGCGAACAGTTGCGACCAGAAGGCGCTGCGGGCGCCGCCGCCCGAAAGGCGCACTCCGTTGACCGGCACGCCCATCTGGGTGATGATGTCCAGGCAGTCTTTCTGGCTGAAGCAGACGCCTTCCAGGAGAGCCCGGATCAGGTCGGCCCGGGTGTGTTTAGCGGTGAGTCCGACCCAGCCGCCCCGTGCGCTGGAGTCCAGGTGCGGGGTCCGTTCGCCCATCAAGTAAGGCAGCCAGAAGAGGCCTTGCGCGCCGGGAGCGGCGGTGGCGGCCTCGGCGGTGAGCGAGTCGTAGTCTGAGCCGGAAGCGAGCTGGTTGCGGAACCACTGCAAGCTCAATCCGGCGCCTTGCGTGACCCCCATCACGTGCCAGGCGCCCTTGACGGCGTGACAGAAGGTATGGACGCGGCCGGCGGCGTCGTAGTTCGGCTTCTCCATGTAGGCGAAGACCACCCCCGAGGTGCCGATGGTGCAGGAGACAGTGCCCGGTTCGACAATGCCGTTGCCGACGGCGCTGGCCGCCTGATCTCCGCCGCCGCCCACGACCGGCGTGCCTTCGGCCAAACCGGTCAATTCCGCCGCCTTGGCGGTGACATGACCGGTGACGTCGCTCGATTCGTAGACGCGGGGCAGGATGGCCCGGTCGAGTTTGAGGCGGTCCAGCATCTGGTGCGACCAGCGCCGCATGACGACGTCGAACAGCGCGGTGCCCGAGGCGTCGGAGACGTCGGTGGCGTATTCGCCGGTGAGCCCGAAGCGGACGTAGTCTTTGGGGAGAAGGACCTTGCGGACGCGGGCGAAGTTCTGTGGCTCGTGGTCGCGCACCCAGAGAAGTTTCGGGAGGGTGAAGCCGGTCAGGACCGGATTGGCGATGAAGGCCAGCACGTTGTCCTTGCCCACGATCCGGTTGACGGCGTCCACCTGGGCCTGGCTGCGCTGATCGCACCAGATGAGGGCCGGGCGGATCACCGCGTCGCTTTCATCGAGCAATACCAGGCCGTGCATCTGGCCGGAGAGCCCGACGCCTTTCACCTGCTTGCCGGTGGCCTTGGCTTTGGCCAGCACGCCGCGGATGGCCTTCTGGGCGGCGTCCCACCAGTCTTCTGGACGCTGCTCGGCCCAGAGCGGCCGCTCCATGCGCATCTCCTCGTGGGGCGCCGTGAAATCCGCGCGCACTACGCCCTTCTCATCCACCAGCAGCGCGCGCGAGCCGCCGGTGCCGATATCGATGCCTAACCAGTACATAGGATTGCTACCTCTGAAAGGGAAGATAGGCTGCGCCGAACAAGCCGGCGTCGCTGCCCAAAAGCGCTTTTTCCACCCGTGTATCGGAGTTGCGGAAGGTGAACGAACGGCGGCGGATTTCGTCGAACATGGCGGGAGCGAACAGGTCCCAGGCCGCCAGCACGCCGCCGCTCAGCAGATACAGGGGGAAGTTGAAGATCTGGATGTAGCCGGCCAGAGCGATGCCCAGGGCTCGGCCCATGTATTCAAAGATGCGTTTCGCCAATTCGTTGCCGCCGATGGCCAGCTTGTAGACGTCCTCCGAGGTGAGGTTGTCGCCGAGGCTGAGGTGGCGGGCCATGGTCGAGATGGCGGTGGCCGAGGCGTGTTTTTCGAGACAGCCGTTGTTGCCGCAGGCGCAAGGGTTGCCGGTGGGATCGATGGTGAGATGTCCCAACTCGGCGGCCATGCCGAGGTAGCCGTGGAGGACCTTTCCATCGCAGATGATGCCGCCGCCGATGCCTGTGCCGAGGGTGAGCAACACCAGGTCGTTGACGGAGCGGCCTGCGCCCATCCACTTTTCGCCCAGCGCGGCGGCGTTGGCATCGTTTTCCAGGATGACCGGGGTGTTGAGCCGCTCTTGCAGCACGTCGCGGGCGGGGAAGTTTTCGAAGGGCGGAATATTGGGCGAGCTGAGGATGACTCCGGTCTCCATCAGGATGAAGCCCGGCAGGGCCACGCCGATGCCCGCCAGATCATCGCCGGGCCGGTTTTGGCGCAGCCGGTTGATGGCGGAAACCATTTCGCCGACGATCGCCTCGCGTCCGGCGTTGGCCATGGTGCTGCCGGAGGCGCGCTCGAGGATCCGTCCCTGTTCATCAATCGCCGCGGCGCGGTAGTTCGTGCCGCCCAAGTCCACGCCAATGGAATATCGGGGCATAGAATCCGCATGATAACAAAGTGGCCGCAGCAGGATGGAGCGGATGCGCTACGGCTTGGGCGGCTGCTCGGTGATGCTCTCGGGCGGCAGGGGCTCCGGCGTCTCGAAGGTGATGACGGCCTCGGCGGCGAACTTGCGGTACATGCGGAATTCGACCTCGTTGCGGTTTAGCATGCGGCCCTGGCGCATGCGGACCTCGGCGCGCAGCGGCAGCATGTACTTGCGGTCTCCGACCTCAGCGAGGTCGTAGTCCAGCACCGTGGAGGCGGCGGTGATGGGAAAGCCGGGGGGAATATCCTGAGCCTCCAGGGTGATGCGCGCCACCACGCCGGTGTCGCGGTCCACATAGATGAGCCCTTCGTAGGCGGGATTGTAGCGGTCGCGATCCTGATAGACCAGCCACCACTGGGAATGGGGCTGATCGACGCGGTAGCGGAAGACGTGCATGCGGCGGCCGCGCAGCGTGGCCCAGCGTTCCCAGCGGAAGGCAGCCTGGGTGTTGCGGTCGAAGATCTCGCGCAACATGCTGCCGAACTCGCCCATCGAGGTGGCGCCGCCCACGCGCTCATAAGGCAGGTCGGTATAACGGCCGTTTATAGCGACCAGCTTGTACTCTTCCTTCTGCTCAAAGTAGCTCAAGCGGGCGGTCAAGGTGTCCTGCGTTTGCCAGAACTCCAGGCCGCTTGGGTCCACGTAGCGGCGCGTGACCTGGGTGCAGATGAAGTCCGGCAACTGGCGCGTGTAGTTCATGGCGTACTCGCGCACGGCCTCGATGATCTTCTTCCATTCGGCAGGCGAAGGCGGAGGGATCTCGGCGGCGGCAGTCAGGTTCGGGGGCGGGGGAGGCGGAAGGTTCTTGGAAGCCTCGCGCAGCGCTTCCAGCGCCTCGACGGTGCGGGGTCCTGCGCCGGCGGCTTTCAGCTCGACGATGATCCGGTCTTCGAGGCGCTCGCGCAGCTTGACGGTGCGGAGGTAGTTGGCCACCTCGCGGTCCGGGTGTTTCAACTGGATGGAGGAGCGGACGAAGGACTCCAGTTGCGCGATGCTCAGCGCCGCCTGCGTCCAAGCCAGGGTGGCCGCCGCCAGCCACACCAACGCGAGCCGTCCCATACTTTTATCATCGCAAATCGGGCTGCGCGTTCCGGCAGGCGGGCAAGGAGGGAGCGCTGCCCCAACCTTGCCGTCAGCGGCCGGGTTCAACCAGGGAGCGGACCATGTCCAGGGCTCAGAGTTGCCAGCCGGCGCGGGCGGGCGGATTGAGGTACTGGTTGGCGTCGGCGTCGTTGGTGAAGCGCATGTTCTCGGCGTCCCAGAGGAGGGTTTTGCCGGTGCGCTGGGCGATGCAGCCGATGAGCGCGGCTTCCGTCAGCAGGCAGCCGAATTCGAAATTGCAGCTTGCGGGCGGGCCGCCTTTGGCCGCCTGGATCCATTCGATGTAGTGGCCCACGGTGCGCTTGAGCGTTTTGGGCGGAGGCGTGAAGTCCTTGAACTTGTCCGCAGGCAGCAGGCCCGCGGCCGGGCCGCGCTCGCCGCCGCCGGCGCCGCGCAGGAAGAGTACGCCTTTGTCGCCGACATAGATGGAGCCTTCGGCGGGCAGGGCGATGGAGGGGTCGAGTTCCGGCGGGCGGGGCGGCTTGAGGCCGCCGTCGTACCAGTGGAGGCGGACCGGCGGCGGGCCCTCGCGGGCGGGGAAGTCCCAGGTGACGATCGAGGAGTGCGGGTAGGTTTCGGGATACTTGACCAGCCGGATGCGGGACCATTTGGGATCCGCCTGGCCGGGCGGGGCCGGTTCGGCGACGACGGTGGTGCTGGCGCTGACCATAGTGGGATGGCTCAGCTTGAGCGCGGTGAAGACGACGTGGAAGGTATGGGTGGCCATGTCGCCGAGCGCTCCGGTGCCGAAGTCGTACCAGCCGCGGAAATTGAAGGGGTGGTAGATGGGATGGTAGGGCCGGACGGGGGCGGGGCCGAGCCAAACATCCCAGTCGAGGTGTTGGGGGACGGGAGGGGTATCGGCGGGGCGGGGAAGGCCTTGAGGCCAGACCGGGCGGTCGGTCCAGACGTGGACCTCGCGGACGTGGCCGATGGCGCCGGACTGGATGAGCTCGGCCGTGGCGCAGGCCGCTTCGGAGGCGCAGCTCTGCACGCTCATCTGGGTGGCGACTCTGGCCTGGCGGGCGGCCTTGGTGATGGCGCGGGCCTCGTAAACGGTGCGGGTCATCGGCTTTGCGCAATAGACGTGCTTGCCAAGCTGGATGGCCGCCATGGCAATGACGGCATGGGTGTGATCGGGCGTGCCGATGATGACCGCGTCGATGTTCTTTTCTTTTTCGAGCATGACACGGTAATCGCGGTACAGGCGGGCGTTAGGGTAGGAACGGATGACCGGAGCGGCGTATTCGGGGTCGACGTCGGCGATGGCGACGCAATTCTCGGTGGCGCAACCCTTCATGTAGTTTTGCCCCATGCCGCCGACGCCGACGGCGGCGTAGTTGAGTTTGTCGCTCGGCGGGGTTTGTCCTTGGCCGAGCACATGGCGGGGAACGATGACGAAAGCGCCGGCTGCGGCGGCGCTTTCTACGAAATGGCGGCGGATTATTTTAGATTTCACGGTCAATCTCCTGATCTGGGAATCGTTAACTATTGACCCCGGAGGCGGCGGAAATTCTGCAAGCAGCGCTCGACCGCCTCCATTGGGCTCATGCCTTCGGGATAACTCTCCTGCTCGATGATGTAGAATTCCAGGCCGCCGACGGTTTCGGCGGTTTCAAAAAGCTTCTTCCAGTCGACCACGCCCTCGCCCAACAGGACGCCGCGCTTGCCGGGCGCGTGATCGTTCAGGTGGAGTGAAGTGGTGCGCCCAGGGTAGCGCTTCAGGTATTCCAGGATGTCCAGCCCGGCGGCGGGGAAAGCGGCGACGTGCAGTTGCAGCATGATGTCTTTGTCCGTGTTGTCGCAGAAAACGTCCCAGGGGCGACGGCCTTCCACCAAGGCCAGCTCGTGGCCGTGGTTGTGAAAGCCAAGGCGCATGTTGTGCTTCCGCAGGCGCGCGGCTATTTCGTTGAAACGTTTGGCGTGATCGTACCAGGGCTGAATCGTCTTGGTGGGATCCAGCCAGGCGACGATGATGCGGTTGTTGCCCAGGATCTGGTTGAACTCGACGGTGGCCTCGAGTTGGTCATCGCTGAGCAGGCGCATGGTGTGGTGCGCGCTGAAGATCCGCAGGCCCACGTCGTCGGCCATTTTGCGGACCTCCTTGGCGCTAAAGCCGAAGGGGGTCGTGTTTTGCAGGCCGCCTTTTTCACCGACTAGTTCGATTCCTTCGTAGCCCATCTTGGCGATGGCGGCGAGAGTTGCCGGCAGGTCCTTTGCGGCGTCCTGCCGGAGGGAAAACAGCTCGAGGGCGACGGGGATGCGGCGCGCCGCCTGGAGAGCCGCCGTGGCGGCCGGAAGGCCGGCAGCGGCCGCGAGGAAATGGCGTCGAGAGAGGTTGGCATTCAGCATGGCAGTAAGCTCCGTAGAGAGAGAATCTGTGGGGAATGGCGGCGGTGCGGCGGTCCTATCGGCGTGTCGGCTCAAAGGCACGTCCCTGGCGGAACTTGGGGGCTGCCTGCCGTGATCCGCGCAACGAAGTCTCATTGGCATAAGGAATTGTGGCTAGGCCACCGAAGCCTCTCATTCGGAAGTAGCATCCTCATCAGCAAATGTCAACCGGCGGATTGGTTTTCTGATTCTGGCAGATTGTATGACGATTGGTTTGATGTCGAACGGGGTTGTGAGGCTTGCGCTTGACAGTGGGGCGCAATTGGGCGATAAATGGATGGAAGTATAGCGGCATAGCCACATGGCGTCTGAGCTGGTTAAAGAGCCGATCTACCATCAGTTGCACAACCTGCTGCGGTCTCTGGTCACCAAAGGCGAGTTCCCGGTGGGCAGCAAGTTCTTGACGGAGCGGCAGATCTGCGAGCGATTCGGGGTCAGCCGGGTCACCGCCAACAAGGCCCTCGCCAGTCTGGTCTCCGAGGGAGTGCTCGAGTTCCGCAAAGGCGTGGGGACCTTCGTGCGCGACCGCGGGCTGGACTACAACCTGCGCTACCTGGTCAGCTTCACCGAAGAAGCGATCGCCGCAGGGAAGCGCCCGAGCACCCAAGTGCTGCACTTCGAGACCGTCGAGGCCAAGGACGTGCTGGACGAGGTGCCTTCGCTGCTCAAAGCCGAGCCGGCAACGAAGCTCTACTACGTCGAACGGCTGCGGCTGGCCGACAACCTGCCGGTGATCTATGAGCGGCGCTACATCGTGGCCGAATACTGCCCGGAGCTGACCCGAGCGGATCTGGAAGGATCGCTTTACGCCGTCTGGACGCAAAAGTACCGGCTGGAGATCGAGGGAGCGGACGAGCGGATCCGGGCGGTGCATCTGCGCGGTCCGGAGGCACGGGCGCTGCGGGTGCGGGACGGCGCGGCGGGCTTGCTGATCCGGTCCGTGGGATACCTGAACGGCGGGCGGCCGTTGTGGTTCGAGCGCACGCTCTACCGCGGCGACGCTTACGAGTTTCACAACCGGCTGGGCGGGATTCAGCCGGCGAGCTTCGCACAGGGGAAGTTTCTGGATGCCGGGGAGGCGCAGCCGTGACCCCGGGAGAGGCGTGGATCGGAGGAGAACAGAAGCGGCTGGAGAGTGAGGAGGCCTATGGACTACACCTATCTGGACATTGCGAAAATGATCGATCACTCGCTGCTGAATCCGGCGCTGACCGATGAGGAGCTGGAGGCGGGCTGCGCGCTGGCGCGGCGGTACGACGTCGCATCGGTGTGCATCAAGCCGTACTACTTGCGGCGCTGTGCGGAGTTGCTGGCTGGGAGCACCGTGGCGCCCAGCACCGTAATCGGCTTTCCGCACGGCGGGCACAAGACTGCGATCAAGGTGGAGGAGGCCCGGCAGGCGCTGGCGGACGGAGGCAGAGAGCTGGACATGGTGGTCAACATCGGCAAGGTGCTGAGCGGCGATTGGGATTACGTTCGAGAAGACATCCGCGCCGTGACCGAAGCGACGCATGCCGGCGGGGCGATCATCAAGGTGATCTTCGAGAACTGCTATCTCGAAGACGCGCACAAGATCCGGCTCTGCGAGATCTGCGGCGAGCTGGGGGCCGATTTTGTGAAGACTTCGACGGGTTACGGCACGGGCGGGGCGACGATTGCGGACTTGAAGCTGATGCGGAAGCACAGCCCGCCGCATGTAAAGGTGAAAGCCGCGGGCGGGGTCCGGACGCTGGATGCGCTGCTGGAGGTGCGGGCGGCGGGCGCATCGCGGTGCGGGGCCACACGCACGGCAACGATGCTGGACGAGTGCCGGCTGCGCTTGCAACAGGCGGAGGCGGCTGAAGCGCTCAGAAAGGAGTAGAAGCGGTGCCGAGGAATGAGAATCAACGAAGCAGGATCCGGCGGGCGGCGCTGGCGGCAGGGGCGGCCGCGGCGGTTATGGGGAGTTTTCTGCTTATGGCGCAGACGGCCACACAATCGCGCGAGATCGTTTTCATGCCCCGCAAGATTGACGGCCCAGTGCATGATCCAGCCAACTTCAGCTACTGGTATGGTCCCTTCAGCGAGTGTGCCTCGGTGGCGGACTTCAACCGCGACGGCAAATTGGACATTGCCGCCGGGCGAAATCTCTACCTGGCGCCGGATTGGAGAAAGATCAGCGATTTCCGGGAGGGCGCGGAGACCAACGGGCCGGAGACGGACAACAACAGCGAGTTCGCCATGGACGTGAACGGCGACGGCTGGCCGGACGTGGTGAGCTCGGGGTGGATGCGGATGCGTGGCGTGTATTGGTACGAGAACCCTGGCAAGGAGTGGTTCGCCTCCGGCAGCAAGACCAAGTGGAAGGCGCACCGGATCCATTCGGCTCAGTCGCTGGAGGGAGTGATCCACGGCAACATCGCCGGCCGCGGGGATCATGACATCCTGGTGAACCATTGGGCGCTGGTGAAGGGTCAGGGTTTGACCTGGCTGGAGCATCTGGACCGCGCGCCTTGGTTCCGCGAGCACGTCTTGGGTCCGGAAGGGGAGGGCCATGGGAACGGGCTCGGGGATATCAACGGGGACGGACGCAACGACATTGTGACGCCGACGGGCTGGTGGGAGAACCCGCCGCGTGCGGCCGAAGACAAGTGGATCTGGCATCCGGACTACAAGTTCGAAGGCGGACCGGCCTCGCACCCCGTTCTGGTTTACGACGTGAATGGCGACGGGCTGAATGACATCATCATCGGGGCCTCGCACACGTATGGGCTGGCATGGCTGGAGCAGAGCGTCTCCGGGGGGAAGAGGACCTTCACCCATCACTGGCTGGATACGGATTTCGGCGGGTTCCACACCATGGCGATGGGAGACTTGGACGGCGACGGCAGGCCCGACCTGGTGACGGGCAAGCGTTTGTTTCCACACCACGGCCGGGACATCGGCGAATTCGACCCGCTGTTCCTGTTCTGGTACCGGATTCATCCCGGCGGGCGCTGGGAACGCCACCTGCTGAGCTACAGCCACCTGCCGTGGTATCCGACCGTTGACACCGGCAATCCGCCGCCGAACTACGCGATCGGCGCCGGCATGAAGCTGAACGTGGCGGACATGGACGGGGATGGGCGGCTGGACGTGGTGGCCACGGGCAAGAGCGGGCTGTACATCCTCTACAACAAGGGCTACCCGAGCAAACAACGCGAGAAGAACTTGTTGCCGGATGAATTGAACTACCCGAGCTGGATTCCATGGGACACCAGCCGGGCGCAGCCGGGCGTGCAGGGGTTTGTCTCCTTGTTCAACGGCAAGGACCTGAGCGGATGGCAGCGGGCCACGCACTGGACGGTTGAGGATGGAGTCATCGCGCTTAAGGGCCGCACCGACCGGCAGGAGCACAACGACAATTACCTGTGGACCGAAAAACAATACGGGGACTTTGTGTTGGATCTGGAATTCAAAGCGGCCGAAGGGACTAACAGTGGGATCTTCCTTCGAACCTCCGATTTGAAGGACCCGGTGCAGACTGGCATCGAGGTGCAGGTAGCGTGGTATGCTTCGGGACGGCCCGCCGGTAAAGGAAGTTTGGGCGGGCTATATGACTTGGTTGCGCCGGGCAGGGTTCCTTTCCGGGCGAACGACTGGAACCGCTACACCATCCTGTGCCGGGGCAGCCAAGTGACGGTGTTGTTGAACGGCGAGATGACGGCGGAGGCGGATCTGAACCAGTGGACGGAGGCTCGCAAGAACCCGGACGGCACGGCGAACAAGTTCACCCGGCCGCTGAAAGACTTTGCGCGCCGGGGGTATATCGGGTTGCAGGATCACGGCACGCCGGTGTGGTACCGGAACATCCGGATCCGGACGTTGGATTAAGCGGCAGGCGAAGCGAGGCGCGCCGCGAGGCGAAGGAACAAAACAGGACCTGAGGAGAGAACACCATGAGGCTGCATCTGTACATCCTGACGATGTTTCTGGGAGTCATCCTGGCGGTTCATCTGGCGATGAACGGCAAAGTGGGAGCGGTATTGAACAATGCGCGGGTGGGCAACGCGCTGTTCTGGTGCATTGGAGCGGTGACGGCTGTGCTGATCGGACTGAGCGGATGGCACACTGGAGCGCTGGCGCCGCTGAAGCAGGTTCACCCGCTGCTGCTGACGGCAGGCGCGCTGGGCGCGTCGCTGGTGTTTGCGATCGCCTGGCTGATTCCGCAGGTGGGCGCGGGACCGGTGATGATCACGCTGCTGGCGGGGCAGGTGATCGGCGGACTGCTGATGTCTCATTTCGGCTGGCTGGGCTCGCCGGTTTCGCCCATCACGCTGATGAAGATCATCGGAGTGCTCATTATGGTGGGGGGCGCGTCGCTGGCGACTTTCAGCAAATGAAAGACCGACTGCGTTTCTGAGGCTGGAGGATCTAAGATGTCAAACTCGTCGCTGGAGAATTTCTCGTGGCCTTCTTACCGGCCACCGCTTGAGACGTACAAGCTGGATTACGGGATCGGCATCGTAGGGTATGCGGGCATCGTGCGCGCGCAGCATTTGCCGGCCTACCGGCTGGCGAACTACCGCGTGGTGGCCGCCGCCGACGTCCGCCCTGAAAGGCTGGAGCTGGCCAAGCTGGACGGGATTCCCAACGTTTACGCGGACTACCGGGAGCTGTTGCAGCGGGATGACGTGGACATTGTGGATTGCGCGGTGGGGCACTTTACACCGGAAGACATCGCCGCGCGGGTTCAGATTGTCAAAGATGCGGCGAAGGCGGGCAAGGCGGTTCTCATGCAGAAGCCGATGTCCACGGACTGGAACACGGCCGAGGAGATGGTGAAGATCGCCGAGGATCACGGGATTCCGTTCGCCGTGAACCAGAACCTGCGGTTTGATCCGGCGATCTATCTGACCAAGCAGTTTCTCAGTCCGGAGCGGTTTGGGCGGCCGGGCTTCCTTCAGTTCGCCAACATCAGCTTCGAGGGGCCGAAGTTCGCGTTTGGGCCGGACGGAGTGGTGATGGCCTGGCAGATTCACGCCATCGATTCGATCCGGTGGCTTTCGGGCGGGGAGGCGTCGTCGGTGTACTGCACCAATGGGAACAACGCCTCGATGTACCACTTGCAGTTCACGAGCGGCATGGTCTGCAACTATTTCGAGTACCACAACGCGGACAATTTCCGGAACGAGACGCCGTTCCGGGTTTGGGCCGAGCGGGGGGCGGTGCGCGCCAATCACCGCTGGAATCCGAGCTCGCGCTGGCAGCGGGACCTGGTGGAGGTACGCGCCTACGACTGGCCCAAAGAAATCGGCTGGGTTTCCTACAATCTGCCCGATGAGCTGACCAACCAGGACGTTTTCGTCAAGCCGCGCTACGACATGTGCGCCTCGATCGGCGGGTTCATCGGGATGATGGGCGAGTTCATGCAGTCGCTGCATGAGAAGCGCCCGGCGCTGACCAACGGGCGCGACAATCTGAACTCCTTGCGGATCTACTTCGCAGGCCAGCTTTCGGCGGAGAAGAAGCGGCCGGTGGATCCGCGGACCATGGAGCTGTTGTAGGCTCTCGCACGGCTTCCCGGAGCCGGGAAGCGGAGAGGAGGAGAGATGAGCGGCGCAAGGTTGCTTTCGCGCCGGGAAGCGGCGGCGAAGGCGGCGGGCGGGCTTCTCATTCTGCGCGAAGGTTTGGCGCGCGGATACGCGGCGAACAACAGGCTGAACCTGGGGGTGATCGGCCTGGCGGGCATGGGCGCCATTGACGCGCGCACGTTCGCCAAGCTGGGCGAGAACATCGTGGCGCTGTGCGATGTGGACTCGACGATGGTGGACAAGCGCGTGGCCGAGGAGCATCCCAAGGCCAAGAAGTACACCGACTTCCGGCGCATGATCGAGAGGGAGAAGCTGGACGGGGTGGTGGTGGCGACGCCCGATCACAGCCACGCTTACATCAGCGTTTTCGCCATGCGGCACGGGCTTCACGTCTACTGCCAGAAGCCGCTGTGCCAGACGGTGCATGAGGCGCGGGTGATGGCGCGGGTGGCCGCCGAGACCGGGCGGATCACGCAGATGGGCACGCAAAGCAGCACCGCGGAGTCGACGCTGCGGACGGTGGAGCTGGTGCAGTCCGGCGTGCTGGGCGAGATCACCGAGATCCATGTGGCGACCGACCGGCCGATCTGGCCCCAGGGCTATGACCGGCCGGAGGGGGAAGATCCCGTGCCGCGCACGCTGGACTGGGATCTGTGGTTAGGACCAGCCCCGCCGCGGCCGTTCAAGGCGATGTATCCGGCGGGCCACCCGGTGTATAACCCGCCGGAGTACAAGAAACATCAGTCGGACTTCAAGGTGGCAGGACTGGATCCCGTGCCGCCCCTGGGGGTTGTTTATCATCCCTTTGTGTGGCGAGGGTGGACGGAGTTCGGAAGCGGCGCCCTGGGCGACATCGCGCCGCACAGCATGAACGTGATCTTCATGGCGCTCGATCTGGGCGCGCCCAGCGCGGTGGAGGTTGTGGAGACGAGCGGCATGCGCCGCGAGATGTACCCGGACTGGACGGTGATGCGCTTTGAATACGCCGCGCGGGGGGTGCATCCTCCGCTGAGGATCTATTGGTACGACGGCGGCAAACGTCCTCCGGAGGAGATCAGCCGCGCTGCGCCCAGGCCTTCAGGTTCGCAAAGGCCGCTGGCGCAAGGCGGGGGAGGCGTGATCTGGATCGGGACCAAAGGCAGCCTGCCGGCGGGCCGCGGGCCGTTCTACGGGAAAGAGGCGGAGCCGTATCCGACGCCGCCGCCGCGCGAGTGGGGACGCGAAGAGGTGCACAAGGACTGGGCGGAGGCGGTCAAGGCTGGGCGGCCGGCGCCTTGCCATTTCGGCTACGCCGGGCCGTTCACCGAGGCCTACCAGCTTGGCAACATCGCCCTGCGGGTGGGGCACCGGATCGAATGGGATCCACTGGCGTTCCGCATCACCAACTGCCGGGAGGCGAACCAGTATCTGACGCGCGAATACCGGAAGGGTTGGGAACTGCGGGAGATTGCGGGCAGCGCCTACGAGGTGCGGCCGCGGGAAGGTCATCTATAGGACTCAGGCCGTACGCCGGCAAGGGATGGCGGAGCGGCCGCAGGGAGGGAGATGCAACGATGAATCAGACACGGCGGAGCATGATTCAGATATCGGCTGCCGGCGCGCTCGCTGCCATGCAGGCGCAGGCGAGTCAAACGGGGACAAGCGGCAAGAAGCGGGTGCTGGCGATTCTGGGCGACGCCTATCACGCTCCGGCCTATCTGGACGCGGCCTTGGTGGGGAGGCTGAGAAAGGCCGGCTGGCAGGCGGAGACGGTGATCGACTACAACGTTCCGTGGAACGAGTTCGGGAAGTACGATCTGATCATTCTAAGCCGCGAAGGGCGCGAGTACGTGCGCTACTACCGGGAACGGGACGCGGATCCGCCCAACCGCGGCGAAGCGCGATGGCTCACTCCGGCCCAGGAAGACCGATTTGAAGAGTACGTCCAGGGGGGCGGCAGGCTGTTCCTCTACCACGATGGTTTCGGCGCCTACCCCAAGGGCAATGGCGTCTCGCGCGTGGCGCGGGCGTACTTTATCCGGCACCCGGCCATTGTTCCCATCCAGGTGAAGCCTACCGGGAAGATGCCGGAGCTGACGCAGGGCGTGACGCCGTTCGAGGTGGCCGATGAGGAGTACGAGGTGGAGATGGATGAGAACCAGACCTCGGTCTTCCTGGAGAGCACCTCGCCCGAGCACGGGCGGCACGCGCAGGGGTGGGCGCACAGTTACGGCAAGGGCAAGGTGGCGGTGCTGATTCCCGGCCACAGTGTGGCGACGATCAACCATCCGATGATCCAGCGCTGCATCCAGAACTGCTTGGACTGGCTGATTCGTTAATGAGCGCCGCAGGCAGGGGCGCTGCGAGCGTTTGCAGCCGCGGTCAGGCCGCAGGCAAGGCGTCGACCAGTTCAATCATGCGCTTGCGCAGGGACTCGTCCGGAAGACGGCCGAGGCCGGCGCCGAGGTTGTCGAGCATGTTCTTGGGCTGGCTGGTGGCGGGCGTCACGGCGGTGACCGCCGGGTGCGCCAGGACGAACTTGAGGAAGAACTGGGCCCAAGTCTTGGCGTCGAATTCCGCCGCCCAGTCCGGCAGGGGCCGGTCGCCTACGCGGCGGAACAGGCGGGAGCGGCCGAACGGCAGGTAGATGAGGACGCCGATCTTCCGATCGCGGGCCAGCGGGAGAACGGCGGTCTCGACCCCCCGGTTGTCGACGGCGTAGTCGACTCCGATGAAGTCCAGGGGTTCCCGCTTCATGATCTCGATCAGTTCCGGATACTGCTGATCGGAGGTTGTCGTGACGCCGATGTAGCGCACGCGCCCGGCGGCCTTGAGTTCCTTGAGGATGCCGAGCTGGGTTGGGACATCGCCCAGGTTATGGACCTGGATGAGGTCTATGACGGGTTTCTTGAGGCGGCTGAAAGAGGTGTCAATTTGCGCCCTGGCGGCGGCCGGATCGGCCTTTCCCTGGCGGGCGACGTTCACCTTGGTGGCCCAAAAAATCTTGTCGGTGAACCCTCCTTCGGCGGCGATACGCCCGGCTACCTCTTCCGAGGCCCCGTAGCTGGGCGCCGTGTCAAAGACCGCGCCGCCGTTGTCGACGAGCGTGCGCATGACGTCCCGGAGAGCGGCCACGTCCTCGGACCGAGCTACCTGAGAGAAGGTGGCCGAGCTGCCCAGGCCAATCACCGGTAGGGCTTCCCCGCTGGAAGGGATCTGCCGGGTGAGCAGGCGTTTTTGTCCAAACACGTTTCCCGCGCAGAGCGCCGAAGCGCCTGCGGCGAGCATGAACCAGTTGCGGCGTGTCATGGTGTGCATCCGTTGTCCTCCTCTGCTCTGTTGGTGCAACGCGGTTAGGGCGTCAGGCGACCTCTGGCACAATGGCTTGCCGCGGCTGATGGCGGGCGGCTTCGGCCAGTTGCTCTTGGCGGCGGCCGAGCCACCAGGCATTGCCCACCCAGAGCAACGCCAGCGGCACGGCGGTCCAAGCAATCGCGCCCACGCCCAGCCCCATCAGCGTCACGAAGCTGGAGGTCCAAGCGCCGACCTGATCCCCGAGGCGGTACACCACGGTATCGATGAAATTCTTTGTCTTGTACTTGTCTTCGCGGCTGACTACGGTAAATAGAACTTCGCGTGTGGGCCTGGCGAAGACGAAATTCCCAGCCCGCCGGAGCGTTGCGAAGCCAATCACGAGGCTGGCGGTGGGCATGATCCCCAGCAGCACGAAGCCGACGGCGGTCACTGCGGGCACGAAGGTCAGCGTCATCGCCACTCCAACGCGTGAGACTGCCCGGCCTGTCAGAAAGCACTGACCACCGAGGGTGAGCAGGTTGACCAGAAGATCCAGGCGGGCGAAGAAGGCGGCGCGGGCGGTGCGGTCCGCGAAAGTCCGATCGACGATGGCGGCTTGCTGAAAATACAGAAAGGTCGAAAGGATCGCGTACAGCAGCATGTACAGGCAGATGTTGAGCAGATAGGGGGAGCGCACGGCGTTGACCAGTCCCGCGATGACACTGCCGCCGATGGGGGTTTCCGGGCTGGCGTTCGCGCCGCTGCCGTTTGCGGGCCGCGCGGGAGGTAAAGGCGACAGGCGGGCGAGCCGCCGGGCTGAGAATACGCCGACCTCCAGCAGCGCCGCCGCGATCAGCAGTAAGGTGGGAACGCCGAGTCGCTGGACTGCTGTGGCGGTGACGCCGGCGCCCAGGATGCCGCCCACGGTTGCGGCCGCAGCGATGATGCCGAACAGGCGCTTTCCCTGACTGGTGGTGAACAGGTCCACCATGAAGGCCCAGAAGACCGAAACGACGAAGAGGTTGAAGACCGAAGTCCAGATGAAAAATGCCCGGCCGGCCCAAATATTGGCGCTGCCCTTCGAGAGGCTGAACAGCACGAGGAAGACCAACAGGTTCAGCATGAAGAACCGGTAGGTGATCCCGATGAACTTCAGGCGTGGCAGGCGCTTGACCAGCGCTCCGAAGGGAGGATTCAAGACGATGGTGGCCAGCAGCGTGCCCGTAAAGAGCCAGGATAGGTTGGCCACGCCTCCGGCCACCCCGGCCTCGTCCCGAATGGGCCGGATGATGTAGTAGGCGCTGAAGACAGAGACCAGGTACAGCCAAGCCCACGCGACCCTGCGCCCCTCGCCCGGTAGGATCAGCAACAAGCGCCTCGGGAGGCTGGAGGGTCCGGTTGCCGATTCAGGCCCGGCGTCAGCGGGTGGTCTTGGTGAGAATTGGGGCATTGACAAAAAGACGAATCTCGATCGCGAATGGGAACATGGAGTCCAGCTTCATCCCATGATCCAGCGTAAAATGTGACGCGCCGATTGGCAGAGTTTACGGGTGCAACGGGACGAGCATGGCAGGCAACGGATGTCAGAGGATCTGTGGCCGCACCGGTAGAGGGCAGGCTGGGCGCGGCGGTTGAGGATCGGAGCTTTTCCCGGCCATAACCGCGAGAGCATAGCGTTGACCGAAGCAAGGTTATCGCCGGGAGGCTGCGGAGTGCAAGTGGCGGTGGTTGCCTCAGGGAGGCAGCAACGAGGCGGCGTCTCGTGCTGGAGCAGAGGAGGAGAATCAAGTTTCGCAGGGTGAAACGGAGCGTTGCGCCGATCCGCAAGGATCTTGCGCCGTACGCGCCACAAGAGCTCCCGCACGGGGGAAGAAGCCACCTCATCCGTTTCTGCCTAAGAAACAGGGGCGACTGGCCTATGGGGCCGGTGCGGATTCGGGGCGGATGAAATAAGCTTCAAGGAGCACAGCGGAAACGACAATGAAGCGAAAGGAGGAGACAATCCGGTGAGGAGAACGCTATGGATCTTGACGGCGGTGGTGGTGCTCGGGGCTTTGGCATTGGCCTGGCAGGCAAAGACCGCATCGGGAGAGCGCAGCATTTCGTTAGCGCAACTGCGGGACAAAATCGAGGGCGGCTGGGCCGGGCAAATGATCGGCGTGGCGTATGCTGAGCCGACAGAGTTCCGCTACCGCAACGAGATTATGCCTGAGGAGAAGCTGCCGGACTGGTCGCCGGACCGGGTCCGCAGGACGCTGGGCCAGGATGACCTCTATGTGGAGATGACTTTCGCGCAGGTGCTGGATGAGAAGGGGCTGGACGCCACCACGGAGGATTTCGGCGCGATGTTCCGGGATGCCCGCTATCCGCTGTGGCACGCGAACCTGGCCGCGCGGCGCGCTCTGAAACGGGGCGTGCCGGCGACGTTGAGCGGGAATCCGCGCTACAACGCGCACGCCAATGACATCGACTTTCAGATCGAGGCGGATTTCATCGGGCTGATGGCCCCGGGCCTGCCCCAAGCTTCGAATGACCTGGCCTGGCGAGTGGGCCGGGTGATGAACTACGGGGACGGGATCTACGGCGGCATGTTCGTCGCTTGCATGTACTCGGCGGCCTTTTTCGAAAACGATCCGCGCCGGATCGTGGAAGCCGGCCTGGCGTGCTTACCCTCCGCCAGCCCATATGCCCGCGTGATCCGCGACGTTCTCGACTGGTCTAAGCAATATCCGGCCGATTGGATTCAAGTATGGAATCGAGTGGAGCAGAAGTGGAACGGTAGGGAACCGTGCCCCGACGGAGCTTTGGTGCCTTTCAATATCGATGCCAAAATCAACGGCGCCTATATCGCCATCGGGCTGCTGTATGGTGGTGGCGACTTTGAGAGGACCATCAAAATTGCCACCCGTTGCGGCCAAGACTCCGACTGCAACCCTTCCAGCGCTGCCGGCATTCTTGGCGTTGTACTGGGCTACAGCCGGATCCCGGACGTTTGGAAAAGCGGCATTCCGGCCATCGCCGACAAGCAATTCAACTTCACCAACTACTCTTTCCGAACGATTGTGGAAAGCACACAAAAGCGGGCCATCGAGTTGGTGCGGCGCAATGGCGGGCGGCTGGAAGGCGACGTGTTGCGGCTCCGAATCCAGAAACCCCGGCCGGCACGCCTGGAGGTGTGGGATGACTATGGGACGCCGGTGGAACGCGTCGATGTGACCGATCCCCGGTGGAGCTGGAAGGGAGACTGGTTATTCAACGACACGCGTAGCCGCGGCGCGAACACCCGCAAGACAAACCGCAACACCAGCGCCGCCAAAGGCGCGGAGGCTTCGATCTCCTTCGAGGGGACAGGGGCCATCGTCAGTGGTCCTTATCTCCCCTACGGCGGGACCGCAGACGTCTACCTGGACGGGCAACTGCATCGCACCGTGGACGTGTACTCCGACGAGAAGTACGACAAGGGCGGCGAAGCTGTCTGGCACGCCTTTGGCCTGAAGCCGGGCAAGCACACATTGCGCATCGTGGTCCGCGGCGAACCCTACCCTGGTTCGGCAGGGGCCGACGTTGCCATCGAAGACCTGATCGTATTCCGGTAGAGAGGCGCCGGTTCTTTCGTGACGGATGGCGCCGGCCGAAAAATGAACCGCGGGCGGCTGGGGTGGGCGAGCCGGGTTACTCGATCGTGAACTCGTAGCTTCCGGAGCTGACCTCCAGCACCAGGGCATCACCATGTTCTTTCAACCGGCGTACGCCCTCGGCCTGTTCCAGTTTGCGGCCACTTTCGGTGACGCGTTTGCCGCGAGCCGCGGGCAGCCATACTTCGGCTGCGGAGTTCGGCGGCACCACGACTTCCCAGGCCAGACCTTTTTCCGTGCGGCGCCAGGAGCTGCGAATGAGGCCATAAGGTGACCTCCATTCCCCCAGCACCCAATCCAGTCCTTCGACAGGTTGGGGTTTCAGGAGGAACCGGCGGAAACCGGGCGCCTCTGGATCCGGCTGGATTCCGGCCAAGTGGCGGTAAAACCAAGCGCTCACCGATCCCATCATGGGGTGGTTGTGGGAATTCATCTGGCCCCCGGTCATGTGCTCCCAACGCTCCCAAAGCGTGGTGGCGCCGTTGTCGAGCATGTAGCCCCAGCTTGGGTAGGTGGTTTGGGTTGCGATCCGATAGGCGACGTCGCTCCTGCCGTGTTCGCTCAGCGCTTCCAGCAGGTACTTGGTGCAGAGGTTGCCGGTCGTGAGGTGGAATCCGTTCGACTCCACATCTTTCACGAGGTTCTCCACGACTCGGGGGACGCGCTCCTTTGGAACCAGGCCCAGGTAGAGGGCAAAGGAATTGGCCGCCTGATTGTTGGCGCCGTAGCCGCCAACCTTTTCGTTCCAGTATTCGCGCTGGAAGGCTTCGGCCACTCGGCGGGCGATCTCCTCGTAACGAGCGCGCTCTTTCGGCCGCTGCAAGGCCGATGCCATGTGAGCCGTGATCCGGGCAGAGTAATAAAGGTAGCCGGTGGACATCAGGCGTTCCGGCGTGTCTTTGGAGTTGGCGCCGATTCCGAGCAAGCCTCCGACGGCGAACGCTCGCGGGGGCGACCAGTCACCGTAGTATCCATAGGTCACGATCCCGTTCTGAGTCTTGCTCCACAGAAAGTCGACCCAGGCTTTGAAGGCGTCGAAATGCTCCTGGATCAACCGGGTGTCATCATAATACTCGTACGGGAGCCAAGCCAGGAGCAGGAAACTGGCCGAGACCGGATCCGCGGGCCGCTGTCCCCAGCGAAAAGGGACCGTATCGGCGATTGCGCCATCCGCTTGCTGGGTGTCGCGGACGTCGTCCAGGAATTTCGTCAGGAAGCGGGGCACTTCGAAGTTCAGGATCATTTCTTCCAACCGCACGGTGAGGTCATTCATCCATCCTTGGCGCTCGTCGCGCTGCGGGCAGTCGGTGGGGACGCTGTGCAGATTACTGGCCTCGGTCCACCAGACCATTTTCTGGATCCGATTGATGAGATCGTTGCTGGTTTCGAGTTTCCCGGCGGCCTCGACGGCAGAGCGCACGACCTTGATCTGGATGTGGTCCAGCGTGGGGCGCTGCGGGAGCCCCTCCACCTGAACGTAGCGGAAGCCGTGGTAGGTAAATTTCGGCTCCCAGATTTCCAGGCCCTCGCCTTTCAGGATGTAGACGTCGGTGGCAGCGGCTTTCCTGAGGTTTTCCTGGTTCACCGTGCCGTCCGGATACAGATTTTCGGCGAACCGCAGGGTGACGCGGGTTCCTCTGGGACCGCTGACCCGAAGTTCGGCCCAACCGGCCAGATTCTGGCCCGTATCGTAGACGGCAAGGCCCGGCTTCGGCTCGCTAAGTTTGACCGGCGACAAGGTTTGCACCACGCGGATGGGCTCAAGCTTTTGGGCTATCAAGCGCCCGCCGGGCGGCTCGACGGGGACCGCCGTGGTCCAGCCCTCGGTCCGATCGGATGGCGGCGGCAGTTTGCCTTCCGGCGAGTCCCATCCCGGCTTTTCCAGGCGGGCGTCATAGGTCTCACCATCGAATACGCTGCTAGCGAGGATCGGTCCACTGGTAACTCGCCAGCTCATGGCGCCGTGACCGCCGCGCGTGTAGATCGTTTCGGCGGTTCGATCGGCATATTGGACTTCCACTTGAAGAAGCAGTTTCGGCATGCCGTAACGGCCTTGACCTACGACCGCGGCGATCGCGTTATTCCCCTGGCGCAACATCCCGCCCACGTCATAGGTGACGTAGAGCACACGCTTGCTATAGTCCGTCCAGCCTGGATCCAACACGTGGTCTCCCACGCGCTGCCCGTTGATTCGCAGCTCGTAATAGCCCAGGCCGGCAACGTAGGCGCGGGCCTGGCGGACTTCTTTGGTGATCCGCAGGTCCCGGCGGAAGTAGAGCGGACGGCCCGGCCATCCTTCCGGATAGCCGATCCAGCCGGCCTTCCAATCGGCTGGATCGAGCAATCCCATCTCCCAGTGGGCGAGGGCGCTGTATGGAGTTGGACGGCCGTCTTTGTCCCAAACCCGAACCCTCCAGTACACCTTCTGGCGGGATTTCAGGCGAGGGCCGCCGTAAGCCACCTGCACGGAACGGTCGGAGATGATTCTTCCGGTGTCCCACAGGAGCGGACGCCCAGACTGGAGATGATCTGGGGTGGTTGCGGCCTGGATCTGGTAAGCAGTCTGCCGCTCGCCGCGGCGGCCGGAAATCAGCCGCCAGCTCAACCTTGGCGCGGGCACATCCAGACCGATCGGGTTAACCGCGTATTCGCAGCGGAGGTCGTCCACCTGCACCGGGCCTGAGGCATCCGCGGCCCACAAGGCGGCCGCGCTCAAAAAACAGAGTAGCGTGCATATCGATGTGCGCATAGTTTCAGGCAGCATGCTATCACGCGGCCTGGGGAACTCAAATAGACGGCTGTCTTGAATGGCGGGCGGTTCGCTAGCCTGGAGGCGAAGGCGCTCCTGCCGCTTTGAATTGAACGTCTTAGACGAGGCGTGGACCTTCGGCGACGATTCCGTCCAGAAGACAGAGGTATCGCCTGTTGATACATGGCGGGAGGGCGTTCGCAGCGGGAGCTCCGGCAGGGCCGGCGGTTCAGGGTTTGCGCTGCTGTTTCAGCATACAAAACGCAGGCAGGTATGGTTTGCGGAATTTCGTGGCTTTGAATTCCGCCGGCAGCGTCCAGAAGGGAATATTCATGGTGTTTTGGGAAACGGACCGGTGTTGCTCTCGGATCACTCGGCGAAACCGGGCAAGGAGGCCGCGCCAGGGGTTGCCGGTGTGTGTCTGGCGCGCCGAAACTGAGGATTCGGGCACTGCGGCGCTGACGCGATGCCGGAAACGAAAGCGATCGAAGAATATGGAGCGCAAATTCGCAGTCATACTGGGCAACTTGGGTAATACGCGAGACCGGTTTTGCAACGGGTACAAGGAGAGTCCGGAGACGCTCGACATGCTCAGACGTGCCGCCGCCATTCCGGACGTCACAGGGGTCGAACTGGTGGGCAGTTGGGACATCCGGGCAGACAATGCCGGCCAAATGCGTTCGGCGCTGAGCGATCTGGGTTTGCAGTGCGTCTCAATCATCCCCGATCTGTTCGCCGATCCTTGCTATGGGAAGGGAAGCTACTCCAGCGCTGAAGCCGCCGTCCGGCGCCGGGCGATCGATTACACCCGGACGATGTGTGATATTGCACGGGATCTGGGCTGCCCGCTTATAAACCTTTGGCCCGGCCAAGACGGATACGACTACCTGTTGTGCGCCGACTATGACCGGGAACGGGGTTGGATGTGCGAGGCGGTGGCCGAGCTGGCCGAGGCGTATCCGGACCTGAAGTTCGCACTGGAGTACAAACCGAAGGAACCCCGCACCCATTGTTATCTGGCCCGCATGGCCGACACGCTTTTGCTTGCGCAAGAGACTGGGCGAATGAATGTCGGAGTGACCATCGACACCGGCCATGCTTTTGTCGCCGGCGAGACTGTCGCCGAAGCCATCGTGCTGGCCAAGCGGGCCGGCGGCCGCCTGTTTCACATGCATTTCAACGACAACTACACCACCACCGACGACGACATGATTGTGGGGACGGTCCACACCGTGGCGTATCTGGAGACGGTGTACTGGCTGGACCGTTGCGGGTACGACGGATGGCTCAGCATGGACCAATACCCGTACCGGGAAGATGCGGCTGGGGCCATCGGCGAGAGCATCCAATGGCTTCAGCAATTCTTGACTCTGGTGGAGCACAACCGGAGCGAGATCGCGGCTTTGATCGAAAAGCAAGATCCGGTGGCGACCTCTCGTTTCCTGCGTTCCGTGCTGCTGGACAGGGGCCTGGCTGAGCATCGGATGCAAGGATCCTTGCAAACCGCCTGAAGCGCGTGGACGGTTCCACTGGTC